>Ga0315899_10001560_pt1:0-22500 | contig 26079 bp, 24 predicted proteins | sample LakEriMetagenome_2_FD_203518 | JGI IMG/M metagenome (GOLD analysis project Ga0315899, IMG submission 203518) | Freshwater fungal communities from buoy surface, Lake Erie, Ohio, United States - Buoy 4 MA112 | ecosystem: Environmental > Aquatic > Freshwater > Lake | place: USA: Lake Erie... | reverse complement strand
CATTATCATCCCTGGTAAAAGAGCTTTACAACCCTAAGGCCTTCATCACTCACGCGGCATTGCTGGATCAGGCTTTCGCCCATTGTCCAATATTCCCCACTGCTGCCTCCCGTAGGAGTCTGGGCCGTGTCTCAGTCCCAGTGTGGCTGATCATCCTCTCAGACCAGCTAAAGATCGTCGCCTTGGTGGGCCATTACCCCACCAACAAGCTAATCTTACGCGGGCTCATCCTTGGGCGATAAATCTTTGGACTTTCGTCATCATCCGGTATTAGCTCAAATTTCTCTGAGTTATTCCGAACCCAAGGGCAGATTCCCACGCGTTACGCACCCGTGCGCCACTAGACCCGAAGGTCTCGTTCGACTTGCATGTGTTAGGCATGCCGCCAGCGTTCGTTCTGAGCCAGGATCAAACTCTCAAGTTTGATGTCCGATCCGCTCGAAGGAGGAATAGTCCCTCGTGCGAACCGCTCATTTCAAGGAGCCGTTCCTGCACAAATCTTATTACGTAATGGATACGTGATAGGACATGTTTGACCAAGGGGCGAACCCCGAAGCCATGGAACGGCATAATTTGGTTACCCGAGCTACTGACACCTTGAAGTTGTCAGACCCGGGGCCGCCGCCCACATGTCCCTTCATCTAAACCTACAATGTCAAAGAGCGCAAAAGGCCCGACAACCCGTCCCTCCCCACTTGAGCGGGGGGTCCCCGTTGTCTAGTCTGTTGCGGAAGCGGCAGAAGAACCGGAACCGGTCATCGCCGCGACGAGGGCTCATCTACGTCCGACTCCCTGACCCGTCAACACCCTTCTGCAATTTTATTTCAATTTTTTTTCAAAGCTCAGTTTTCGCCCCCGGCAGTCCCGTCACGGTCGAAGATGATGAACTTACCGGACTTCTCGGGGAAAACCCGGCCCCGGTAAGCCTTTCTTATCCCCCTGCACGCTAGGTGACGACAGACTGTCTGCGGCACCGCAGCGCGACGTTCGCGACGTTTTGTAGGAGATGTGTTTTGTCTGGACCCCGAGAATCACGAGACCAGGGGGACCCGGCACGCGCCGAATCAGCGCCTTCTGAATCGAGAATGCCCGGCCAACGTCCTGCGATTTCCGTGATAATGTGTGTTTTTAACGCGCAGGACCATCTCGAATCGGCGATTTGGAGCATCCGCAATCAAACATTCCGCGATTTCGAGTTTCTGATTCTTGATGATGGCTCGACTGACGGCACCGCCGCTATCATCCATCGTCATGCAGCTGAGGACACACGGCTGAGGATCATTCACCAACCGAATCGAGGCATCGTCGCCTCACTGAACCTTCTGATTGAGTCGGCGCAGAGCGATTTGCTCGCGCGCATGGATGGGGACGACATTGCCGCTCCCCATAGATTGGCCCTGCAAGTGCAAGCCATGAAGGCCGAGCCGGATATTGTGGCTCTTGGCTCTTGGGCGCGACTCATAGATGCCGCAGGTCGTTCGATAGGCCGAACGACATCTCCCCCTTGCCACCACAATCAGATCAAGGTTGCGTTGGGCGCGAATAAGCCGGCCCTTCTTCACAGCAGCGTGATGATGCGGACCGATGCCATGCAGCGCGTCGGCGGCTATCGGGCTGCGTTCCGACATTGTGAGGATCTCGATCTCTGGTGGCGCCTGTCGCGCGTGGGTCGACTGGCCAACATTCCCCTGCCCTTGATCAATTATCGCATCGCCCCGGGCCAGATCAGTCAAAAACATCGCATGGAGCAGGCAACAAACGCGGCAATTGCTTGCCACGTGCATAGGTTAATCGCGGCGGGACATAATGATCCAATTAATGGCGCGCTTCCGATGCCGCCCTTAGAAGCCATTGGCCAGCAGCTAGGCGCGCCTAATTTTGCCCAAGTGATCCGGGCAGAGGTTGTGCCACAGATATTATATGCAACGGCTAGCTTGGCGGCATCCGACCTTACACTGATTGCATTATATCTGGCTGAGACACGCGCCGTCGCGTGGGTGCCGCTGTGGAAGGCAACGGCCCGTCTTGCCTTAGCAGGCCATTGGCCCGCGGCGCTGCGGCTCGCAATACTCCTTTCAGGTCGTGCGCTTCGCCGATGACCTTTGAACGCAAGCCGATCATCCCGCCCAAAAAACCAACCAGCGTCCACCAAGGCGCGATTTGGTCCACGGCGCTGCAATATATCGGCACTGCGCTCCAATTCATCTCAGCTGCGGTTCTGGCACGCTATTTTTTGACGCCGGCAGAAACAGGTCTCTTTTCGATTGCCATGGCAGCAACCCTCATGCTGACCATCTTTCAAGACTTTGGACTGACACGCTATATTGCAAGCCTGCCCAGTCTGAGCCCGGCGACGCTTGCTCGCTGCATGACACTTGCAGTGGCCCTCGGCAGTGTCATTGCCCTTATCCTTGTGGCGCTGTCTTGGCCTATGGCGACCTTATATAAGGCCGCGCAGCTAGCACCTGTGATGTGGCTGGCCGCGGCAAGTTGTTTCATTTCGGCATTTAGCATCGTGCCAACAGCTATTCTGGCCCGCGCTATGGCCTTTTATCGCCTCGGCTTAATCCAAGTGGGCGCAACACTTGCGCAGACGATCGTCGCTTTGTCTCTGGCCGCGGGGGGACTATCAACAGCTGCCCTTGCTTACGCGCTGCTCGCAGCGGCCATAGTTCGCGCTGGCCTGTCCCAATATCTTTCCCCGGCGATACGCTTCAGTCCCTTTTCACGCCTCGGCCCAATCATCCGCTTCGGCAGTGGCAATGCCGTCCTGACGTTAAGTGGCGCCCTTGGCACACGGACAGCAGATTTGATCATTGGAAAGCTTCTGGGCCTCGCCTCGGTGGGCTATTATAGTCGCGCCGCAAGCCTTTCTGACCAAAGTCGCACCTTGATGATCGGGTCAATGGGCGCGGTATTGTTTCCAGCCTTTGCGCAACTCCACCGCGAGGGAAAGCCATTGGCGCCCGGATATTTAAGGGTGTGTGCCGCCTATAGCGGGCTAATCTGGCCTGCCATGGCGGGGCTAGCATTGTGCAGCGATGCGCTTGTTCGTTTGATTTTTGGGGAAACATGGGCCGCAGCAGCCCCGGCGCTGCAACTTATTGCTGTGTCACAGATACTCATCATTGCCATCCCTCTGGCCATCGAGCTGCCAATCCTAGTTGGTAAAATGCGCGCCCTACTGGCGCGCATTGTTATCGATACGGCTCTCTCCATCAGCCTGCTGGCACTTGGCTGCAACTGGGGGGTGGAAGGCGCAGCCGCCTCTCGCATCGTTTATGCGCTGTGCTGGCTCACGCTATATTATCCTTTCATGCGGTCAATTGTCGGATTTAGTCCCCGTGCCTTGGCCTTTATCTATGCCAAAAGCTGCTGCGTGACGGGGGCTGCTCTTGCGCCCTTTATCTGTGCAACTTGGCTCGGGGTGCCTCTGTCGCATCTGGCTCCTGAAGCGCTTAGCCTTACCATCTTGGCCGGAGGTGCAAGTTGGCTGGCTGCTCTGGCGATGACACGACATCCCCTTTGGGTCGAATTGCGGCTGGCATCTGCCAGCGTGTTCGCTCGGCGGCAGAGCGCAAACCGCCTGATCACAGATAAGCTTTGAAACGAGCTCAGCCATCGTCTTCAGGCTCTGGGTATCTCGACCCAGAATTGCCTCCATGCCCCCCAGTTCCCGCGCCTTGATCCCAGACCCGGCTCTTCGCGCGGCGTTTGAACGCACGGGCATCTAACGCCAGCTTTAGCTGCCAATATAATCGCGCAAAGCCGACGCCTCTGATTCAATGCGTTCGATCCGGTATTTCACCAAATCCCCAATGGACACGAACCCAATCAATGCCCCGTTTTCGACCACAGGCAGATGACGAATGCGGCGACGTGTCATTAGCGACAAAGCCGAGAGTACTGGCAAGTCCTGATCCACCGTCACAGCCGGCGCTGTCATCACGTCGCGCACAAACCTGCCAATTGCTTCCGCGCCGCCACTAGCAAGGCAGTAAATCACATCGCGCTCCGAGAATATCCCAACAACGTCGCCCTGTTCGATCACGGGCAGCGCCCCGATTCGTTTTTCTGCGAGCAAGGCAACTGCGTCTGCGACAAAAACATCTGCAGCAATCGAGATGATGTCCTGCGATTTTCCCCGCAGGATCGCCCTTATCGTCATAAAAGGCCTCCTCTCACATGCGGTCATTCGAGTCTTTTTCACCGCATGACTTGATGGTCCCACGATTCCGGCCCAAATGAAAGTCATGGAACCGACCAAATCTTCGCTTGATGACCCTAATTACGCAGCCTTCGCATGGCGGCGCTATCGCCGATTAATGGCATGGATGGTTCTGGCATCGCTGAGTGCGACTATTGGCTGTCTGGTTTTTCTGAGCCAACTCATCGGGGACATCCCGATCCATATGATGATCGCCACAGCCGCCGGCGTTTTTGCCTCGGTTTTGCTGGCGTCAGCCTTGATGGGTCTCGTCTTTCTATCATCAGGCTCAGGACATGATGATTCGATCCACGATCCGTTAGAGACTGAAGAAGAATGAGCGACGATATTTTGAGCCCTGTTCTGAGGGTTCTGCCTGAGCCCGCAGATATTAACATGAATGGTCATATTTTCGGCGGCTGGGTGCTGGCGATGATGGATCGCGCGGGTGGTATAGCCGCGGGCCGCATTGCAGAAGGGCGCTGCGCAACGGTCGCGATTGAAGCGATGCAGTTCATCGCGCCCATCCTATTGGGTGATCTGATTTCCATTTACGCAAAAGTGGAAAGGCGCGGCCGCACGTCGCTTGCAATCCGGCTTGACGTGATTGCAGAGAGGAAGCGCGGCGAAGAACACGTCAAAGTGACCACAGGCGTATTCACCTTTGTGGCCCTAGATGATGATTTTCGACCGCGCGAACTGCCCGTCAGAGGCTGACGGCTTTTCTACCTTAGTTAGAAGTCCAACTGCGTCCGGATGGCGAAGCCATTCGTCTTATAGCTCCGTTGATTCACCGGCAGACTGCTTGTTGGATTTACCGCTGCGGCCAAGGGCCCGCCATCCACATTAATGTGAATATAGTTCAGCATGATCCGGGCATAATCCATGGGATACCAGTTTAGCCCGAGAATGACGCCTGTTTGCTTACCGCCGCGGGCCAGCCGCACTGAGTCTGTTGCGGGGCTCGCAACACCGGTGCTGAAGTTGTTCAGACGCGCCGACTGAAGCGCCTCAGAATTCAGATCCAGATAGTCAAACCGCGCGGCAATCTGCCAAGCACCCGATCCGCCTTTTGACAGCGGATTCAGTACCTTGGTCCGGCCCCAGACATTATCTTTATACCCACGTGTCTCGCCGGTCAGAAAATAGCCAACTTCTGCGTAACCGCCAAAGAAGGACGGGTTTGTTGCAGGTGTGACTTGGCTCGCGGAAGGAAAGGCATCAAGCCCAGCTGCAATCTCTCCCGGCCGATAGGCGCGCACATTGTTCCATTGGCCTTCACCCACGACATAAAGTTTCGGATAAATGGCTGCGAATTCGAAACCGATAATGTCATCGCCATGTGCCGCGAAACTGCCCGTGTCGACAAATCGGACATCCGTTGTCTGCAAGAAGGGACGCGCGCGATAGCGGGCCAACTGGTTTGTGGAGGGCGCATTCACTGAAACGCTGGCAGCACTGCCATTGTTGGATTGAAACTGCCGGTGCTGATAGTTCACCGCAAAATGCAGCCGTCCCTTGCCCATGACAGGCGCATAAACCGCACGCGTCGCCCCAATCCAGCCATCATTGTCGAAGGAATTGTCAATGCTGTGCGCTGCAAAAAGCCCAGCCTCGACCCGATAGCGCTCGTCCTTACCCAACATCGCAACGGCTGCGCCCAAGCGCCGCGTGTTGAGGAAGGCATCATTCATCTGGCCGCGTTCAAGGAAAGTGATGTTATTTGAACTGCTAATCTGATCGAGCCCATTCAGGGTCTCAAAATTGCCAACGCGCACCAGCAGGTCCTTGCTCTTGGGCTGCCAGCTCAACAGGGCATCACCAAATCCGACGCTGGAGTTCGCAAACTCGCCTTCGACCTTATAGCCAAAGCCGCCCGGCATTGTGCCTTCAGCGCCTAAGCGCACGCGGCGGACGCGACTGTTAAAGCCTAGATTGCGGTTATTCGCATAGTCACCCGGCACGTCGATATAGCCTGTGTCATAATGCAGGCGACCGCGTGGCTTGAACGACCAACCATCGCTGTCAGAAAATTGGGGCGCACCGCGCCAGCTGGGCACTGCCTTGGGGAGTTGTTGCTTGAGAGAGTCCAACTGCGCTTGCAAAGCCTGCACCTGTTTCTGGAGTGCTTCAACTTGGGCCGCACTCACCTGAGCAGGCGGTGTCGCTTCAACCTGCTGAGCCAAGGCCGGATAGGCCAAGCCCATTGTTAAGGTTGTGCTCGCAATAAGTTTGGTCAGCATTGACATGTGCATTTCGGACTTCCCATCCCAGCCTATTCGGCTCTGAACTGATGCGTCATGCAACTGAAACATTTTGATGACACTTGTATGACACTTTGTCATTTATTCTAATTTATTGGGATTTACCGCAGCCGGTTGCGCATAAAAAAACTGCCGGCGTTGCCACCGGCAGTTTTATATCCTCACGTCGCGTACGCCAGATTACTCTGCAGCTTCAGCCTCTGCTTCATCAGCCGAGGCCCGACGCGGACGGCCCCGGCGACGCACGGGTGCTGGCTCTCCATCCAAATCAGGGATCGGGTCTGCCGAAACACCAAGCGCTGGCGGCAGGATAGCAACATCAATTGTCGCGGCCTCATCCTGTGACCCAGCGTCCACAGTTTCGCGCGGCATCCGGTGATCTCGACGATCACGCTGCGGACGCCGATCGCGACGCGGTTCACGCTGCTCACGCGATTCTTCTTCGCCCGAGGCGCCGGCTTCGACCTGACCGTCATCCGCCACGTCCCCGTCAAAACCTTCATCAGCCTGCCATTCATCGCGGCGAGGCTGGCGATTTTCTTCGAAGCGCGCCCGATTCTCCGCAACAATGCGGAAATAATGATCAGCGAACTGAAGATAATATTCGGTCAGAACTCGATCGCCTTGCAGCTGTGCCTCGCGTGCCAAATTCTTATATTTTTCAAGAAGTTGGGGCGCATTGCCGCGTGCACGGTTATCAATCCGGCTGCCATTGTCCTGGCGCCCACCATTCCCGGGAGACCCGCGGCCACGCCCACGTCGGCGGTTCGACTGACGATTGTTAAGCAAGTGATCCATTCCTCAAATCAAGGGGTGATCCAAGTTTCCGACCCAGCGGAAAACATATCATCTTGGAAACGCCCTTTCAGACGCTCCGTCAGCCAAGCCGATCTAAATTGGTCAGCTCGGTTCTGGATGAGATCAGCGGCGCGGTTTCAAGCTTCCCCGCAAACGGCGCATCGCCTTTCGAGAATCGCCCTAGCACAGATCGCGTCAAAGCAAAGCGAAATTATGGCTTTTTACGCAACACAAGACAGCGGTCCTGCCCAGCCAAATCCTTTATAACGTTAACCGAGAAGCCTTGCGCGTCAAATATGGCGCCTGCGCTCCTGGCCTGATCGAAGCCAATCTCGACACAGGCGCAACCAGTGCATGACAGCAACTGCGCAATATCTGGCGCAAGCAGAAGATAATCATCCAGCCCTTGCTGCCCCGCAAACAAGGCCGACGCTGGCTCATAGCAAGCGACATCCGGTTCCAGCGGGTAACCTTGAGCGATATAGGGTGGGTTACAAAGAATAAGATCATAAGGCCCCGGCAGCCCCTGCCCCCAATTCCCCAACTGAAACTGCGCACGCGTCTGCATGCCAAGCCGGGCGGCATTCTCTTGGGCAATAAAAAGCGCAGCAGGCGATTGATCCACGCCTAGCCCGTGCGCCGCCGGCCAATGACTGAGTGCCGCAAGCAAGAGCGCGCCTGACCCCGTTCCCAGGTCAAGTACAGTCTTTGGCCCTTCTGCGTCAAAATGTGCTATAGCGGCCTCAATCAATGTCTCGCTATCTGGCCGAGGAATCAGCACGTCTGGACCGACCTGAAGATCGAGCGACCAGAAGCTGGCTTGGCCTGTTATATACGCCAGAGGCTCATGGCGCAGTCGCCGCTCTACCAGCTCCCCAAATTCTGACGGTGTCGCAGTATCTAAATGCGTGAGCAAAAGCTTGTTTCGATCCACGCCCAGACAATGCGCCGCAAGCAATTCCGCGTCCAAACGCGGCGTTGCGCTGGTCACGGCCAACTGCTCAGCAGCGGCCCTCAGCGCATCACGCAGCTTCATCCAACCCTGCCAACCGCTCCGCCTGATCAGCCGTGATAAGCGCGCTAATCAGTTCATCCATTTGACCCATCAAAATTTCTGGCAAGCGATGTAGCGTCAGATTGATACGATGGTCAGTCACGCGCCCCTGCGGGAAGTTATAGGTACGAATGCGCTCCGATCGATCACCTGAGCCGACCATCGATTTGCGCGCGCCTGACCGTTCAGCATGGAGAATTTCCCGCTCACGCTCGTAAAGCCGGGTTCGCAGAACCTGCATCGCCTTTGCGCGGTTTTTATGTTGAGACCGCTGATCTTGCTGAATAACCACAATGCCAGTCGGGATGTGGGTGATACGGATCGCTGAGTCCGTCGTGTTGACGTGCTGACCACCTGCCCCTGAAGAGCGATAAATATCAACCTTCAGATCTTTGTCCTCAATCTGGACGTCTACTTCCTCAGCCTCAGGCAGAACGGCCACAGTTGCCGCAGACGTATGAATACGCCCACCGCTCTCTGTCACAGGCACCCGCTGAACGCGATGGACGCCAGATTCATATTTTAGCTTTGCAAAGACGCCTGCCCCGGTGATTGAAGCAACGACTTCTTTGTAGCCACCAACTTCAGAATCGCTGGCGGAGATCAGTTCTACCTTCCAACCCTGTGTTTCAGCGTAACGCTGATACATACGGAACAAGTCCCCAGCGAATAAAGCTGCTTCATCCCCACCAGTGCCTGCGCGGACTTCGAGCATGGCAGAGCGTTCATCCGCCGCATCTTTCGGCAGAAGACGCACGGCCATATCATGCTCCGCCTCTGGCAGGCGTGCTTTCACGCTCGCCAACTCTTCCTCGGCCATATCGCGCATTTCTGGGTCATCGAGCATGACCTGCAAATCGGCATATTCAGCCCGCAACTTTTGCAATGCATCGGCAGCTTCTGCGACCGGCTCAACCTCGGCATATTCTTTTGATAGCGCAACAAAACGCTCCGGCGGCAAATCGCCCGACGCAAGTTGTGCTTGAAGTTCATTGCGTCGCGCAAGAATTGCGGCCAATCGGTCAGCAGAAATCTGGGTCATGCGCGGATAGCTGCAGCCACTGCGTCAATCGCAACTTCCTGCTGCGCCCCAGTTTGCAAATTCTTCAGGCTAGCAACACCTTTGGCAAGTTCATCCTCACCAATAATTACGGCATACCGAGCCCCCATATCATTGGCTTTTTGCATCCGCTTTTTCATATTGCCTTTAAAGCCAAGGTCAGATGCCAGTCCGGCACGACGCAAACTGGCGACAATGCCAGTCGCGGCAAGCGCGGCTGCATCGCCCATAGGGATGACGGCTACGTCCACATGTTGCGGCGGAGGCGCATCCAGCAGCATTGCTAAACGCTCAATGCCCGCAGCCCAGCCCACTGCCGGAGTTGCAGGGCCGCCTAGACTTTCAATCAAGCCGTCATAGCGGCCTCCGCCTAGCACTGTGCCTTGAGCACCCAGCCGGTCCGTCACAAACTCAAAAGCTGTGTGGCGATAATAATCCATCCCACGCACCAAGCGGCTATCCCGCGTCCAGGCGACACCAGCCGCTTGCAGGCCTTCAGTCACGCCACCAAAAAAGTCGCGGGCTTCATCCGTAATATATGTATCAATATCGGGCGCAGCATCCGCAATTGGCCGATCCCGCGGGTCCTTTGAGTCTAGGATACGCAGCGGGTTTTTTGCCAGCCGTTCACGGCTATCGTCGGAAAGCTCAGATAAATGGTCTGAGAAATATTCAATTAAGGCCGCCCGCCAGGCTGCGCGCGTGCCGCCGTCTCCCAATGTATTGAGGTGAAGAGTGATGCCATTCGCAACACCCAATTCCTGCAGCAACTGGTCAGCAAAAACGAGCAATTCCACGTCTGCGGCTGGTTCGGCCGCACCAATAATCTCGGCATCAATTTGATGAAACTGGCGATAGCGCCCCTTTTGTGGCCGCTCATAACGGAAGAGCGGACCATGTGTTGCCAGCTTCAGAGGTACATGCTGCTGCCAGCCCTCAGTCAGGAACGCTCTGCAAAGTCCGGCTGTAAATTCGGGCCGCAAAGTGATGGACTCGCCACCCCGGTCATCAAAGCTGTACATTTCCTTTGAGACCACGTCTGTCGTCTCACCCAAGGAACGCGCAAAAACAGCCGTCGGCTCAATCACGGGCACTTCCACCCGCCTGAATCCATAAAGGCGTCGCACGCGCTCAAACGCCTCGACCACATGAGTAAAGCGGTCTGCCATGTCGCCCAGCATATCCTGCGTGCCACGGATCGGTCTTGGGGTTTCAATCTTCGCCATAACTGCGCCCCTATAGCCACTGGACCGTCCACGCAAATCCTTGCATGGGGTGCAGAGATAAATTTCGAGGATCGCATGAAAGTTTCTGTTCTTTTCGCGCCGCTTGCACTGGTCGCAGCAGGCGTTGTTGCGCAGCCAATCCCGCAAGCCAAAGACATAGCTTTTCCCGGCACAATGACGTTGGATGTCGACGCTACAGATACAGATCAGGGCATTTTCAGGGTGCGTCAGACCTTACCGGTTCCCCACTCAGGGCCAATGGTGCTGCTTTTCCCCAAATGGCTGCCTGGGACCCATGCGCCTCGCGGCCAGATTGAAAAATTGGCGGGGCTAGTGGTGAAAGCCAACGGCAAAACATTGGAGTGGAAACGGGATGCTGAGGATGTTTACGCTTTCCACATCAGTGTTCCCGAAGGCACAAAACAACTGGACCTTAGCTTTCAGTTCCTGTCCGCAACCGAGCCAGACCAAGGCCGCGTCGTCGTCACGCCCGACATCATCAACCTGCAATGGCAGGACGTCTCTTTATACCCGGCTGGTTGGTATACGCGGCGTATTCCTGTCTCGGCGAGTGTGACGTGGCCGAGAGGTTGGAAAGCGGCAACTGCACTTCGCGCTGCATCAGTTAGTGGCAATATCGTTCGCTATCAGCCTGTCGATTATGAAACATTAGTCGATTCCCCAGTCTTTGCCGGGCGGCACTTCCGGGCAGTGCCCCTCGCGCCGAATGTCACACTCAACATAGTGGCAGATGCCGCCAAATATCTTGCCGCGACCCCAGCCCAAATTGATGCACACAAAAAGCTGGTTGATCAGGCACTCAAACTTTTCGGCATGACGCCATATGACCATTATGATTTTCTCTTAGCACTGACGGATCAACTCGGAGGTATCGGCCTTGAGCATCATCGGTCATCCGAAAACAGCGTCAATCCGGAGTATTTTACAGATTGGAACAGCGGCCCGGGCCGCCGCAATTTGCTGCCACATGAATTCAGCCATGCGTGGATCGGCAAATATCGTCGCCCAGCGGGTCAAATCGTTCCCGATTTCCGCACCCCCCTCGTGAATGATTTGCTTTGGGCCTATGAAGGGCAAGACCAGTTTTGGGGCTATGTGCTGGGTGCTCGCTCTGGCCTGTTCAGCAAGCAGGAAACACTTGATGCGCTTGCCAGTATTGCTGCTGCGCAAGATGTCCGCCGTGCACGCGACTGGCGCGACGTAGAGGATACAACACGAGATCCTATCATCACTGCCCGTCGCCCTAAAGGCTGGGTTAGCTACCAGCGCAGTGAGGATTATTATAACGAAGGCTTGCTGATCTGGTTGGAAATTGACGCGACATTGCGTGCCCGCACCAAGGGTGAAAGGGGCATGGATGATTTCGTCCGTCTTTACACTGCTGGGCCAAACGGCACATGGGATGCACGCGGGGCGACACTTGAAGAAATTGCCGACAAGCTAAATGGCCTGTCCGCCTATGACTGGACTGGCCTGCTGCGGGAACGACTGAACGGCAAGTCTCCCAATGCGCCATTATCTGGTCTCACCCTGGGTGGATATCGGCTGATCTACACACGCGAGGCGACAGCTTTTTTCCGCGATGCAGAAAAGCGAAGCAATGAAACCAACCTCACCTATTCGCTGGGCATGACGGTCAGCAAAAACGGGCATGTGAATACAATTCTGTGGGATGGGCCTGCATTTAAGGCAGGGCTGACAACTGCAGCGGAGATTATCTCCGTGAACGGACGGGTCTTTACCGATGAGGTTTTACGAGATGCGATTGGAGATGCCGAGGGCGGAAAAGAGCCAATTCGCCTCATCGTGAAGTCAGGCAAGCGTGTCCGCGAAATTGCAATTGCCTGGAATGGCGGGCACCGATTCCCCCGTCTGGAAAAGATTGGCACTGGCGATGGGAGCCTTGATCGACTGCTGATGCCGATTAATTAGTCCCGTAAATTAAGACGTTAGTCACAACATGGCATATAACTGCCATGTTGTGACTTTGCCGCGCCGCACAATAAGGCTAAGCGCGCTTCCATCATGAGAATCGATCTGATCCCAGCGGGGGATAATCCGCCTGAAACTCTGAACGTCCTCATTGAAGTTCCCATCGGGGGAGAGCCCGTCAAATATGAATTTGATAAGGCCTCAGGGGCGCTCTACGTTGATCGTATCCTGCATACCCCGATGCGCTACCCAGCCAATTATGGCTTTATTCCCCATACTCTGGGCGATGATGGCGATCCATTGGATGCGCTGGTCATCACGCGTTCACCGATTATGCCGGGCGCCGTTATCAAGGTCCGCCCAGTCGGCGTGTTGCTGATGGAAGATGATGGCGGCGGAGATGAGAAGCTCATCACTGTCCCGCTCGACAGCACCTTCCCTTATTACAGCGAAGTGTCTGGCCATGATGATCTGCCGCCGATTGTTACGCAGCAGATTGAGCATTTCTTTACCCACTACAAAGATCTGGAACCAGGAAAATGGGCGAAGATCACTGGCTGGGGTAATTCAGAAGATGCCAAGAAGATCATTCGAGCCGGCATTGAGCGCGCTAAAAAAGTTGGCTTCTGAACTGCGTTAAACGGCAGCGGCCTCGACATGGTCGGGCTGCTGCCGCGCCGCAATCAAACACCCGGCAACAATTAGCACCGCACCAGCAACCGTGCTTGTCGTCACAGGTTCAGCGAAAGCGACCCAGCCGACAATCGCGGCCCAAATGAACGCAGTATATTCGACTGGCACGAGGACCTGAGCCTCAGCTCGACCATAAGCCCAAGACAGGAGCATGATCGAGACGAAGGAGAGGAGTGCCGCCGCAAAAATGCTCGGCACATGCTCTACATCTGGCAGAACAGCGAGCCACGGCGCCGCTACAGCAATGGTCCCCAGCGAGAATATATTGAGGAAAAAGCCCACTTCAACAGGGCCTGCAACTAACGACTGCTGCCGCTGCAAAATCAAATTATACGCATAGAGCAGCGCAGAGACAAAAATAGACCCCATGCCCCAAATGGCATCGGGATCACTCTGCCCCGTGCCCAGCCGTGCAGCGGCAATAACCAATACGCCCGATAGTCCCAGTAAAGACGCAAGAATGGAAGACCGTCTAATCCGCTCTTTCAGCATGAAGGCAGCCAAATAGAGGGTAATGAGCGGCGCGATAAAGCTCAACGCGATCCCCTCTGCCAACGGAACCCGAGCGATACCCCAAAAGAAGGTGAAGGCCATGAGCCCTGCGATCATCCCGCGCAGCATGTGGAGGCGCATATTCCCCCAGCTTGGCCAACTGCCCCTTTTCACAACAAAGGTTGCACCACCCATCAGGCAAGTGAGCATTTGGCGCCACAACATTGCGTTATAGGCCCCAATAGCAATGGCGAGGCCCTTCATCACGCCATCCATCACAGAAAATAGCGCAATGCCAATGCAGGCAACGAAAAAGGCCGCGGCTTGGGTGGCTTTTGGCTTAGACATTTGGATTAGCGAAATCCATTTGAACCGCCGCCATCAATGTTAAGCTTCTGGCCGGAAGCGTAAAAATTGCTGGGCGACACAAACCACAGAACAGCGGCCGCCACATCCTCTGGCACCGACACGCGCCCAAATGGGAACCGGGCGTCAAGTTCATGAATATCAGCAACCCCCGTGACGGCCTTGGCCAGACGTTCGCCCATATCTGATACGGTCAGGCTGGGGGCAACAATGTTCACACGCACGCCATTTTTCTGCTCTTCCTTGGCAAGTGTCAGAGCCAGCGACTCCATGGCAGCTTTACCCATATTATAGGGAGCGCCATTGGCGGCATGGGTCAGCGTTGCAACGCTGGAAATCATGACGATGTCCGAGCGATCATTCTTCCGGAGATGGGGGAGCGCACATTTGGACATATAATGCGGCGCAAAGGCGTGGACGCGTACGACGCGCTCCAATTCTGCTGGATCGGTATCAGCGACGGATTGCCCACGGCTCGCAATGCCGGCATTGTTGATCAAGATGGAAATCCCACCAAAATCAGCTGCCACCGCATCAACCATAGTTGCGCACGAATCGAAATCATCGACGGCGGCGGCATAGGCTTGTGCCTTGCGTCCCATGGCGCGGATTTCAGCAACCACCTTTTCAGCTTCATCGGCCTCACGCCGATAGTTAACCGCTACGTCTGCACCTGCCCGCGCCAAAGCGAGCGCAATCCCGCGGCCAATGCCACGCGACCCGCCAGTCACCAGCGCGACCCGTCCGTCCAAAGGTGCAGTGCCCATCATCCTCTCTCCCTGTCTTATCGCGACAGTCGTGATGGACGCGGATGAGCGGGAGAGCAAGGGGGGCACCAGCCCCCCGAGCCCAAATTAGGCCGCGAGCTTGCGCAGCACGTAGTGCAGAATGCCGCCATTCATGAAATATTCGACTTCATTGGCGGTATCGATGCGGCACAGCGCCTTGAAGGTGAAGCTGGAGCCATCCTTGCGGGTGACCTTCACGTCCACTTCCTGACGTTGCTTGAGATTAGCAACGCCCGTGATGGTGAAGCTGTCATCGCCCGTCAGGCCCAGGCTGGTGCGTGTATCGCCGCCCAAGAACTGCAGCGGCAGCACGCCCATGCCGACAAGGTTGGAGCGGTGGATACGCTCAAAGCTCTCCACAATCACAGCGCGAACGCCGAGCAAATTAGTGCCCTTGGCCGCCCAGTCACGCGAAGAGCCGGTGCCATATTCCTTGCCGCCGATGACGACGAGGGGCGTGCCGTTTTCCTTGTGCTTCATCGCGACATCGTAAATCGGGAGGACTTCGTCGCCATAGCGCGACATGCCGCCTTCAATGCCGGGGACCATTTCGTTCTTGATGCGGATATTGGCGAAGGTGCCGCGCATCATGACATCGTGATGGCCGCGACGCGCGCCGTAGGAGTTAAAGTCCGCCTTGGAAACTTGGTGCTCCATCAACCACTTACCAGCCGGGCTATCGGCCTTGATCGAGCCTGCCGGGCTGATGTGATCGGTCGTGATGCTGTCCCCCAAAATCGCCAATGGCTTGGCTTCAACAATGTCGGCAACCGGTGCCGGCGTCATCGACATGCCATCAAAATAAGGCGGGTTGGCGACATAGGTAGAGCCTGCACGCCACTTATAGGTTTCTGACCCTTCGACGTTGATGGCCTGCCAGTGCTTATCACCCTGATAGACATTCGCATAACGCGCGAGGAACATGTCGCGATCAATACAGGCCGACATAGCCGAGGCCACTTCCTGATTGGTCGGCCAGATATCCTTCAGATAAACGTCCTGCCCATCCTTGCTCTTACCAATTGGCGTCGAGACGAAATCTTCAATCACTGTGCCCTTTAAGGCATAAGCGACAACCAACGGCGGCGACGCGAGGAAGTTGGCGCGCACATCGGGCGAGACACGGCCTTCAAAATTGCGGTTGCCCGAGAGGACCGAGGCCGCCACGATGTCGCCGCTATTAATCGCCTTGGAAATCGGCTCTGCCAGCGGGCCGGAATTGCCAATGCAGGTCGTGCAGCCATAGCCCACCAAGTTAAAGCCAATCGCATCAAGATGCGACTGCAGGCCCGCCTTGTTGAGATAATCCGTCACCACTTGCGAGCCGGGCGCCAGCGAGGTCTTGACCCAAGGCTTTGGCTTCAAGCCCAGCTCATTGGCTTTCTTCGCGACCAAGCCTGCCGCCACCAACACGCCGGGGTTCGACGTATTGGTGCAGCTGGTGATCGCCGCAATCACAACATCGCCATCGCCAATGTCATGATCCTTGCCCTCAACCGCCACGCGCTTGAAGCCATTATGCTTGTAAACCTCGGCCAGATCCTTGTTGAACACATCGTCAACATCCGGCAGCGCCACACGATCTTGCGGACGCTTTGGCCCGGCAAGCGACGGGACGACCGTCGACATGTCGAGTTCGAGCGTATCCGTGAAAATCGGGTCGGTGCCATTGGGGTCGAGCCACAGGCCCTGTTCCTTGGCATAGGCCTCCACCAAGGCGATCTGATCTTCATCACGGCCCGTCAGGCGCATATAATCCAACGTCTTGTCATCAATGCCGAAGAAGCCACAGGTCGCGCCATATTCCGGCGCCATATTGGCAAGCGTCGCACGATCGGCGAGGGTCAGATGCTCCAAGCCCGGACCAAAATATTCGACAAAGCGGCCCACCACACCCTTGGCACGCAGCATTTGCGTGCACGTGAGGACCAAATCGGTCGCAGTCACGCCTTCGGGCAAACGGCCCGTCAGCTTAAAGCCGACCACTTCGGGAATGAGCATTGAGACCGGCTGGCCGAGCATTGCGGCCTCGGCCTCAATACCACCTACGCCCCAGCCCAGCACGCCAAGGCCATTAATCATCGTCGTGTGGCTGTCTGTCCCCACGCAGGTGTCAGGATAAGCGATCGTCGCGCCTGAGGCATCTTCCGAGGTCCACACCGCCTGCGCGATATGCTCCAGATTGACTTGGTGGCAAATGCCCGTGCCCGGAGGAACGGCCTTAAAATTGGACAGCGACTTTGAGCCCCATTTCAGGAAGTCATAACGCTCGCCATTGCGGTAATATTCAATTTCCACATTCTGCTCGAAGGCCTTGGGGTGGCCGAATTCATCGACCATGACTGAGTGGTCAATCACCAAGTGAACGGGCACCAGCGGATTAATCTTTGACGTATCGCCGCCCAGCTTTGCAATCGCATCGCGCATAGCCGCCAGATCGACGACGCAGGGCACGCCCGTGAAATCCTGCAACAGCACGCGGGCCGGGCGATATTGAATTTCGTTTTGCGATTCCTTGGGGTTCTTCTGCCAATCAACCAAGGCCTGAATATCGCTGGTGGCAACCGTGAAGCCGCCATCTTCAAAGCGCAGCAGATTTTCCAGCAGCACCTTCATCGAGAAGGGCAAGCGCGACACATCGCCCAGCTTTGCCGCCGCTTTTTTGAGCGAATAATAAGCGTAGCTCTTACCCCCAACGGTCAATGTATCGCGGGTGCCGAGTGTGTCTTGGCCAGTGGTCGTCATGTGATGCGCGTCCTCATTCGTCGCTGAAATGCCCCGCGCCGGTGGGGAGGACGAGGCCGAAAAAACAGCCCCTAAACCCGGCGAAAAGCAGGTTGAAATCGCAGGCGTTGCCGTTGCGGCGAAAGGACGGGAGAGTCAAGGGTGGATGGGGGGAGCGTGGGGGCAACGTTCGCACGGCCCCAGTCTATTTTTGCTGAATCAGCCTTGTCGGTTGTCCGGCGCGCCCTCGCCTTACTCCACCAATTAGGGGTCTGAGCAGACCGAAAGCACTGCCTCACGAGACATTCTAATTCAGCTCTTAATAGGGGTTTCTGAAGTCCCCTCACCTTTTCAATTTAAGGCGCAGAAGATACAAATAAATGCAGGCAATCAGTATCCAAGACAATAGGACAAGCGCATCACCCTTTATGATATCGTTATGATCGACAATAATTCCATATATTGTTAAACCTAATTTTGATAATATTAACGTAAATCCAATCGCAAAAATCACTATATTAGAATTCTTTTGATACATATGTCCAAATAAACATACTGCTAAGGGTAAAATTAAAGAGATTATTATACTAGAAATATAAATATCATTATTATTTATTATTGCAAATAACACGGATGAAATAAATAATATATAAAATGACAAATGTTTTATAGTTGCGATCATTTAGAATATCTTTCATCTATTTTTACAATAAAAAATAACAAGGATGAATAATAATTCTTATTTAATCAGATAAAACGGATATAAAATAATCATAATTTTCAGATATATTTGATTAGCGTCACTAATAATGAATTGCGCCATTTATAAACTGTGAAATAAGCCAGATAACACGAGTATCAATCTGGCGATTACTATCTAGATATGAGCGCCTTGCGTCTTGCACACTGAGCCCGGTGACCGGCATGAAATAGTGATTCAAGCCTGGGAGCTCATGAATCTGAACAGTTGGAAGCGTGCTTAAAACATCGACATCCGCCTTGCTGATTTGGACATCACTGCTGCCGAGAATAACAAGTGCTCGATGGGGATCCGTTGCCAATAGATCGGCTGGCTTAATCTTCATTGTTGAGTGCAGCAATCGTCGCTGCACGCCAGTTACGAAAAGATCGGCCCGCATACTATCCTCAAAGCTAAGCGGACCCTCGGTCCTCAAGATAGCGTCTAAGGCCGCCGTCAAATCAGCCAACATGGCGGGCGGAAAACGGTAAGACTCGAACTGGCTGCGCAACAGCGCATACATGCCGCGCCCTGGAGGGGCGAGCAGAACATAGCCACAGATGTCGGCTCTCCCCGCGCCGAAATAGACGGCGAGCACCGCCCCTTCACTGTGACCGATCAACCAGACACAATTATTGCCAGACAGCTGCTTTGCTTTTTCCAACCATCCCAAGGTGTCACGAGAGTGCTGCAGCAAAACACCGTCAGGCGCACCTGCCAGAGCGCGACTAAATTGATTCTCGGTTCGCTCTCGGAACCTAAGCAGCGAAATGCCCGAAGCCCGCAGCTCGCTTGACAGCTTTTTAGCAAAGAAGGTCATTGGACTTGTAACGGTTTTGCGCCGGTCACCTGAGCGTTTAGAGCTCGCAACAGGAGACCGACGAGATGATCAAGCATTCAGAAGAGTTCAAGCAGGAAGCAGTGCGGATTGCACTGACCAGCGGATTGCCGCGTGAGCGGGTTGCTGCTGATTTGGGGATTGGCAAGTCGACGCTGGGCAAGTGGCTGGCACAGTATCGGCCTACAGATTTGACCTCAGCGCCACAGGCAGATCCAGCCCGCGAGAACGAACGCCTTCGCCTTGAGAACCGCGTACTTAAGGAGGAGAGGGATATCTTAAAAAAGGCCACGCAGTTCTTCGCGAGCCAGCGGCCGTGAGGTTTGCGTTCGTGGAGAACTGGCGTCATGTCTGGCCGGTGGAGACGATCTGCCGGGTGATGCGGGTCAGTCCGCGCGGCTATCGCTCATGGCGCACACGACCCATCAGCCAGCGTGCGCGGACGGATATGAAGGTGCTGGCCCATATCCGGGAACAGTACAGCCTGAGCCTTGGCAGCTATGGCCGCCCTCGCATGACGATGGAACTCAAAGAGGTAGGCCTCGCTATCGGCGAGCGCCGGGTCGGACGGCTGATGCGTGCCAACGGGATCAAGCCGGTCCGCACCCGCAGACACAAGGTTACCACTGATAGCCACCACCGTTTGGGCGTCGCGGCTAACTGGCTGGACGGCGATTTTGTTGCTGTGGAACCCAACCAGAAGTGGGCGGGTGACATCACCTATGTCTGGACGTCCGAAGGATGGCTATACCTCGCCGTCATCCTCGATCTGCATAGCCGCCGTGTTGTGGGCTGGGCGGTCAGTGACCGAATGAAGAAGGATCTGGCGATCAGGACGCTGGACATGGCTGTGCGCCTCCGCAATCCACCGTCAGGCTGCCTTTTCCACTCAGATCGCGGCAGCCAATATTGCTCCTATGCTTATCAGAAGAAGCTGCAGGCCCACGGCCTGCGGCCATCAATGAGCGGTAAAGGAAACTGTTACGACAACGCTTCCGTCGAGACGTTCTTCAAGTCGCTGAAGGCTGAACTGATCTGGCGGCAGAAATGGCCAACCAGGCGTCAGGCAGAGGCCGCCATCTTCCAGTACATCAACGGGTTCTACAACACCCGACGACGTCATTCATATCTGGGCGGCATCAGCCCGCTCGCATTCGAGGCCAAGGTGGCATAATGAGATAGGTGACCGGCACAAAACCGTTACAAGTCCAACCACCTTACCGAGCAGGCAGGTTGGTGAAGGTTGGACCTTCTCTTGATGCTCGACCAATCTATGGCGCTAAGAGCGGTGACGCAACACCCCAATGTGGCTCCTACTCAATTAAAGGAGCAGAATCGTATGTTCGAAGGAAGCATGAAGCCTCTCGGGACAAAATACAGGACGTCACCTCGGAACGCTACAGCTAGCCGGATTTTTGAGCGGCTACTGGAAAAATCTCTTTATTATCATAGGGATGTATCCTTAATGAGATTAATCGTATCTTCTAGTTTTTGTTCGGGGGAGGGCAAATCAGATGAAAAAATTCTTCGAAGAATGGGGATGCTTAAGCCTAATCTTGGCAGCCGCTGCGTTCTACGTTTTTGCCAGTTCTGACAGCCAATCCAAAATCCAAAAACAGCCCAACCCCGCGCCACCGATCTATGTTCAGCCACAACCAACTTTTGGGGGATATGCCTGCACTGATGATTGTAGTGGTCATGAGGCGGGATACGAATGGGCGCAGGAGCAAGGCATCTCAGATCCAGACGATTGTGGAGGCGATAGCATCAGTTTTGAAGAAGGTTGCCGCTCCTATGCTGAAGAGCAAGAAGAAGAAGATGCGGAAGAAAGCCTAGACTTTTAAGGAGCCGCTAACTGAATCCTGACGAGCGACCCATCAGTGACGGCCTTCAACATCGGTATCAATGCCGGGGCAGATGCAGGCCAGACCATCTTTCACTGTCATGTGCACCTGATCCCAAGGCGCAAGGGCGACGTTCAAGAGCCACGCGGGGGCGTTAGAAGGGTCATTCCGGATATGAGACATCATTGTCTTTGAAGACCAGTTGTCGTACCTTCACGCCCCTCAGTGGGAGGGACTCAGGCACAAGAGTGTCGGCGATTGTGAGTCATGGCCTGCACAAACCGGATAAGATACGGAATAAAACTGGTCAGCCATAAAATTGAATTGCGTTGAAGCTTTCAATTATTCGACATCCGCTACTATTAGCGATGCGCAGCCGGTTCCGCTTTTGTCTGATATAAATGGAATATCGAAGGATTGCGTGACCGTTTGACCCGGCCAAATTGGAGCTTCGATTTCTTTGCCGTAGTTTTGCACCCCGCTGCAGTCCAAACCAGCACCAATCGCATATCCAAAGAACACCTTTGTAATCTTAACGGGAGAATTGTTTTTCACCGTAAATATACCGCTATAGTTATAGCAATCCCCACCAATAGAATTGCTGCACTGAATTTTAGCGACCTGCACTTCAAAACCGCTTTGCGCATTTTTCATTCTTTTTGATCGATGTCTCTGAGATTTTATTTCATCAATCTCTTGCTGCTTGATGAGCTTTTTAATCATTTCTTTATCCGCATCATTCGGTGACGCGTTGGACACCTTCACTTCTCGCCCCAACTCCACAACGAATAGGCTAAATGTGCCATCAGGGTTCTCCGTTGCTGGAAATCGGCGCTCACAATCTTGTAAAAGAATGTCCAAAGCTTCTTTTGAAGACGCTTCTTTTGCGGCCTGCGCTCGGCACGACTCCTGCGATGAAGCGCCTCCACAAGAGGACAGAACCACGAACCCCAAAATTGCTATTCGGCTATTCATTGAGCATTCCCCCAAATCCCTTCTGATCGGTTATTCATGATCTGAATTTAAGGATCTTAAAACAACTATTTGCGTGGAATCTTGTCAAAATTCATCCGCTTGCTTGGTGGCTTACGTGCAGGTTCAATTAAGCCGACATGATCAAACGAGCAAAATTGTATGTAGGAAGGAAGCATGGGTCCCATCTGCATCAAACGGGGGGTGCCACCCCGGTGGGGTCTGGCTTGTCAGGTTTTTATAGGGGATGGGGGTACGTTTCACCACACACTGCAAACACTCAAACAACCCAAATGTCCGTCAAATGTCCGCCCTACGTCTAGCCGAAAAGCGCAAAGTGTTCTATAAAGTCTCAGAAATCCATGGTGCCGGCTACAAGATTCGAACTCGTGACCCCCTGATTACAAATCAGGTGCTCTACCAACTGAGCTAAGCCGGCACGCTGGATGCGCCTCTAGCCTTAAATGCAGCCAAAGGTCCAG
>Ga0315899_10001557_pt1 | contig 26089 bp, 21 predicted proteins | sample LakEriMetagenome_2_FD_203518 | JGI IMG/M metagenome (GOLD analysis project Ga0315899, IMG submission 203518) | Freshwater fungal communities from buoy surface, Lake Erie, Ohio, United States - Buoy 4 MA112 | ecosystem: Environmental > Aquatic > Freshwater > Lake | place: USA: Lake Erie, Ohio... | reverse complement strand
TTCGTTGGAAATATCCATAAAGAAAAAAAGAAAAATGATAAAAATTGGACATTTAAGGATTCTCTACAAACCGCAAAAAAGCTTTGGAGTAGGGAAAAGAAAATGTATGGTGGTGAGAACTTTGATGATAATAAAAATGATGAGCCTGTGGGGGTAGAGCCTGTGGAGGTAGAGCCTCTTGCGTCTGTGGAGGTTGAGGAAAAGCCTGTAGAGCCTGTGGAGGTAGAGCCTCTTGAGTCTGTGGAGGTTGAGGAAAAGCCTGTAGAGCCTGTAGAGCCTCTTGAGCCTGTGGATTAATACCCTATTTAACCCTTTAACGTTTTCCATGTTTTTTACAAAATTCAAATATTTTACTTTTTACAAAATTCAAATATTTTACTTTTTATAAAATATTTGAAACCATATATGGTGTAGTATATTATACAGCTTATTCAAATTATAAAAATCATTAACCCAGAAATCCGCAGGTTAACATTTTTTCCAACAATTTAAATATTTTACCTTTTATAAAATATTTGAAACCATATATAGTAATAAATGTATATGTCCTTACATATATCAAATTTTATTTACTGACAAATCCATAGATAAAATCGTCAAAGGGTTAACATTTTTTCCAACAAATAAAATATTTTAACCCTAATATAGTACAAAGAAATAAATACAATACTAACCGACCACAGTAACCCGCAAATTAAATGATTACTATATCTTCCTCCACCCACCCCTTCAAATAAATATATATAGTATATAATGTCGTATAATCCCAATTCTTTAGGTGGTGGAATTCAAGGAAAATCACCCATTCAAACAAGTAGAGGCTATAAAAACAGTGAAGACGTAATAACTAGAAAGATTATTATGAAGTCGTGGAATAACGATTACGCCAGTGGTAAGGTAAAAGGTCATTTACGTAAAACCAGTCCCTTTACCGCGGTTTATAACATTACTGATTTTCTTTCACGACAAAATTACGTATGTAATGTTCCAAACCCAATACAGGAATCCCGCACCCGTCTTAAAAGTAATATGGGTTCTATAATAAGTAATTGCGACGGTACAGGAATTCCTTGTTCAAACACAAATACAAGGTATGTTTCCGATTCAAGTCTATACACTACTTACCGCCGTCAAATGGCAGTAAATCAAAATTACAACGATGTTACGAATGTCGGAAACGCTAATCGTTCACAACAAAGTGCCATTTTGTCGGCCAGACGCTAATTACATGAACCATATGTTCCCCGTACGCCCCTCCCTTACTATCAGCATTTTTTACATGAACCGTATGTTCCCCGTACACCTCTTACTACCAGGACCTTTACCATTTTATCGTCAAATTTATGCGGTTATATATGCGTTTATAAATTTTGTAAATTCATTAACTCGTTAGTTTACGGGCGGAGTGGGGTAGGATAAGGCAAGGTAAATATATAAAACCAATCATATATTTACTATAAATGGAAAAATACACTCATATAAAAATGCCGTCAATTGAAAAAAAAGAAAAAAAAGATAGCGATACCAGCAACAACGACGACATGAGCGGTCAACCTCCCCCCGCGTTAAAAACCAACAACTATGACCTCGAAACCGACAAATGGATTGAGCGAACCGATATTAATAAAATTACATTGGAATGTATGATGAATAAAAAACACTATAAAACTTATTTAGAAAAAACGAATCCCGAACAGTTAAAAGAATCCCTCCATTTACAAAATAAAATAGCATCCCACAGTTTTTTAATTGAAAATATTTTCGACAATCTGCTAGAACATTCAAAGAATAGCATAAAAGGCCAGACATCCATTTACAATAATGAAATACAACGTGCTTTTAACAGCTTTATTCGTCACGCAATAGAGTATATAGAAGAAACTGAAGAATTAGATATCGAATCTACACCAGAAACAATAATTGAACAACAGTTAAAGAAAGACTACGGTGAAATCGAACCACTTCCAAAGACGGAAAAACGCCCAGATTTTTTTACACCCCAACCCCTAGCTAAATCATATACTCATACCCGTAAGAGATAATTCGGGGGGGGGGGACAGTTAATGTCGTACTCGGTAAACGGTGTTTGATTTATGTAATATTACTTTATATATGTTCATTTGTAAAACATTAACCCTTTAACGATTTTAGTGTTTTTACACACCTCGTATATGGTAATAAATGTATATATGATATTACATAAATCCAAATTCAATTACCGAGAAATCGGTCGTTATCCCTTTAACAATTTAACCTGCGGATTTCAGGGTTAATGATTTTTATAACTTGTTAAATTGTATAAGTTGTATAATATACTACACCATATATTGTTTCAAATATATTATAAAAAGTAAAATATTTGATTTTTGTAAACACATGGAAAACGTTAAAGGGTTAATATTCGTTATAAGAACCAGTAGAAAAACATTTTATATATTCTTTGACATATAAATCGCATTTATTTACCATCAACTCTTTTTTTATATACGATTTTTTCAAACACTCCACATACTTAATTTCCAAATACTGTATGTATTTTTCGTCGCATTTTGTTTTTTGTAGAGTTTCCTTTTTCATTTCTTCATTTTCCGGACTATTATACATATGTGTAAAAAAACCGTTTTTGTGCAAGGTGTTGAAAATAGGAAGACCTACTATTGAAATAGTCTCTTTAGTAAATAAACAAGACATTATACAATAGTTTAAGTTATTTTAACCTAAACTATTTTTTATTCTTTATATAACTATTATATAAATTTTAACCATTAAATGGGCGAAAACAAACAAACCAAATGGAATATTAATTTACGAAATAAAAAAGAATCAATAAACTCCACCGAGCCATTTGTGGTTACGTCGAACTACCATGAACCACTATTACAAACATTACCGTTTTTACAATCGCTACCATTTCCTATATCATCATCGTCGACAACAACAAACCCACCAATCATAGAAACTTTAAGTAATCGTTCTAGTATGTCGAGTAACAGGTCGGCTATTCCCACAGAAAATGAAATAGCAAAAATGAATACAAAAGTAAATAATGTATGTAATAGCACAACAACACCGACTGAAAAACCAACACCTATTCCAGGGAAAGATAATCGTGTAGATTCAAACGGGAAGTATTCAATTGTAATGTATAATGGTAATACTTATCTTAACGGGTTTAACTGTAACGAAGGCGGATGTGATATGAGTGGCGTTGACGTATATATTAATTGGGAAAATTGTAAAAACGGGGGCTGTAGTTTAAACGATATTGAAATAAAAAGCGACCCAACCGACGTAAATACACAGAATAAAGTGTATTTTAGAGACGGTAAAGACAATTTAATCGACGCGTTTAAACTAAATCTTAAAGACGTTACGTTTGGTAATGTCTCATTAGTAGATTATTTAACGAGACCGAAACCTAGTATTGACATACTCGCCGGTGGCACAGTAAATCCTCTTAATACCGCTGGTTCGGTTGATACGAGTATCCCTAATAAAAAGTATTTTCAGGCAGATACATCAAGACCCAACTATTTTAATAAAAACCCGTTCGATACTCCGCCGACAGAACGTTCAAACCCATTTACAACGAAAACAATGAACAGCCCGATTGAAAGCAATGAAGGATTAACAGGCCAAGAAGAGAAAGGAATAAATAAAATAGACACGAAAAAAAGCGGTGATGTGAAAAAGAATTTTTTTACTTGGTGGGAAAATACGGCTGTCCCAATTATAATTAAATATAACGCAGTAGCTTTAATAAATCAAGCGCTATATTACATTTATAATAAATTTTTTATCGAATTATTCGGTGGCAACTTCCAACTAAGTGCTTATATTACGGTTTTATTTAATTTCTATATTGTTATTGGTTATATGTTATGTATTTTTATAACCTACAATGTGTATTATAGATTCTTTTTACGTTTCTTTAAAGATCAACCAAATGAAAAAAGTGAAAAAGACAATTCGAAAAGTGAAAAAACTAGTTCTACTTTTTTAACGGGAATTATAAGTGCTTTAAAAAAAACATTTTTTGCGGTTGACTTTTTATATTCTTTAATAGATTTTATTAATCAAATACCCATAGTATTAGTTGAATCATTTGAACGAACAAGCATAACCAATAAAACACTTGGCAAAGCTATTTTTGTTGGGCTTTTTTTACTTATTCTTTACTTGGTTTTATACTTACAATGGCCGTATTACTTAGGAAAAGCGTTTATAAATTCTTTACGGTATGGTAAAGATGAAAATGGAGAAATCGACATCTTCACGCACTATACAATGATTAGTATATGCTTATTTGGTATTGCTATGACTATTTATAACTATGGATATGAAACTATACAAGACAAATCTACAAGAATTAATGATGCGTGGAGTTTCACATATATTCTTATAACTATATTTACTATCATATTTAAACTCATTTTATCTATTTCAATAACGTGGATGGCGGTTTTTGTATTATGTGTTAATATCATTTATTATACAGTTTTTCCTATCAACCTTTTCAAAAATATACACGATATAAACAAATGTTTTGACAAGAAATATGAACCGTTATCTCTTGATAGCAATCTAACTGTCGAAATTAAAGATGGTAGTAATATAGCATTAATAGTCGATTATATATACAAGTATATTATTGAAATTGGGTTAATAGCTATTTTTGTTATTCAAAGTATTAAATATGGTAAAACTATTGACAACCAATACTCTTTATTTAAAGCGATGTTAATTAGTGTGTGTTGGTTTTTTATATTTATTTGCGGTCTATTCTTTTTTACTAGCGTAAAAGTAGGTGTTTCGAGATATATAGATTATGCATTAATTCTGTGTTTTAGTACTTTTGCTTTTGTATTATTATGGTCAAGCATTGATATTATAATTAAAATGGTTAATGATGGTTTGTAAATCGTTGGTTGGTATTTTACAGTTATACGCTATAACATTTTTAGTTTAACCCTTTAACGATTTTACCGACGAATTTGTCGGTAAACAATTGTTGATTTATGAAAAGTTGTATACATTCAACACCATAACCGGTTTCAAATAGTTTATAAAAGTAAAATATTTGAATTTTGTAAAAAACATTAGCCCTGTAATTGGCATACTAATAAAGGTAACCTAAAAACACATCAAGTCGTAAACGTTTACTTTTATATGTTGTGCTTATTTCGCCAAAACACTCATTTACGTATTTTACAATTGGTTCAATTTCTTTGAAAATTTCTTCGGTTTCTTCATTAAAAAAACGCGTTGAAACTCGTAAAGATTCCATATATCGCAGTATAATATCGCTTGTTGCGTTGGTCAATAGTTCTAATACATTGTATATTTCTTGCGATTTGGCGTATTTTTTGTTGTTTTTTTGTATTTGAGTTTTAAATTCCGTCTCTGATATTTTATTTCTCATTAATAAAATACGCAGTCTTCGGTTACGTTCTACATAATCGTATCTATAGGTTGGCATTGTTACATGTCGAATATGAAGTATATGTCTACAAATGTGTAATACATCGTTTATTAGTTTTTCTCTTTTAGTATCACTGATATTTTGTTTTGAACGGATTAATAGAACTATCGCACGAGATGTTTCGTTTGTAATTTCGGTAAAGACGGGGCAGTCATTTGGATTAAGTGTAGGTTGTAAAACGGCATTCTCGGTTTCTTGACGTCGCAACCATTCAAAGTAATGAGGATTATGTATATTAACATTCATTATTTTACGGGTAACCCAATCAAACGCAGTATTGCATTTTGTACAAAACATTTGATTACATCCGTCGATTTTAAAAATACCCATATTACATTTGGGGCAAGGTTTCGTGTCCTTTTCCAATAACCTGGCCGTTGATAAGTCGTCCTCATTACATATGTGTGTTTGTGCTATAGCTGACCTTCTTCTTTGACCCGGTTCGATGCCATTTGTGTAGTTTGGTATTGAAAACCAAATACCGCCTTCATTCACTGTTGGCTCGGTCTCGGTCGGTTCAAGCTCGGTCGGCTCGGTCTCGGTCGGTTCAAGCTCGGTCGGCTGGTGACAATCTTTACAGTATTTCGTTTCACATATACCACATTTCCATTGTTGATTAAGAAATCCATTACACCCATCTTTTGGACAAGAACGAACATATTGCTCTCTTTGATGAACTGTCTTATTAGATAATTGTCTATGTTTGAATAAAAGAGAATCGTATACTTTGTTTAAATTCGATATTTCTTTACTAACCTTTCGTATTTCTTCATAACTTTTTTCAACTTCAATTTGATTAATAACATATGGCTGTGTTTCTACAAACAGCGCACGTTCTTGTTCCAATAATACATTCTCGCGATGTGCCTTATATTTCGTATTTAAAAAAGATTGGGGGAAATTATCGGAAAGAAACTTTCGAGTCCATTCTCTCGAACAGATAGTTTTTATATTCATACATTGAGGTATCGGCTGTTCCAAAATATACGTTTTACAGCATTCTAAACACGCCTCAAACTCGCAATACATGCATTTTATTAGTTTTCTTTTAATAGTACTGGTTGAATTTGCACATATTTGACATTCAGTCATTTTTATTAACAATTAGTATATCCTTCTATAAATATAGTTACAACCTTTTATACAACTTCTTTGATTTTTTCGTCAATCATATTATACAAATCATTCTTTTTAACTTTGGAATCTGTATCAATTACTATATTTAATTTTTCAGCAATGGCTTTTAACTCCTCCACTTTATACGAAGAAATTGCCCCGAATGGCTTTGTTAGATTCTCCAATTTATAGTATTGTTCCGTCAATTCCGTTTGTTTGCGGGGGAGAGCATCCTCTGTAATAAGTGTATATTTGTAATTTTTAACGGCGACGGTTGCGGTTGGAAGATGAGGCGATGGGCGTGGCGGGAGTATTGAGAATTCTATATAGATTCCGGTTCCCGAACTTGTTTGTTCTTCCGTTTTTCCCTCCACCACGAAATACATCCTTTTTTCACGGTTTATAAACGTTATATTAATTTTATAAAAGAAACAATATATTGAAATGTCTTTAAACGTAATCGGTTGATTGGAGAGTATTCCGGAGAGTAACTCTTTTATTGAAACACCGGACATTTTATTTAGTTTCATAAATATTTTTATTTGTGGTGTTTTTAAAGCCACTTGTGCTGAAATATAATTTACTATTTTTTGTTTTTCATCCGTAATAAAATTCGTATATTTTCCGTTTAAATATTGATATTCAACCGTTCCGTTAATAGCAACATATATATTCCAAAATAACGGGTCGGGTTGATGACTTGGTAAAACCGTTTTTACGGGGGGTCATTAAACGATATAGTTATTGTGTTTTGTGGTGGCTTTTTTTCCGGCAGTAAATATGATGATAATGTGTCGTCATTCATTTCTTGTTTGGTTTCTACTTTACTATCCGTGTCCAGTGTTACAACTGGGAGAACTGGACGAGTAGTTAATATTGATTCTTTAACCCCCTCTTCGAACTTTTCCCTCGTTAAAATAAACGGGGAAATTAAACTATACATTGATTCATAATCATAAATCGTATCTGGTGGGTTATACTCTATTACTCCATATACAACATTATATAACGTCGCTCCTTTATTATAATTGGGTGTTTTCATTATTGGCCGTGTATAAGTAGTTTGGTTTATTGGTATATATTAGTAAATATATATCAATTTTTTAATCTGTTTATAGTATAAACCGTGTTCGTGTTCGTGTTTGTTTCTGTCTTTGTGTGAAGATGATTATGTCTTCACGTCAGTTATTTTCAAAGTAGGCGCACATTTACGGGAATACAACTGTTCACGGGATAAATACAAGTCTTTTAAATCGCTACCTTCAAACCCGACCGGAGTTGCTTTTTCATTAATTGAACCGTATAAAAAAGGGGTATTGCTACTAGCTGTAGTTTGCGGAGCATACATAAATCCAGTATCGTTTGCCGTTTCATTAAAGTTCTTTTCCATTACATCAACCGCGTTCTTTGTTAAAAATCGTCTATATTCCCAATTCGTTACAATCCCGTTTTCTTTACGTATTTTGTCGTTAATGGTACTCTCGGGATTCCAAGAAGAAATAACCGAGCGCCCGTCTTTCATTAACGGTGGAAAAACAGGGTATTTATTGTTTGTATTATATCCTAAACTCGATTTTGGAATTTTATTTATTACTTCTGGATAAGCGTTTTTGTAATCGAAAGAAAACATTACTTAATATACTATATATATATTTTTTCATAAAAATAAGTATTTTCCGTTTATGCGGTGGGGGGAGATAGTAAAGCGAGTAATTCGTTCTTTTTTAATTTACTGGCGTCTTCTACGATACCCTTTGACGTAACAATTTCCCTTAATAGTTGAACCCCCATTTTTTTATAATTGTCTTTCTCGCCTTTTTTCCAAATAGTTATATCTTCACTGATTACACTCATTGAGTCTTCCACCAATTCCGGCTGGTTTAATATTGGTATTTCAGTCTGGGCGGGTTCAATGACTTCTGTCTCATTCGGGACTAACATGTCAATTGGTTCAAGTTCAGGCATATCGGCGTAGTCATCTACTTCGGTAAGTTGTTCTATAGCATCCGTTTCAGTCGTCTGGGTGGGTGGCGACGGTAATATATCACAATCTTCAATTTCTTCAATATCAGTAAGATTGTTAACACCTTCGTCTAATATATGAATACTTAATGGTTGAGTTTTTTCTTCTGGTTCGGTAGGGGAGTATAGTGCGTAAAATTCGGGTGAGTTACGGGTTTCTGTGAAATGTTGTAGTCCGGCTAAATTCAACATCTGTAAATCAATTTCATTATGAGAAAACAAACCATCATTTTTACCGTTGTTTAATAGTTGTGAAATATAATTTGATATTGTGGATTCCTGATGGGGTATTTCGTCGCCGGTGGTAAGGTCGATTACATCGTCCTCATTTTCGTCAACTACTTTAATTTTCTGTATTTCTTCGTTGGCTGTAAATACTGAATATTCACTATTATTCAATTGGACAATTCTTTTAGTTAACTCGGAGGAGGGGTCGTCCTCGGGCGTTTTTTCTTGTGCCTCCTTTTCGCCATCTTCGTCATCTTGCTCATCTTCGTCGTCTTCCTCCTCCACATCCTCCTCATCCACATCTTCCTCATCCACATCTTCCTCATCCACATCTTCCTCACTCTCGTCCTTTACCACTGCTTTGTTAGATAATATACTATTAATTGAATTTACATTATCGAGTTTCTGGTTTTTTATTAACATGAATAATACATTCTGTTTCTGTTTAATATTCGATATTTCAGTTAAAAGATTATTAACAATTTCAAATATAGTATCGCTCTTTTGTTCAAACAAATCCAATCTACGTTTAAAGTGATATACAAGTAAGCAACATAAAACGAACGTTATTCCTAAACTTAAAAAAAGGAAGGTTCCAATAGTTCCAATATTAAATAAATACATTTTATTGTATTTGGAATAAATATTTATATATAAATATTTATTTTTATGCTTTATTTTCCGCAATTACGCCGACTGGGCTTTACAATCGTTTTGATTATTATATATCTTATTTGACTGACACGATTGATTGGGTTGTAGTTTAACACATGTATTTGTACCATCGTTGTCTTTGCCGATAAAACACCATTTTTCGTTTCCAGTATTCGCGGGGGTTGGAACGGGGTCTACATAGTCTTTGGTGTGGCTTCCACTGGTTTGGATAATAATATCTAGATGGTTGCTCTCGCTTGGTAAGGGAGTTGCGTGTCCTTTAAACATATTACCGATGCTTTGAATAATACCGTCCACAATTTCAATACCAAAAATACTGGTGGTTGTTACAACATCGCCGGTACCAATTACAACCTCGCCGGTGTTTTTACTTAAACTGCCTAGAAATTCCATTATAAATTCAACCAATACTTTCAATGCGTTTAAAAGAAAATAGAATATATTTACTATAAACCCTGTTCCTAAAATAGATAAAACAAGGAGAGACAGCAGTAGTATAATAACTATTATATATAACGTGTTTTGTTCCATAGTTTATATACTAACTTATAGTATTAAAAGATTTTATGGCTATAAAACCCCATTATAAGGTGTGTGGGAAGCCCCCCCCCCATTACGATACGATAAATTGTGAAAAAGACCCTATACTAAAATCATTTAGTGAACTAGGAACTAATGAACTAGGAACTAATGAACAATTGTATATATAGTTATCACTTGTTGCAGTCTGCAAATTAGCAAACAATCCCGTTTTAATAAATTCAACGCGATTATTTATGGGGAAGCTATTATATTCGTATTTTGCTACATATTTAATACTATACACAGTATTAGGGGGTGTTTGTAGAACCAAATTATTTATACGTAACATACCTACATACTGAATCGCGTAAAATATATTTCCGTATGCTAAACTTGAAGTGTCGCATTCAACGCTAATAAAATTTAAATTTTCCGGTTGAGCCGAAGTTACTAATACGTCATTATAGTAAATGTTTGCTACAATTTCAGTTATTCTTATACTTAACTCTACTTGATGATTATCATTATTCCTATTAAATCCGTAAAACCATATCGCCATTGGTGTTAATATATTGAACGAATACGTAGTTTCTTTCAAGTTATTTCCTATTATTAATGAACCCAAATTACCGGTAAATGTATAAATTCCTAATTCGATATTATCTCCTAATACAGCATCCGGCACTATATCAGTAGTTAAAAGGTTATTAAAAAATTCTATAGTGTTTAGGTTATAAGCGTTATATATTGCGTCTGATACTTTGTTTGTAATTGCGTATGAACGATTATCTTTATAATTACCGTAATTATAAAGTGGAATAGTTGGATCATATTGTAGCATAATGGGTGGTCCAGGAACATTACAGGAAGTGCTTAATGTCGGTTTTACAATATCGGCTTGACATACTAAATTCGAATATGTTTGTAGATTGGCTTGATACTGTGAAACATTACCCGTTTTCTTTACCAAGTTTGCGAACTTTTGCTTTTTCGTAGGATTATTTGATTTTGTGTTTTGCTGTGAACTGTTATATTTTAGTATTTCCGCTTTGCGACGCATATTTAACTGAAAAGGTGAGTATAGCGGATAAGGGGAAACAATGTTTAATCTTGGTGGCGGAATATTAAAAAGTGCGCGTCTTTGATTTTGTTGTAAAAGTGGTGTTACTGATTCACATAACTGGTCGTATGATTGCTCTGTCATGTGTATAAAATTACGAGTTATTAATTTTGCTTGTATACCATAAACTTGATATGTAATTCATACCTTTCGAATAAGTAGTTCCATTAGCGGATGTGGCATTTGCGTTTTGTGTTAAATTAGGACCTTTCCATATTAAACTATTTATTTCATATACGGTTAACGCATGGTCAAAGTATCTTAAATCAGAAAGATTACCGTTAAACCCGCCGTTTTGACACACATTTATATCATTATAGTTTTGCCTGGGAACATACGGTAAAGTTAAACGTCCACTGTTTGTTCCATTAACATAAACGTCCATAATTATATTTTCCATACGAATACATACATTAAACCACTTTTGGATTGGAATATCTTTAATAGATAATTGTAAGGGGGTTGTGTTGGAGGGGGAGTTTTCTACATTTTCAGTGTCCATCATGACATATAATCCCATATCAGGATTTTCTGAGGTTGGATTAATTAGATATAGTCCGGGCGCATTATTAACACTTGCTAAACCGCTTGAACTATTCCAAGAGCTGTCTCCTTTATTAAAAACATGGGAGTATGTGGGTAAAGTTCCACCTCCAATACTAGAAATATACAACCATACTGACCATGTGAATTCGATACCGCTTCTATTGTTATTTGACCGTTGTACTGTTATAGAAGATGAACTATTGGGATCTTGTGTAATAACCATACCATTCGACCCGTTAATTAACCCTTTTACTATATAAGGTGACTTCTCGGGGGATGTAAAATAAGAAATTAGTTTTACTCCTAAATTAAATAAAAAAACAAAAAGAATAAGGATTAATATAACAAAGGCAAATTTTGCTATAATACTATTAGAGTTTAAAAACTCGTTTCCGGCATCAACAACGCTTTTTGAAGAAAACTCTGTCAGGGTGTTATCTACAGCATTCTTAACGGTGTCCTTTGTATTCGTCAAAGTTTCGTTTATTGTTTCAACCCCATTCGTTACAGTGTCTTTTATTTTTTCACCTAAATCATTGAAATTTTCAGCTATTCGTTCCCTTTCCATTATATAGTATTTATATAGTATTGAAGGAAACCATGGGTTATCATAAACGCCTTAATGATTAACCTGCTGATTTTAGGGTTAATAAAATTATTGATTTAGTATATCATTAACCCTTTAACGGTTTAATCTGCTGATTTTAAGGTTAATGATTTTTATAATTTGTATAAGTTGTATGATATACTACACCATATATGGTTTCAAAAATATTATAAAAAGTAAAATATTTGGATTTTGTAAAAACATCGAAAACGTTAATACCATAGATAGTTTCAAATATTTTATAAAAACATTAAAGATATTTGTGTAAGGTGGTACACAGTAAAGGGAGGGGCGTACGGGGAATCGTAGGTTTCTGTAGTTAAAACAATCTAAATGTTGAACTCTCAACGTTGTCCCGATAAAAGGCAAACCCGAACCCAATTGTATTTGAAAGAGCAGAAAGTGGATTATTACCATTACCGCTTAAATAATTACTCCAAACAACTTGTGGAGTAAGGGGATTTGCCCAATAATAAAACCTATTTAAATAAATATCAATTCCTCCACTAGGAGGACCCAAATATACCCCACCTTCAGTGGAAATTGTTGCAAGTGGTCCGCTTAAATAAACAGATTTTACTAATTTACCGTCTAAATAGCAATCAACATATTGGTTATTTACGCTAAATACAACATAGCACCATTTTTGAATAGGAAAGTTAGAACTTATTGTAATTGGTGGCGTGGTTCTTTGTCCGTTTTGTGCTATATCTAAATATAATGTAGGGGAAACAGGGTCTAAATATAAATGTGTGCTATATTTACCATCTTCCCAATAATTCTTGCTAGCAGAACGGCTAAATATTGTTTTCTTTGGACTTTCATCCTTCCCAGGTGTCCAAGAGTTTACATATATCCATACTCCATAAGCGTACTGAACGGATGTGTTATTTATTGTGATGGGAACTGATTGTGTTTTATTTAAATCTGCGTTTGTTGTTAACTTTGTACCATTATTACTAAAAAATCTCCACAATACATAAAGTAAAATAATTATTATTATTATAGTAATAATTAAAACGTAATTCATTTATATATAATATCCAGGAAACTCCAGGAAACCTACGGTTTCCCCGGACGCCCCTTCCCTTTTCCAGAAAATCCAGGAAACCTACGGTTTCCCTGGACGCCCCCTTTTTCTAAATAACAAATTTATCGACGAATTTATGTAATACAATAACCAATAAAAATACTAAAAATCTTAAAGTTATATGGTACTATTTATGTGCGGGTGGATCGGTGTTATGTTAATGCCACTATATACATCTTAACCCTTTAACGATTTAACCTGCGGATTTCAAGGTTAATGATTTTATAATTTTTATAAGTTGTATACTATACTACACCATATATGGTTTCAAATATATTATAAAAAGTAAAATATTTGAATTTTGTAAAAACATGGAAAACGTTAAAGGGTTAAAGTCGTTAATGCGGATAGCTATTAGTGCCTTGTAAGCTCGACTTACCGTAATTATACATATTTATTATTTGATAAGAAGTAATAGATTTATTGAAATAAATAACATTACATATTGCACCATTCGTCCCCGTTGCGTTTGAACTTCCTATAACTATTTGATCCGCCGCATCGTATTGTGGAACCGGTATTCCATCACTAAATGTCATTGCCCGTTCCATTACTCCATTTACCCATAATTCAACCATTTTACCGTCAATATAATTAAATACGAAATGATTCCATCTTTGATTTGGGACGTGTATTTCAATCTTGTTTGATTCGGTGTTTTTCCCTCCTGTAAAATAAATTCTATATATATCTTTCAAAGAAGGTGAATCGGTAGATGTCTTAGAACTATAGGTTATTTTTGGTTTGTAAAATTCATTTTTTGAATCAGTATACGACAATATATCTATTTCTTTATTACTTGATATGTGGTGGGGGTTTATGTTTATCCACATAGATAACGCGTAACTCGTATTGTACTTTTTGACTATATCATTATTATCGAGTAATTTGTCACCATCCGGGGCAGACTGTGCGCTTGACAAATCAGCCGATGTAGCAATAACCGCACTGTTGCCTTTATTAATATAAAACGGCGCTTTTTGTAAAACTTTCCCGTCTTTTCCAACAAAAACACTATTTAAGATGGTTGGTAAATAAAAATAGAGTACCACAAGAATGACCTCAATTAATAAAAGAAAATAAATTAAATAAGAAGTCATATGAATTTGTTCCAACCCCCATTTTAAAATATCATTAAATAAACAAGGAATAAAGAAGATAAACTCAACTATAAACTTTAATTCAGTATTTCGTATTGAACGTTCTAGGACATTGTAAAATATGTTAAATATAAGTGCTAAACCGACAATTGCTATTAAAATAGAAATACCAATAAAAATGTAACTATTAATTTTAAAATAATACACCATTCCTATAACCACGAAAATGGTAAATAGTAAAGCCCCACCCCTTAATAGTAAAGAGTAATTTATATTTTTTGGATATGATAACCCACCGTTTATAGTTATTAAAATACTGATACCTATAAATATACCAATAAATGCGTATGTAAATGTTTGGGGAGAAACGCCCGTTGTTTTTTTAGAGATTTTATCTAACGCTACCCCAACGATTAGTAACAGTAAAAAGTAAAGAATGAAAAGTACAATATTATTAATAACCCCAGTGTTTGTGTTTGTTTCTGTACGATCCATGGTTAATATATAATTTAATATATTTACAGGAATCTACGATTCCCCGTACGCCCCTCCCTTACTACCAGCGCCGATGGTTTTCCGTACGCCCATCCCTTTACAAAAACTTTTTACGGAAATTTCTTACTGTAGTTTTCTGTAAAAGGGAGGGGCGTACAGGGAACAGTAGATTCCTGTATCATGCATCCTGTAAAATTGATAATAAACACTATATAATAATATACTATATACTATTATATAACATAATGAAGAATAACGCTCCGTCCGGTTATTTTACACCAAGTAATGAAAACCCGAAGGAACGGTTTGAACAAATGATAAAATCATATATTACTTCAAATCCAGTTATTAAATCAAATAACCAAACAGCGGAGTTGGAGGTTCGATTTAACGCAACTAATAAATATACCAACTATATAAGTAAAATTAACTACGACAATGTGGTTAAACAACTCTACCAGCTAGGGTTTGATTCTACCAATAAAACAGGCATTCATATGTTGCGTATTAGCAATGAATACACCGACCCCAAAACCGGTTATACTAAAATTTCAAATATTCGCGCTGAATTAGCCGGTATCGACCTTATACAAGAATACTGTAAAACGAACAGTATCCAAAAAGTAATAGACATTCCTTCTACCGCTTCCACTAACCGCGATAAGATTAAATTTACACGTAAAACCCTAGCAACCGACAAAACCACCCATACCAATATTTTACCCGTCGATTTCAAAGATTTCGGGTTTCGTGTAAGTTATCAAATGGAGGAAGACTTCGCCCCCAGTTACGGAATTGCCCGAGAAATTATCAGTAAATGGACAGATACGAAAAAACTATACCGTTATTTGAATCGCGTCCGTTTCTCACATCCACATTACCCGGTATTTGCCGATATATCAATTATTAAAGAATCCAAAAAAACCAAAAAAACGAAAGAAGGCAGAAGTTACCCAATTCCAACATATACGCTGGAAGAAAGTGGACTCTTTACGAATGATGAAAAATACGATATAGAATTAGAAATTGATAATAGCAAGGTAGGTATAGGCACTGAATATGATACTCCTGCGAAACTATTAGCTGTTATTCGTAAATTAATACGTAATATTTTAAGCGCGTTTCAAAAAACCAACTACCCTATTGCTTTTAGTGAAATGGAAAATGTCCAGCAAATGTATCTAAACTTAATTCAAGGGGTTTCTATAAATAACCCAAATGCTCCTCCACAAAGAATTTCCCCAAAGAATTTTATCGGACCGAACTCTTATACTCTCCAACTTTCAAATATTACCGCCCCCCTCGCCCCCGAAAATGAACCGTCACGAATAACCGATTTAAAAACCCCGAATATACGAAACAACATGACGGTTACCGATAAGGCAGATGGCGAAAGACGAATGTTATTTATTGCCCCAAATGGAAGGGTTTATATGATTGATACAAATATGAATATTATATTTACGGGGTATGTGGCCAATAACAATAAACCAACCGGTACAAAAATAGTAAATTCATTAATCGACGGCGAGTTTATTAAATATAACAAACAGGGCAATATAATTAATCTTTTCGCCGGATTTGATATTTACTTTATTAATGGTAAAAGTGTACGAGAATACGCGTTTACCCGGCAACATCAAACTGACACTTCTGTCGAACAACCGGAAGAAGAAAACGCCACCACCACAAAAGCTAAACAGGCCAACGCGTCAACTACAAAGAACCGGCTTCAATTATTAAATAGTTATATTTCCGCGATTTCGTTAATTCCGGTTGAACAAGCCGACACGTCCCTCGTTGTTCCAAACATTCCACACAAACAAACGGGAACGGCAACTATCGTATCAACCGCATCAGGTGTTATTACGGCATGTAGTTTCCGCCTTCAGCCAAAAACGTTTTATATGACCACTGAAGAAGTAACTATATTTCAGGCGTGTAACGAAATACTTACAAAAGTAAAAGACGGATTATTCGAATATAACACAGATGGACTTATATTTACTCCTTCCAATACGGGTGTTGGAAGTTCCACTATTGGGGTGGCTGGACCACTTTATAAAATAACGTGGGAAAACTCGTTTAAATGGAAACCTCCCGAGTATAATACCATTGATTTCCTGGTAACTGTAAAGAAAGATGCGAAAGGAAATCATGAAATACATAATATTTTACAAGAAGGAACACACATACAACAATATAAAACTCTCGTATTAATGTGCGGATTCGATACTAATAAACATTCCAATATTAACCCATACTTAGATGTTATTAATGACCGTATCCCCACCCAAACCGATCTGGACAATAATGATACCTATATACCCGTTCCATTTCAACCCACAGAGCCATTCGATTCCACCGCATATATTTGCAATATTATTCTACAAAATGTAAGCGGCGAAAACGGGGGAAATGGTAGTGTGTTAAAGTCAAACGACAAGACGCTTGTTATGAAAACAGTCGAAGGCGAATATTTCGAGGAGGATATGATTGTCGAGTTTAGTTATGATTTTACAAAAAGGAATAATTGGAGATGGATACCGCTCCGCGTCCGTTATGATAAAACCAGCGAACTACGTGCGGGTATTAAAAACTACGGAAACGCATACCACGTAGCAAACAATAACTGGACATCAATACATAACCCTATTACGGAAGAAATGATTTCTACCGGGGAGGGTATTTCAACGACGGTTACGTCTATTACAGAAGACGATATATACTACAATACTGAATCTGGTCCGTCCAATACATCGGTTTCTTTGACCCGTGCGCTACGTGACTTTCATAATCTCTATATTAAAACCAAACTAATAGAATCCGTATCTGAAAGAGGACATATATTAATCGACTACGCCTGTGGAAAGGGCGGGGATTTACCCAAGTGGATACAGGCAAACCTGGCGTTTATTTTCGGTATTGACATTAGTCGCGACAATATTCAAAACCGACTAAACGGTGCGTGTTCGAGATATATTAATTATAAGAAGAAATATAAGAATTGTCCATCGTGTCTTTTCGCTCAAGGAAATAGTGCGTCTAATATTCGAACGAACGAACAGGCGTTTTATACGGATAAGGATAAAGAAATTGCCCGTGCCATCTTCGGTAAAGGACCAAAAGACGCGGTCATATTAGGAAAAGGGGTGTATAAAAATTACGCGGTGGCAAAGGACGGGTTTCATATCTCGTCTGTTCAGTTCGCTCTCCATTATTTCTTTGAAAATAATATTAGTTTAAATCAGTTTATGCGTAACTTAAGTGAATGTACACGACTAGGCGGGTATTTTATAGGAACATGTTACGACGGTGATGCCGTGTTTCAGCGATTAAAAACAGTTGAAAAGGGCGAGTATTTTAACGTTTATAAAAATACTACTCCTATTTTGAAAATTCGCAAACAGTATAATCAAACTGGGTTTCCACCAAACGAAAACTCGCTAGGTTATGCTATAGATGTTTTACAAGAATCTATTAATAAAACGATCCGTGAATATTTGGTAAACTATAAATACCTTGTACGAATATTGGAAAATTACGGATTTGTTGAACTAACTACAGAAGAAGCCCGTCAACTAAAACTCCCAAATAGTAGCGGTTTATTTAACGAATTGTTTCAACAAATGGAAACCGAAATTCAGCAAAACCCAAAACGTAAATACGACTATAAATACTCTTTAGAAATGTCAGATGAAGAAAAATCCATTTCCTTTATGAACCGATATTTCGTCTTTAAAAAGGTGCGAAATGTAGACGCCGAATCGTTATTAAAAACGCTTACGAAAAATACATATATTGATGAAGTTGATAATGACATTGTGGAAGAACCAGATAATAACAAGCCCGGTAACGAGGCCACTCTTGTCAGGCGATACCGTAAATTAAAAGTTCCAAAGATTACTATAGATAAGTATGAACCAATAAAAGGGGATTCGCCGACAGAACCCCCCCTGCCCCCTGTAGTCGCACCCACAACGGAAAAAGCAATTAAAAAACCAAGGCGTAAGGTTCTTGTTATTAAAGACACCCCCCTGGTGTCAACAAACGTAGCACCCCTGCTCGCCGAAAAAGCACCCCCGCTGGCCAACGAAGCACCCCCTCCACCCCCCGCCAAAAAACCAAAACGTAAAGTCCTTGTTATTAAGGACAAGGACAAAACCCTCCTGGCGTCAACAGTAGCACCTGCCCGTCCCCCAACACCGTAAATATCGTATAAATATGTAAGCAATAAAAAAAAAGAATATATATATAGGAGCACGAATGAACATTATTTATAATATAATGTACTCGTTCTTTCTCAATGAAAAATTTGGAACACTTTTTATTATAGTAAGCGGGTGTTTAATAAGTATTATAGAAACTTACGGTATTTCAAAGAACATTGCTGAAATTATTTCCACCGCCCAAAGCGGTAATATTGTTAGTATGGAGAAACTTATTCAAGTATTCTGCATTTTATCCACTCTATATGTTTTCTTTAATTTTCTATATGAAAAATTTAAAAACGATATATTAATAAAACTTCGTTATTGGATTCGTAGCGAACTAATACGCATTTTAATGAAAAGCAACAATGAAAATTTTACTGATAAAAACTTTATTAAATTAAATTCGCCAATAAATCGTATTTCAAACGTAACCTACTTTTTTATGAATGATGTATTTACTTATTTAATACCCAGTATCATTTTTATTCTGGTCGTTTTCGGGTTCTTTACGTATAATGACCCAAAAATGGGCAGTATTTTCATTTTTGCGAATATGTTTTTACTATTTTACATAGTTTTTAGTATGCCTACCATTATTAAGAAAAATACTGAATATGAATTGGATGTCAATGAAAACGAATCGCACGTATTAGAAATGTTAAACAATATGGATAAAATTGTGTATAGGGGACAAACAAAAGAAGAAGAAATTAATCTAAAGAAAATAACGGATGTTACTATCAATAAATCCAAAGATTTTTATTTATATGTTAACATACAAGAATCTATATTAATCTTTATGATGTATTTCATTATAGCCATGTTTTTGATATACAATATTCAAAGAGTAAAAAATAAAAAAATTAACCAGGTTCTTTTTATTACGTTTATAACCATTATTATGTTGTATAGAGATAAAATCGGGGTTGTCATATGGCAAATTTCCAACTTCGTTGAATTCGCTGGACGTGCCAAAGGTGTAATGGAACACTACAATGACGCGATTTTATTGGGTAAACCCCCAAACCCCGGAACAAGCGACTATAAGTCCCATCGCGAACATCATGACTATTTGTTTGGTGAAAATAAATATAAACCGGTTTCTTTGGAATTTAATAAAATCACATTTAAAAACGTTTCTTTCAAATACCGAACAAAAGATGTGTATGTTTTAAAGAACTTTAATATGGAATTGAATTTAAACAATAAGATTATTGGGTTTACTGGAGTATCTGGTCGCGGAAAAACCACGTTAATGAAGTTGGTTTTAAAAATGTATAAGAATTATGAGGGAGAAATTTATATAGATGACGTTAATATTCGCGATATTGACCCCGACTATTTGCGTAAAAACATAATATATGTAAACCAAAATTCAAAATTATTCGATAGGTTAATTATTGAAAATATAATGTATGGATGCCAACATACGAAAACGTGCGATGTAAACTTAAATAATGTTATTAAAAAATACCCAAAAATACGGGCTTTATTCAAAGATAATGATATTTATACAACACGTGTGGGACCATTAGGTGAAAAAATGTCGGGGGGTCAAAGAATGACTATAGCGATTTTAACCGGGCTTATTTCTCCTTCTTCGTGTGGTCTCGTTTTGGATGAACCGACTACTGGATTAGACCCCGAGTTAAAGAAAGAAATAATTGATTTAATACGCGAAAACCGCAATAACAAAAAGTTTATTATTATTATCTCACATGATAAAGACGTATATAGAATATTTGACGAGAAGAAGGAGATTTAACCCGTGGGGGGGGGGGCGCCCCCTATAAACTTGTGTTGGTTGAATAAAAAAAACTATTTACATTTTTCTTTGTTTTTTTCTTTTTTATTTTTTATTTTTCTTTGTACAGTTCAATATATCAAAATTCATTACGAAGATAATCAAAATACTTATTGTCAAATCCATCACCGGTTTTGTTTGAAACATAATATACAGGATTAATATTAAACTCTCTTACCTTTAGTTTCAATCTGCGTAACTCCAATTCTCGCCAAGTGTAGCGTGGATGGTCTGTGTTTGTTAATACAATATCAATAGAAAACCTTGAACCGTTGGCCAACATTTCGCGTTCCAATTCCAAGAATAGCGGAATATAATATTGGTATATTTTTCTTAATGATATAGAAGTAATAACCGAGGCCATAAGAATAACACGGGTTGGTAGTTGATTCGTATTTCTTAGTAATCGTTGTTCAATTCCTGCTGTCCACTGGTCACTTAACACGACGACTTTCGCGCGTTGATTAAGTGTTACTATCTCGGGTAAATTTGTATTATTAGGTATATAATTTGTTTGAAACTCCCTGTTTGTGCATCTACGTATAAATGACGTTTTCCCAACGCCATTAAATCCAGCTAAAATAATACGTTCATTTGGGGTTTTCAAGTATTGAATACATTCAATTTGAAGCGTTGATGGAAGCTTAGTAATAATTTCCGTCATTGTTGTTTACTGCGTGTTCAATAGTTAAATATACTCCTTGTTATTTTATAAAAAAAACATTCAATTTTATGCTTCATATACAGTTATTTTCAATTCTTTGACATCTCCTGGTGTTTCGCGAGAACAGCCGACGAATATGTCGGTAAATGAATTTTGATTACCATAGATGATTTCAAATATTTTATAAAAGGTAAAATATTTGAATATTGTATAAACGCCGAAAGGGTCAAGGATTTGAGAAATAGTTTATTTCACAAAAAAAGTATCAGTATTTTTTTTAGATATTTTATTTAACGCATATTTACCACACGGACCACAATGATCTTCATTCGATAAATCTACTTTATTGTCTATTTTTATATTACATTTTTCTATATTCCACCTTCCTAATGGTTTATGTGTTTCTTTTGTAATAATTTTTTTTATTATAGATACTATAAATTTCATTGTATGTGATATAGTATAATTTTATTATTTTATACCGTTTATTTCTTTAACAATTTTACTAACGAACTAGTAGGTAAACGATTTTTTAGACAAATCGGCGATTGAAATGTAAAAAAGGTATAAACCCCATTTATAGCATTCAACATACATGTAATATTACATAAATACTTCCACCGTTCACTCTAACATTTCATCCGTTTCATTCTCAATCCATTGAATAACACGGGAAGGATGCCAGGCTTTTGCCATCAGCTCCTCCGCCAAAACCGCCATATTGCGTTTCATCTCATCATAATCATATTCAAATATTGACGGGTTTGACATAATATATGGTATTGTTTTACAGGATGATGAAATATTTTCAAATAAGTGTATAGCATTAGGATTCGACGATAAATTCAAATAGTTTATTTTATCTGGGTTCGCCTCTAATAGTTTTATTGCGGATGGGTTGTAAGACAACGCGTCCCAGTCTATCATATCAGGGTTTGCTTCTAATAGCTCCATCGCGCCCGAATTCATTGACAAGTAAAACCAGTTAATTTTCGTTTGGTTTGCCGTTAGTAGTTTAATTGCTGCCGGATTCATTGAAAGAAACCCCCAGTCAATCATCTCAGGGTAAAGTTCTAGTATTGGAACGGCGGCCGAATTTTTTGAAAACCATACCCAATCAATACGGTCAAAGTTTTTCAATAACAGTCGAATCGCCGCCGGATTCATAGACAACGATTCCCATACTATTTTACGCGGGTTTAATTCTAACATATCAATCGCAAGCGGGTTTTGGTTTTTAGACAACATATATGGATTTACTTTATCGGGATTTGCCTTTAATATATGGATTGCGTTCGGGTTTGCTGATAGAAAATACCAGTTTATTTCATCAGGGTGTTTTTCAAGATAATAGATTGCATTTGGATTTTTAGATAATTCGTTAATATTGTATTTTGATAAATATGGTTTACGGGAATCTATTAACTTATTAATATATGGTTTTATTCTCATTGGAATCGTCATTTTACGTATATAGTATGGTATATGTTTATAAATAGTAAAACATGGTAAAAACTATATCAATTTTTTACCATGTAAGAATGTTGTTATTTTTTATAAATAAATATTATATATAACAATGAGTGTATTGGTTGTTTTATTTAGTGCGGTTCTTTTCTTTGTTTTGACCCCGGGCGTTTTTGTTCGTTTTCCAAAGAATAGCGATAAATTTACTGTTGCGGGGGTTCACGCCGTCATCTTTGCGTTAATATTTGGATTGACTCATAAATTTGTTTGGCGTTTGGGCGCCAATCTTCGTTTAGAAGGGTTTACGGAAGGTGTTAATTCTACCCGAACAAAACCCTCAAGCCAAAAACCCAAGCCAAAAACCCAATCCAAAAACCCAACGCGTCCGTTTAAATAACCTAATAAGTAAAATTACCCCCCCCCCTCCCATTAACGTCTTCAGTGATTTACATATATGGTGGTGTTAATGGTAGTATTATAGTAATTTAATACCCCTCCTCTGAAACCAGCGGGTTAAACAACCGAATTACCCGTATGTTCTTTTGAACCTTCTACCAATTTTTGAATTATTTTTTCCGGATAATTCAAAGACTTCAGTACATTTATTGCCCCTTCAATAGTTGAAATACCCTTTATCATTTTATATGTGTAATTAAACGAATTCTCGCCGTTCTCTACCTCCGTTTCTTTCACATCCATCTTATAATTACATATTTTAGTCATCTTTTCCTTTACAATTTTACGACAAACGCAACTATAATGAGTAGTCAATATAAAAGACACATTGTTATAGTCAGTTAAATAGTTTAGAAAGGCAAACGATGCTTTTGATGCCTCGACTGGATTTGTCCCCGAATATAATTCGTCAAATATACAAAAATGCCCATCTGTTGATTTAGACGAACTAATAGAATCTATAATATCTTTACAACGTCTCGCTTCCGCTTGAAATAAACTGTCCCTTCCCGACGTATCCGGAATATTCAAATAGGAATGTATATATTTGTATGGTTTTAGCAAGGATTTGGAGTAATACCCCACCCCCACCTGTTGGGAAAATATAATGTTTATCGCGGTGGTTTTCAGAAGTGTCGTTTTACCGGAGGCGTTGGGTCCGGTAATAATTACCCCGTTCGTGGAAGGTTGTTGTGTAATAGTAGGTTCTGACACCGACTGTTTCAACGTCGGGGACGACCCCCCCATTTTAATATTGTTCTTTACGGCGGTTTTCGGGTCGTGTGGTGGATAATACTGTTCTTTAATTATTAATGGGGGGGAAGAAGTACCTTCCACTACTAACGTGCTATCGTCATTTTCAATAAAAGATGCCAGTGATACCGCACCCGTTTTCAAGTTGTTATATATACCTTTAATATTACCTATATATCCTTCGAATCCAAAGGCAAACTGTAACGCATCGGCGTACTCTGGAATAAAATACAGTCTATAGTAACACTTTAGCATATACCCCACCTTATTGAACTTTGAAAAAGAAACAGTAAATGGGTCGATAGGTAACAGCTGATCATCAATCTCTTTTAAAATATCCCGATATTTCACAACGTCCTTACAAAACATACTATAGGTTGTTTTCAAAGAATGTAGTTCCACGAATTGATACATATTTTTACAACTTCTTTGAATAAAATCGCGCAAGTAAATTATATCGTCGTTTATCTTTTGAACATTTCTATAAAAATGGAAACATGTAATAAAGTTATTGTATATTTGTAATAAATACATTCCAATTGAGAGAACGAGGTAGCCGATTTTACTATAGTCTAAGTTTTCTAAATTTGTTATAATTTTTCCTATAAAATGGTTTTTAGCTAAATCTTTTAGAACAGTAATGTAAGTTGAAAAACTCAATGTATTTCTTTGAAAACTTAATATTATAAATGGAAGAATTAGAACAATAACCGGAAATAAAAAACTGGTGAGTGGAGACGCCATATTTGCGAATGTTACTGTTTGTAAAAACGTTTCCGATTGATTCAAGTATTTAAAGAAGTCGATTTCCATATAAGAATATTTTTCCAAAAAAAACGGGTCGTTTTTAAGGTCATTCCAAATGGCGGTTAAACGTTCGGTGTTTTCATTCACCATATTGGAAACATCTATAGTTCCTGCGTTTTTTATTATTTCTTGTGTTTCTTTTAAATATGCCACATCGGTTGAAATATTCTTTTTCCATTCTTGTATTATTTTCTTTGAAAAATCGTTTTTAGGTTGAAATAAAAAATCGTACATTGGTGTTTGTGAAGCGCTATCGGCGAGTTCAAGGTCGGAGACTACCACCGTCGAAAGTTCCTGTATTTGTTCCTGAGGTTGGTATTCAATCGGTAGTTTAAAGGGGTAAAATGCGTTTATTGGTGGGGGCGGAGGCGGAGTGGGGAGGAGAGTCGCCGGAGTTGATTTGTCTAACTGCGGGTCATTACCTACGAAAACGTTTATCCCCATTTTCAAAGAAATGTCGTCAAATACTTTTAAATAATCCATATTTAATATCTAAAATGTGTAAATATTATATATTAAACGAACGGTAAATATGTTTTCTATGCCTATAACATCGATTCAATACCCATATTCTAGCAAGAAGAAGGCTTTTTTCGCAGACCATACAGCAAGTTCGATAATTCAACGAACCCGCGTAAATGCGGTGAATAAAGACAAGTATTTAACGTTTATTCAAAAATATAAAACCCCGAAATAAATCCAGGAAATCCAGGAAACCTACGGTTTCCCCGGACGCCCCTTCCCTTCCCCAGAGCGACCGAAGGGAGCGATATAAGATTCTATACAATTATTATTCTTTGAATTTTACAACCAAAATCCAGGAAATCCAGGAAATCCAGGAAACCTACGGTTTCCCCGGACGCCCCTTCCCTTCCCCAGAGCGACCGAAGGGAGCGATATAAGATTCTATACAATTATTAT
>Ga0315899_10001552_pt1 | contig 26125 bp, 26 predicted proteins | sample LakEriMetagenome_2_FD_203518 | JGI IMG/M metagenome (GOLD analysis project Ga0315899, IMG submission 203518) | Freshwater fungal communities from buoy surface, Lake Erie, Ohio, United States - Buoy 4 MA112 | ecosystem: Environmental > Aquatic > Freshwater > Lake | place: USA: Lake Erie, Ohio... | reverse complement strand
CAGTTGTGATTGCAACGCAAGCTGTAGCACCCCCTCAAACGGCTGCTCAAGCGGCAAGCTTGCCCAAGGTTCAAGCTTACGAATTGCCCATAGCAAGTCTCGTGCAAGTCGCAGAAAGTTCAGGACTACAGTGGGTCAACTCAGACCCTGAAAAAATTGCACAAGTTCAAGCCGCCATTGCGGCCGAACCCAAGGCAGTGCATGTTCCTCGCATTCGACCACCTGTTGTTGCCCTTGATGAAGGACCCTTGGTCTTGGTGGAAACTCGCAAGGACTTAAGCGACATGAAATTACCCTTCTAGAGGCAGTTTGTAAGGCCAAAAGAAGCACCGAGCCCAAGGTTCTTGCTTCTTCCAAAAGGGACCTGCGGGTCCCTTTTTTATTCCATAGCCGCTTTCTTCAAGGCCGATAAAGCGGCAGGCAGATCTTCTCTTTGTTCAGCCAGCTCTGCCAATGAGCGCCATGCTTGCCTTCGCATGACAGGATCTTCCAAAGCAGGCGCAGCTTGTGAAAGAAGTAACTGAGCCTTGCCCCATAACTGCCTTTTTTGACACAGACGTCCCGCTAAAAATTGCAACAGAGGTTCACGCGGATTGCTTTTTTGTGAAGACTCAATGAGCGCCAACCATTCACGTTCTTCGCTTGTATCTTGTCCAGTGAAGCTTCTCTCTAATGCTTGGGTCAACTTCAAGTGTTGCGCCTTGGACAAACCTTGAGGGCTTTCTTGCCACCTGACCCAGATAGGTTTTAACCATACCCTCACCACCTCGGGCTCGCCTTTAAGACTTAGCCAATGTTGTGCAGCTTGAATGGCCAGATCAGGTGTTTGACGTTGCGCATCACCCAAACGGGCCCACAATCGCTTCATCTGTCCTAACTCATGCGTTTTTGAAATCAAGTCAAAAACCAGACTGCGAATCATGCTTTCGGCAGCTTCTGTAGCAAAAGCTCGGTGCTTGATCAACAGCAATGCAGTATCTAAAGCCTGGGACGACTCACCTGCCAAGCGTGCAGCCTTCAATCGCAATCGCATGGCCAATGTTCGGCGTGATACACCGAGTGGCAATCGATCAAGCCAAAGTAAACTCTCTGAAGCATCTCTGTCGTCGAGTGCCCACCGAGCGGCACGCAGCATGCTACCTTCAATAAGGGATTGACGCAGGGAAGCAACGCCGCTAGCAGGCTCCTGCAAGGCCTGATCCAAATGGGACTGCCGTGTGGCTTTGTCATGCAATGCATGGGCAGATTCAGCCGCCAAAATATGAGCGACACAACGCAAGGCGCCTGCATGCTCCAATATTTCACCGCCATCGGACAAAGACTTTTCTCTGATCAGAACAAGTTCGGCGGATTTGCGCGCGCGCAAGAATCTGCCTTCCATAAACTGGGCCATGGCATCCAACAATGCGCCATGTGCGGCACGCTCCTTTTGTTGTAAGCGCCAGCGCTTGGCTTGCCTAGGCAACTCAAAAAGGGCAGTGAGAGCACGCTGCGCCCAATGCAAGGTCAATAAAATCATGACCAGGACAAACAAAACCAAATTCAGGGAAACATCGACGCGGTAAGGTGTCCAGAAAATGGCGACTGTGCCAACGTTGTTCGAAGCAAGCAAGGCTGTGGCCACCGCCACCGCAAACAAACTCATGAGCCAAAGTGCCGCGCGCATGCCGTTTTACCTTCCAGAGGAGGCCGTAGCCAAGGCAGCCAGAGTGCCATCGAGTCTTGGGATGGCATTGCCTTTGCTTAATGCTTGTGCTTTTTCCAACAATTGCTGTGCATGCTGTGTTTTGCGAGCCCCAGGGTCGAAATATTTTTTCAACATCATGGAGACAGCTTGCATGTCTGCGCGGGCCGCCTCATTTTGTCTGGCCAACAAACCCAGCCTGGCATTGAGTAATTTGAGTTTCAAATTCTCACGCAGAAAAAATCCTTGCTCAGGGGCCAAGAGTGCCGCCTCAGGACTGTCAATTCGGCTGACCCTCAACAACCCGCGCGCCTCAAACATGAAACGTTCAAGCACAGTATTCCACCAAGCTGAATTTTGCGGAATGGTCAGATTTGCATCAGCAGCTTTGGTGGGGGCCAAGGATGGTCGGTTCATTTCATTGGCCAAGGGCAATTCATCTGCCAAGGCCACAATTTCATCTAGCACCAGCAGCATGCCAGGCAGGTCTGTAATTTGCACTGATTTGACAAGCTCAAGGTCACGATCGATAGCTCGTTGAATGCTAATTAAGCGCGGATTGGAGGCCCTTTGAAGGCGTGATTGGGCAGTTTTAAGAACGCCCAACAGCGGCTCCAAGCTGCTGGTTAATTGAGCCTGCTGCTGGGCTAGGCGCAAAGAAGATTCAATGTCCAACACCAAGTTTTCGTCACGTGAACGAGACAATGTTTGAATGAGTTCCTCCAATTGAGCCCGCTGCAACGTCGCTTCGCCCAATCTAGACTCAACCAAAGCCATTCGGGCGGCACTGTCTTTCACGCTGTCTTGCGCTTGCTTGGCCCATGCCTTGGCTTCAAGAGATTGCTGGCCTGCATCTGCACTTTGCCTTGCAAGTTGGCCTTGAATACGAGAAAGCTTTTCCCAGAGCAATCCACTGAAAAGAACTGCCACAACAGCCAAAAACACTGGCAACCAAAATACCATAGGCCGCCGCTGCGACGTCTTGTCCTGCGTCGATGTGGCCGCAGCTTGGGCGATGGGTTCCTTGGAATTTTCAGTGCTCATGCCAGCGATTTTATAGATGCCTGCAATGAACCGAGGCCTGGTGGGGCAATAGCAACAGCGCCCCAACCCATTTTTTGAGCTAAGTCAGCCATTCTGGGATGCGTGACCGTGGCTTTGGCCATTGACCAATCGACCTGCGGACATTGATCGACAAGGGTCTGAAGAGCAGCCGAACTGCTGAAGACCCAGATGGCACCATCGTCAATGAATTTTTGAACTTGGGCCTTTTGAGGCTCTGTCAAATGGGTGGGTGCGCGTTGATAGGCAGCAATGGCAGAGACCTTGACGTGCGCCTTTTCAAGTTCTAAGGCCAACCAATCTCGCCCCACAGTCGCTCCCGATTCGTCAGCACCGCGAACAAACAGCACATTCATGTCTTTGACCGCTTGTGAGGAGACGACATTCCACAGAGCCTCAGAATCAAGTTGGCTTGCGTGCGCTGAAGGTTGATCAATCTGGCCGAGAGGAATGCCGCATTGCGCCAAAGCGGCAGCGGTACCCGGACCCGTGCACCAAGCACGGGATACCTGAAAGTGCTCAACCCATTCAGGCTGATGACGAAATGCTTGTGCCAAAAATCGAACGGCATTGGCACTGACAAACATAACTGCTTGACTGCGTTTTAAAAGCACCAAGGCTTCTAGGGCAGTTTGAGTCGTCAAAAACTCATTCAGTTCGAGCAACGGAAAACGAATGGTTTTAAAGCCTGCTTGCTTGAATGAATCGACCCAAGCGCTTGCGTCTAGCTCTGGCCGTGTGACCACAACTTGCGTCATGGCCTTGTAACGCGATGCATCAGCGGGCACCCCCACGCCTCAACTCTGCCGCAACCTGAGTTCCTAAATTTTCAGCCTGCTCAAGACTACCCACTTCAGACACGGTTTGAGCAGTGACCAAGGTGCTTGTGCCCTCTGGATCTCCCCATGCCGCACGCAAACTCAAAGTGGCCCCCGACAATGTGGCATGCGCCGCCAAGGGCATGGAGCAACTGCCGCCCATCGCGCGACTGACAGCACGCTCTGCCGCCACAGCCAACCAAGAAGTTGAGTGGGCCAAGGGCTTCAAGGCATCAATCAAATCAGCTCGACCCGTGCAAATTTCAATGCCCAGGGCACCCTGCCCTGCTGCCGGCAGCATTTGCTCGGTCTCAAAGATATGGCGAATTCGACCCGCCAATTCCAAGCGCTTTAAGCCCGCTGCGGCCAGAATAATGCCCGCGTATTGGCCTTCGTCCAGTTTGCGCAAGCGTGTGTCTAGATTGCCACGCAAAGGTTCAATTTTCAAATCAGGGCGCAGCGCCCTGAGCAAAACAGTACGGCGGAGGCTCGAAGTCCCGACTACAGCACCTTGCGGTAAATCCATCAAAGTGGCGTATTGACTGGACACCCACGCATCACGGGGGTCTTCTCGTTCCATGACGCAGGCCAATTCGAAGCCCTCTGGCATGTCCATGGGTACATCTTTGAGAGAGTGCACCGCAATGTCAGCTCGCCCCTCTGACAAGGCCACTTCCAGTTCCTTCACAAAGAGGCCTTTGCCGCCGACTTTGCTCAGGCTTCGGTCCAAAATTTGATCACCCAGGGTGGTCATTCCAAGCAGCCGTACGGTATGGCCTCGAGACTGAAGAATGGCCTGCACGTGCTCAGCTTGCCATAAGGCTAAACGGCTTTCACGCGTTGCAATGACGATGGGGCGTTGTAAATTAGAGGACATAAGGGGTTTCAAACAGTCATTTGTTCGTATTTTTTCAATTAAATCAAATGCTAGCACGACAAAAGACCTGTTAAGTTGGCCGCTGGCTTTACAAACCCCGCAAACCGATAAAATCCGAAAATGTCTAAAAACCAATTTGATCAAAAGTCCCAAGCCTGGTCGGCCTTGTTTTCCGAGCCCATGAGCGATCTGGTGAAGCGCTATACCTCCAGCGTCTTCTTCGACAAGCGACTCTGGGAATCGGACATTCAGGGTAGCCTGGCACACGCTGAAATGTTGTCGGCTCAAAAAATCATCAGCCCCCAAGATCTGGCTGACATTCAGCGCGGCATGGCGCAAATTACCGACGAAATCAACAAGGGGCAGTTTGACTGGCAACTTGACTTGGAAGACGTGCACCTCAACATCGAAGCACGCTTAACTCAAATCGTGGGAGATGCAGGAAAACGTCTGCACACCGGAAGAAGCCGGAACGACCAAGTGGCCACCGATGTGCGCCTGTGGCTGGTTCACGAGATAGACCTCATCAGCGGCTTGTTGAACGACTTGCAAAAATCTTTGATCGAGGTGGCTGAACGCAATGTGGAAGTCATCTTGCCTGGCTTCACGCATTTGCAAGTCGCACAACCTGTGAGCTTTGCCCATCACTTGCTGGCCTATGTCGAAATGTTTGCGCGCGATGCCGAGCGCATGGCCGATGTTCGCCGCAGAACCAACCGCTTGCCTTTGGGCTCCGCCGCATTGGCTGGCACCACTTACCCGCTTGACCGCGAGCGTGTAGCCCAAAAACTAGGCATGGTGGATGAGCATGGTCACGCTTGCGTGAGCCAAAACAGCCTTGATGGTGTGAGCGACCGAGACTTCGCCATTGAATTTACAGCGGCGGCATCTTTGTGCATGGTGCACATCAGCCGCTTGAGCGAAGAACTTATTTTGTGGATGAGCCAAAATTTTGGCTTTGTGAAAATCGCCGACCGATTTACCACGGGCAGCTCCATCATGCCGCAAAAGAAAAATCCGGACGTGCCTGAATTGGCGCGCGGGAAAACAGGTCGTGTGGTGGGGCACCTGATGGGACTCATCACTCTCATGAAGGGCCAGCCGCTGGCCTACAACAAAGACAACCAAGAAGACAAAGAACCCTTGTTTGACACAGTCGACACCCTCAAAGACACCTTGCGCATCTTCAGTGAAATGATTGGTGGGCAGAGCGATGCCCAGTCAGGTCAAAAAGAAGGTGGTATCACGGTGAATTCAGAGGCCATGCAAGCCGCTGCAAAGAAAGGCTATGCCACCGCCACTGATTTGGCCGATTATTTGGTCAAGAAGGGACTGCCCTTCCGCGATGCGCATGAGGTGGTTGCTCATGCTGTAAAAACAGCGCAAATGCAAAACTTGGACTTAAGCGAACTGCCCTTGGCTACCTTGCAGCAGTTCAACCCTCGTATTCAAGCCGATGTGTTCGAATGTCTTAGCTTGCAGGGTTCATTGAATGCTCGAAATACTTTGGGCGGCACTGCGCCAGATCAAGTTCGCCTGCAAATTGCGCGCCATCATGCGCGTTTGGGTTTTTAAAGAAGAGGTTGAGATGAAAGCCAATCAATTTGAAGAAGCAGTGGTCTCTCCCTCTGCCGCGGGTCTGAACTGGTCTGCTGACTTGCACACCGGCGATGGCCGCATGGACAATACACACGAAGAGTTTGTGACCATGCTGAACGCTTTATTGCTGACGCCGCAAACGGAGCAATTGAATTTGTACCGCGAATTTTTAAATCACACCGTTGAGCATTTCGCCCAAGAAGATCGCTGGATGTTGGCCACAGGCTTTAGCGAAGACAACTGCCATGCAGGTCAGCATGCCACCATCTTGGAAACTATGCGGGCGGTGGAAACGCACTATGTGCAGGGTGATACTGAAATTATTTCTCGCTTGGCCGAAGCCTTGGCGGAATGGTTTCCACAGCATGCCACTTCGATGGACGCCGGCTTGGCTCTGCACTTGAAATCTGTGAATTTTGACAGCGAGACAGAAACACTGGCCGACCCTTCCCTCATCAAAAACGTCACCATGTCGGGTTGCGGCAGCGTCAGTTGCAGCTAAGTACCTTCAATGACAGGCTCATTCAGCAGCATACAAAAAAATAGGAAATCAAAAATGTCCGTGATCACCACCATTGAAGAACTGCGCGTCCTGGCTCAAAAACGCGTGCCACGCATGTTTTACGACTATGCAGACAGCGGCTCCTGGACCGAAAGTACTTACCGCGCCAACGAAAGCGATTTCCAAAAAATCAAGCTGCGCCAACGCGTGGCAGTGAACATGGAAGGTCGCAGCACTGCCACCACCATGATTGGTCAGCAAGTGGCCATGCCAGTGGCCATCGCGCCTACTGGGCTCACTGGGATGCAGCACGCCGATGGCGAAATTTTGGCAGCGCGTGCCGCCAAAAAATTTGGCATCCCCTTCACGCTTTCAACCATGAGCATTTGTTCCATTGAAGATGTGTCCAAAGGTACCGACGGTCACCCCTTTTGGTTTCAGCTGTATGTCATGCGTGACCGTGATTTCATTGAGCGCCTGATTGAGCGTGCAAGAGCTGCCAATTGCTCTGCTTTGGTTATTACCTTGGATTTACAGATTTTGGGCCAACGCCACAAAGATTTGAAAAATGGTTTATCGGCCCCCCCCAAATTGACCATTCCCAACATACTCAACATCGCAACAAAACCGCGTTGGGCTCTGGGCATGCTTGGAACATCTCGCCGCGAGTTTGGCAACATTGTGGGTCATGTCAAGGGGGTTGAGAACATGAGTTCTTTGTCAGCTTGGACCGCTCAGCAGTTTGATCCTCGTCTAAATTGGGGCGACGTGGAATGGATTAAAAAACGCTGGGGTGGCAAAATCATTTTGAAGGGCATTCAAGATGTGGAAGATGCACGCCTTGCCGTTGACAGTGGTGCCGATGCCATGATTGTGAGCAACCATGGCGGTCGTCAACTCGATGGTGCTCAAAGCAGCATTGAAGCCTTGCCCGCCATCGTGGATGCTGTAGGCAAACAAATTGAAGTGCACATGGACGGTGGTATTCGCAGTGGACAAGATGTATTGAAGGCTCGTGCTTTAGGCGCTCGTGGCACCTACATTGGTCGTGCCTTTTTGTATGGCCTCGGTGCCATGGGTCAACCAGGTGTAGAGAAAGCGCTGCAAATTATTCACAACGAACTGGACTTGACCATGGCATTTTGCGGTCGCACGCAAATGGACACAGTCGATAAGAGCATTTTGTTGCCAGGCACTTTTCCTCAATAAACTGTCACTCTTTGCTTTGAGTTTGTGACTGAAATCAAAGCATCGCCATCGCCCCTGAAACGGCGCATTGCCCACCTTGACATGGACGCTTTTTATGCGTCCGTCGAATTGTTGCGTTACCCCCAACTCAAGGGACTTCCCGTGGTGATTGGTGGTGGCAGGCGCAAAGAAGATGACCTGTTAAGCCGCTTGCGTGACGCCCATCCAGACCATGAATGGAGGGCCGATAATCTGTCAGAAATTCCTGTGGATTTTTTTCCACGCATTGAAGGCTACACGGGACGCGGCGTGATCACCACCGCCACTTATGCAGCGCGTCAATTTGGCATTGGTTCTGCCATGGGTCTCATGAAAGCTGCCAAGCTTTGCCCGCAAGCTATTTTGCTGCCAGTGGACTTTGACCAATACCGTCACTTCTCCAAGGTTTTCAAAGGCATCATCACAGACATCGCGCCCCTCATGGAAGACCGCGGTGTGGACGAGGTTTACATCGATTTCACTGAAGTGCCTGGAGGCCAGAGAGAAGGTGGCAGGGTGTTGGCGCGGCTCATTCAAAAATGTATTTTTGAAGCCACCGGCCTCACCTGCTCTGTAGGTGTGGCACCCAACAAACTGATTGCCAAAATGGCCAGTGAGTTCAACAAACCTAACGGCATTTCCATCGTCGATGAAGAAGACTTAAAAACAGCCATTTGGCCCCTGAGTTGCCGCAAGATCAATGGCGTGGGCCCCAAAGCAGATGAGAAACTCAAATACCATGGCATTCAAACGATTGGCGAATTAGCCGCCTGCGAATTGCCTTGGCTGCAATCGCACTTTGGCAAAGTGTATGGCGCGTGGTTGCATGAGGCGGCATGGGGTCGCGACGACCGCCCCATCAGCACTGAAAGCGAGCCTGTCAGCATCAGCCGCGAAACCACCTTCGAAACTGATTTGCATGCGGTACGCAACAAAGAAGAATTAGGCAAAGTGTTCACCAAGCTTTGCCAGCAAGTAGCCACCGATTTGAAGCGCAAAGGTTATGACGGCAAAACCATTGGCATCAAAATACGGTACGACAACTTCAAAAGTGTGACGCGCGATCAGACCCTTAGCTTTTATACCCAAGATGCCAAAGAGATCCGAAAATTTGCAGGGCTGTGTTTAAAGCGCGTAGATTTATCGCGCAAACTCAGATTGCTGGGCGTGCGTGTTGGATCATTGGTCAAACACGGGACAGCCCCCCAACCTAACCCAAGCTACATTTCTGATTCATCTTCCAACCTAGAACTCAACGAGACCGGCCCCGATGGACAAACTCAATTGCTTTTCACTGACAACGAATGACCACGTAGCGCATTTGGTGTTGAACAAGCCCGACTCATTCAACACCATGCACCCCACATTTTGGCGCGAGCTGGACACAGTGCTGCACCATCTGAACGATGCAGGTGAAGCACGCGCACTTGTCATTTCTAGCACCGGCAAACATTTTTCAGCAGGCATGTCTCTGGACACCTTTTCAAGCGCCATCTCCATGGACGCTGACAGCCCCGAAGGGCGCGCTGCGATTTATGACTCACTGACCGACATGCAATCAACTTTCACTTTGCTAGAAAGTATGCGTATTCCGGTGATAGCCGCCATTCACGGTGGCTGCGTTGGCGGTGCTGTCGACATGGTGACGGCTTGCTGCATTCGCTATGCCTCGCAAGACGCATTTTTTTGTATTCAGGAAATCAACATTGGCATGGTGGCTGATGTGGGAACGCTACAACGTTTGCCTAAATTATTGCCTATGGGCTTGGTCAAAGAATTGGCCTACACCGGCCGGCGCTTGACTGCCGCCTACGCGCATCAGCATGGCTTGGTCACACAGATTTTTGAAACACAAGAAGCCCTGTTGAAAGGCGCTTTGGCTTGCGCCCACGAAATAGCCCAGAAACCACCAGTGGCAGTTTGGGGCACCAAGCAAGCATTGAACTATGCGCGCGATCACAGTGTGGAGGACAGCCTTCGACAAATGGGATGGCTGCAAGGTGCGATTTGGAGCAATGCGCACATACGAGAAGCGATCGAGGCCGCCAAGGAAAAACGCCCTACCGAATTTCCACCACTAGCCCCCCTCAAAGGCTTCAAGACTTTGGGCTAAAAGCCGCAAAACTGTCACTCCCAAACCATCATGGGTCATTGACGCGCAGTGCGAATATTTTTGGGCGGCGTTTGAGGATGACTGGTCCGCCAAGGATTGATGTCCAAGCCACCGCGCCGGGTATAACGCGCATAAACAGATAATTTCAAAGGTTTGCATCGCGTCCAGATGTCCATGAATATGCGCTCCACACATTGTTCATGAAACTCATTGTGATTTCGAAAGCTCACAATGTATTGAAGCAACCCTGCCTGATCAATTTGATCCCCCGAGTAGGAGATTTGAACACTTCCCCAATCGGGCTGACCCGTTACCAAACAATTGCTTTTGAGCAAGTGACTCACGAATGTTTCGGTCACAGGCGCTTCATTTTGTTGCGCCTTGAGCAATTCTGGTGCTGGCTGATAGTGTGTACACTCAATGTCCATGCGGTCTAAGTTGAGGCCATCCAATTCATGAACAGGCTCTTTGTCAAACTCTTCAGGCAGAATGATTTTGACGCCACACCGTGCCAGAATTTTGCTGCCATGCCACAAAGCCGTATCTAGGTCGTCTCGCATGCAATCGCGTACCGCTTGCGCATCGACAAAGCGCGTGGCATTGAAACTGTTCAAGTAAAGCTTCAAAGATTTACTTTCAATGATGTGTGTGCTTTCTGCCGGTACCGTGATGTGCGCAATGGCGACTTGAGGCTTTCCCTTAAGATTGAGCCACGAAAGTTCAAACGCCGTCCATAAATCTGCACCAAAGAAAATAGGCGCAGTTTCAATACCTAACTCTTCGCGCTTGACAGCACGTGGAATCGGAAACAACAAGGACGCATCGTATTGATCGACATAGGCACTGTTTTTGCCCAACTGCGATTGCTCTGGCTGGTTCATTCCGCACCCTTTTCGCGTCGACGGAAAACCCAACGATTGGCGCCCGACTCAGAGGCCGCATAGGCGTACCCTTCCAGATCAAAGTCTTTCAACTTTTCTGGATTTTGAATGTGTTTCTGAATGGCATACCGCGCCAGCAAACCACGCGCGCGCTTGGCAAAGAAGCTGACCACTTTGTACTTGCCGCCTTTGTACTCTTCAAACACGCACTCAATCACACGCGCCTTCAATACCTTTTGATCAACTGCCTTGAAATACTCTTGTGACGCTAAATTGACGACAACCGGAGTTTTGTCTTTGGTCAACTGCGCGTTGAGATATTGCGCAATGCTCGAGCCCCAAAATTGGTACAGATTTTTGCCACGCAAGTTGGTCAGGGCTGTACCCATTTCCAAACGGTAGGGCTGCATCCAATCTAGGGGGCGCAAGACCCCATACAAGCCACTCAGAATACAGACGTGTTCTTGCGCCCACTCCAAGTCCTTGGGCTTCAAAGATTTGGCGTCTAAGCCTTCATAAACGTCGCCGTTGAATGCCAATACCGCTTGTTTTGAGTTTTTAGCCGTAAATTGAGGGCGCCAGGCCTCATATCTAGCCACATTCAGGGCCGCCAAGTTGTTGCTCAAATCCATCAGTTCAGAAATTTGCGCTGGTGATTTATGTTTCAATACCTCTATCAATTCTGCAGATTGCGAGACGAATTGGGGCAAGGTATGGGACACGCCTTCGGCCGGAGAGTCGTAATCCAACGATTTAGCAGGAGACAATAGAAGCAACATGTGCAAAATCCTTTAATGCCCTAATTATCTTGCAGGTGACAGTACTTTGCAGACAAAGGCATTAGCCTCAAATTGTGTCTCTTTTCATCGCAAAGCATTCAAGTCAGCGAACTCAAAGCAAACCATCATGAGTCTTCTTTTTTCCGAGTACCAACTCTCCGCGCCCAACGGCCCCCTCAAGTTGGCCAATCGCATCGTGATTGCGCCGATGTGCCAGTATTCTGCCGATCACGGTCAGGCCACCGACTGGCATTTGGCCCACTGGACCTCTTTGCTCAACAGCGGTGCAGGCCTGGTCATTCTAGAAGCCACCGCAGTGACCGAAGAGGGTCGCATCAGCCCGGGCTGTTTGGGTTTGTGGGATACCGCTACGGCTAATGCATTGGAAGACAAGTTATCTCGCGCTCGAAAACTGGCACCTCACGTGCCCGTTGCCATTCAAATTAGTCACGCTGGCCGCAAGGCTTCCAGCGCTGCCCCTTGGCATGGCGGGCAACTGCTTGACTCAGCCCATGGAGGCTGGCAACCGGTCGCACCCAGTGCCTTACCGCATCTAACCACCGAAATACCGCCAACAGAATTAGACGCTGCGGGGCTTGATCGCATCAAAAATGCCTTTGTCAAAACAGCTGAGCGCGCGCAAGACATGGGCATTGAAATGGTTGAACTCCATGCGGCGCATGGTTATTTGCTGCATCAATTTTTATCCCCCATCTCAAACAAGAGAACCGATGCCTATGGGGGCTCTTTTGAAAATCGCACACGATTTATTCGAGAAATTTTTGAGGCTGTGAGGGCAAGGTTCAAAGGCGTTTTAGGCATTCGCCTTTCGGCCACTGACTGGGTAGAAGACGGCTGGACCCCTGAAGAAACAGCCACCCTATCTGTTCACCTTAAGGCCGCCGGTGCGAATTTTGTCCATGTTTCTTCTGGTGGCGTGTCTGCTCAACAAAAAATTGCAATTGGCCCTGAATACCAAGTGCCCTTTGCCAAAACAGTCAAAGACAAATCCGACCTGCCCACCATCGCAGTGGGCTTGATCACGCAAGCACAACAAGCTGAGGCGATTTTGCAAAGAGGTGATGCCAACCTGATAGCCTTTGCCAGAGCCTTCTTGTTCAACCCGCGTTGGGCATGGCAAGCAGCTGCCGAATTGGGAGGCGTGGTCCAAGCCAGCGAACAATACTGGCGTTGCTTACCCCGAGAAGCACAATCGGTTTTTGGCAATGTGAAAATTGGGATGCGTTGAAACCATGAACACCCCTAACTTTCAAGACGTTCAATTTACCAATGGCTATGAGTTCACTCAAGGCACTGGCTACACACTGCCCGAATATGCTTTTGTCAAACCCCCAGAGTTGTCTCAAAACAAAACTTTGCGGCACGCGGTGGTTATTGTGGGGGGCGGAATTTCAGGGCTGACCTTAGCTTGCGCCTTGGCCAACTTAGGCATCAAAGCCGTCCTCTTAGACGAAGACAACACCGTTGGGGTGAAGGGCGCTTCTTCTCGCGGCATTTGTTACACCCAAAAATCACTGGAGATTTTTCAAAAACTAGGTGTGTTTGACCGCATCGCCAAAAAAGGCATTCAATGGAGCGTAGGTCGAACATTTGCGGGCGATGACGAGGTCTACAACTTTGACCTCAAGCAACAAAGCAATTTCAGTCTTTCACAGCAACCCGCTTTTATCAACATTCAACAGTTTTACATTGAAGGCTACCTGGTAGAGCGCATTCAAGAGCTAGGTACTGTCGATTTGCGCTGGCAGTCACGCGTCACAGCCTTCAAGCAAAACAAAGACTTCGCAACCCTTAGCGTTGAAACACCCGAAGGCACTTACCAACTGCAAGCTGATCATGTGATCGATGCAACCGGATCGCACACCCCGTTTCACGCATGGACTGGTGTCGGCATGGAAAGCAAGAAAGGTGATGACCGTTGGTGCATTGCCGATGTGCGCTTTGACACACACCCCCCTACCGAGCGCCACACTTGGATTGAAGCGCCCTTCAATGAAAACCGTGCGGTCTGGCAACACCTGATGGCCGATGATGTATGGCGTATCGACTACCAAATGGCACCCAATGCCGATGCAGCTTACATCAGCCGTGAAGACGTAGTGCGCGAGCGCTTAGAGCGTCAATTTGGCAAAAACGTCAAGGTCGACATTGTGTGGGTGGGTCCTTATGCCTACAAGAGCCAGTGTCTCACCAACCTGCGCATGGGTCGGGTGTTTTTCATGGGCGATACTGCCAAAATTGTGAACCCCTTTGGCGCAAGGGGTGGCAACACCGGTGTGGCCGATGCAGACAATTTGGCTTGGAAATTGGCGGCGGTACTGCGGGGCCATGCAGACGAAGCCCTGCTTGAGAGTTACAACGACGAGCGACTAGAAGCCGCGCAAGAAAACGTGAAAGTCACGCGACGTACTGCACGGTTTTTAAGGCCCGCAGATGGCGTTGAACGCGCCTTTCGAAAAGCCACCATCAGCTTGGCCAAACAGTTCCCTTTTGCACGCTCTCTCATTAACACCGGGCGCATGGCAGTGGCCAATACTTACAGCGGCTCACGGATCTGCGGAGACACTGGCGGGACCTCGGTACAAAACGTCAAGATTCAATGGCGTCCTGGCAAAACAGGTGCACTGAACGATCTGCTTCAATGGGCGGATGGCCGTTTGCTAATTTTGGTATTTGGCGAGCAATCCAAGGCATCCCTCAAAAGGCTTCAAGAATTCAGCGCATCTGGCCTGCCCGTTCGATGTGTACAGGTTCTTACCAAAGGCAACAGCGCGCAGGCCCGCGAGCATGTTTGGGACAAGCAAGGTCATTTAAAAAGTGCCTGCACTGCGGTGCCTGCTGGCGGTTGGGCCGTGATCCGACCCGACGGCTATTTGGCAGACACCGGCCAAGGTGTGAACGGTGATTTGATTGCGGCTGTAGCCACTTCTTTGTGCCTTTGATTCAATTCGGACTCACCATGATGAAAACAGAACTGAACTTGCAAGACGCCGATGGCTTTTACGAACAATTGCTGAATATGCATGAGGGCTTAAGCTCTGAGCAATCAGAGCAGCTCAATATGCGCTTAATTCTGCTGCTGGCCAATCAGGTGGGCAATGCGGCAGTCCTCAAAGATTGCATTGAATCGGCTAAGAACTGAGCCATAAGCTTTCTTTGCCCCCGAAAACTGGGCACTAGCCCAGTAAAATCATGGCTTTCGTCCATTCCTGACATTGCCTCTTGGCAATTTCTACATACCCAGCCCATGAGCAACGAGACCACCCCCGCGATTCAGCAACCTGGACTTGATAGCCTGTCCAAGTCTTTTGAACCTGCCGCATTAGAAGCCCACTGGGGCCCCGAATGGGAAAAACGCGGCTATGGCATTGCCGGACACCGAGGCAGCCAAGCGCCGAATGCTGACGCGCCCAGTTTTGCCATTCAGTTGCCGCCGCCAAATGTCACAGGCACCCTGCACATGGGCCACGCATTCAATCAAACCATCATGGACAGCCTCACCCGCTACCACCGAATGATGGGCTTCAACACCGCCTGGATTCCAGGCACCGACCACGCGGGCATTGCTACGCAAATTGTGGTGGAGCGCCAATTACAAGGCCAGGGCATCAGCCGCCACGATATGGGCCCGACGCCCGCCGAAGCGCGAAAAAACTTTGTATCCAAAGTGTGGGAATGGAAAGAGCAATCAGGCAACACCATCACCGAGCAAATGCGCCGTATGGGCGACAGCGTGGACTGGACCCGCGAGTACTTCACCATGGACGACAAGTTGTCTAAAGTGGTCTCCGAAACCTTTGTGAAGTTGTACGAGCAAGGCCTCATTTACCGCGGCAAACGTTTGGTCAGCTGGGACCCAGTGTTGCAAAGCGCCGTGTCCGATTTAGAAGTGGAAAACACCGAAGCCGACGGCAAGATGCATTACATCTTGTACCCGTTTTCAGACGGACCTCAGCTGATCGACGGCGTGATGCAAAAAGGCATGACCATTGCCACCACCCGCCCGGAAACCATGATGGCCGACGGCGCATTGGCCGTTCACCCTGAAGACGATCGTTACAAACACTTGGTAGGCAAGCAAGTTGACCTGCCTTTGTGCGATCGCCAGATTCCTATCATTGCTGACGACTTTGTTGACCGTGAATTTGGCTCCGGTTGCGTGAAGATTACTGGGGCACACGATGCCAATGATTACGCTTGCTCCATGCGTCACAACTTGCCGCTCATCACCATCTTCACATTGACGGCCACTGTGAACGAAAACGGACCTAAAGCCTATCAAGGCATGGACCGCTTCGTGGCGCGAAAAGCCGTCATCAAAGACTTGGAAGCTCAAGGCCTGCTGATTGAAATCAAGCCCCACAAACTGATGCTGCCCATTTGCGCTCGCACCGGCCAAGTGGTCGAACCTATGCTCACGGACCAATGGTTTGTGGCTGTGAACAAAGTCAGCCCGCAAGATCCAACTGGCAAAAGCATTGCACAAAAAGCCATTGACGCGGTTCACACCGGTCAAGTGAATTTTGTTCCCGAGAATTGGGTCAACACTTATGACCAATGGATGAACAACATTCAAGACTGGTGCATCTCTCGTCAGCTGTGGTGGGGTCATCAAATCCCTGCTTGGTACGATGAAGAAGGCCATGTATACGTGGCCAAGTCAGAGGCCGAAGCACAAGCACAGGCAGGCGCCGGTCAAAAACTCAAGCGCGACGAAGATGTTCTGGACACTTGGTACTCCTCAGCCTTGGTGCCCTTCTCTACCATGGGTTGGCCTGAAGCCGTCGGCTCAACTGGTACCAACAAAACACAAGACTATGATTTGTACTTGCCATCCTCTGTGTTGGTCACAGGCTACGACATCATCTTTTTCTGGGTTGCCCGAATGATCATGATGACCACGCACTTCACGGGTCGCGTGCCTTTCAAACACGTTTACATCCACGGCCTGGTGCGCGATGCACAAGGCAAGAAGATGAGCAAATCTGAGGGCAATGTGCTTGACCCTGTCGATTTGATCGACGGCATTTCCCTAGAGCCCTTGCTCGAAAAGCGATCACAAGGTTTGCGCAAGCCCGAAACTGCGCCGCAGGTGCGCAAGAACACACAAAAAGAATTCCCTGAAGGCATTCCAGCTTATGGAGCTGACGCCCTCAGGTTCACGTTTGCTGCACTAGCTTCATTGGGTCGCAGTATCAACTTTGACAGCAAGCGCTGCGAAGGCTATCGCAACTTTTGCAACAAACTGTGGAACGCCACGCGTTTTGTTCTCATGAATTGCGAAGGTCAAGACTGCGGACTGAAGGAACACACCAAAGCAGAATGCGCTGTAGGCGGCCCTGCACATGGCTACATGAACTTCAGCCAAGCTGATCGTTGGATCTCTTCCAAGATTCAACGCGTGGAAGCCGATGTGGCCAAAGGCTTTGCCGAGTACCGCTTAGACAACGTGGCCAACGTGATTTACGACTTTGTGTGGAACGAGTTCTGCGATTGGTATTTAGAAATTGCCAAGGTACAAATCAACACAGGTGATGCATCTCAACAGCGCGCTACACGTCGCACACTCATCCGCACTTTAGAAACCATTCTGCGTTTGGTACACCCCATCACGCCCTTCATTACCGAAGAATTGTGGCAAAAAGTAGCGCCTGTGGCGGGTCGTGCGGGCCCTTCTGTGAGTATCGCGGCTTACCCTGTTGCTCAACTCGAACGCCTTGACGAACCTGCCGAGGCGCATGTCGCCAAGCTGAAAACCTTGGTCGATGCTTGTCGTAATTTACGCGGCGAAATGAGTGTCTCCCCAGCCACCAAGTTGCCTTTGTACGTGTTGGGCGATTCAGCATTCATGAAAGCTGCTGGCCCAGTCCTACAAGCTTTGGCCAAGTTGAACGAAGTCAAGCTGTTTGACAACGAAGCTGAGTGGACAAAAGCAGCCGCCGCAGCGCCCGTTGCGATGGTGGGCGAAGCACGCTTGTGCTTGTTCATGGAGGTTGATGTCGCGGCAGAAAAGATTCGTCTCGGAAAAGAAGTAGCCCGACTTGAGGGTGAAATTAGCAAGGCCAATGGCAAGCTCAGCAACGAAGCCTTTGTGGCCAAAGCGCCGCCAACCGTGATTGAACAAGAGCGCAAACGTGTTGCTGATTTTGAAGCGACCCTAAGCAAAATGAAGGCTCAACTTTTGCAGCTAGAAGCAGCACCTTCAAAAACTTGAAATACAGACGTCACACGATTGTGGTAATTTTGCCATCCATTGAGTTGAACTTCAGAGAAACTTCAAATGAGCGAACAACCCAGCATTAGAAAAGCAGTGTTCCCTGTGGCCGGATTGGGAACCCGTTTCCTGCCTGCCACCAAAGCCGCGCCCAAAGAAATGCTGCCTATCGTGGACAAGCCTCTCATTCAATATGCCGTTGAGGAGGCTTATTCTGCAGGCGTTCGTCACATGATTTTTGTCACAGGCCGCAGCAAACGCGCCATTGAAGACCATTTCGACACAGCCTATGAACTTGAAACCGAACTTGAAAGTGCGCACAAAGAAGAGCTTTTGAAGTTGGTTCGTTCTGTGCAACCCGACGACATGGTTTGTGCATACGTCCGTCAACCGCGTTCTTTGGGTTTAGGCCATGCTGTGCTGTGCGCAGAAGCCATGGTAGGGCAAGAGCCTTTTGCAGTGCTTCTGGCAGACGACCTCATGGTGGGACTCAAAGGTGGCCCTTCCATCTTGGCGCAAATGGTCAAGGCCTACGAGCAACAAGGTCGCTCCATTTTGGCTGTCCAAGAAGTACCCCTTGAGCATGTCAAACGCTACGGTATCGTTGCCGGAGAGTCTGCGGGCAAGCAATTGATTCGTGTCGAGCAAATTGTTGAAAAACCAACGCTAGAAAAAGCCCCTTCGCGAATGGGTGTTGCTGGACGGTACATTCTCACACCTGGTATTTTCGAAGAGATTAGAAACCAACCCACAGGTGTGGGAGGCGAAATTCAACTGACCGATGCCATTGCCCGATTGAAATCTCGTGAAGCTGTTTACGCATTTCAATACGAAGGCAAGCGATACGACTGCGGCAGCAAAGAAGGCTTCTTAGAGGCAACCGTTGAATTGGCTCTAGAGCATCCACAAGTGGGTGAGTCGTTCAGGGCTTATCTCAAAACTCTGAAGCTCTGAAATAAGATCTTTCACTTTCAAAAAGTTTCAGTCTTGAAGCTTTTTTTCCTCAACGCCGCTTCATCCAAATAAGGAACCGATCGCCATCGGTTTTTTGCAGGAGCAACTCATTGCCTGTTTGTCTGGCGAAGGCTTCAAAGTCACGCTGGGCACCAGGGTCTGTGGACAAGACTTTAAGCACCTGACCCGATTGCATGGTGGTCAGTGATTTCTTGGCTTTCAAAATAGGCAAAGGGCAATTGAGGCCACAGGTATCAAGCTCAATGTCAAATGCGAGGCTCATGGCATCTCCAAAATTTCTTTATTCAAATCGTTTTACTCGGCAGCACGGCCTTGCGCGTCGCGCTCTTCCCACGTCATAAATTTAGGTTCAATGCCTTGCGTACGCAACCAATCGCCGAGTGCATAGCCCGTACCCGCCGGCCAGCACACCAACTCATCAAAATTGAACATCTTGTACTCAGCCAATTCTGGCGATAACTTGACCACACCCGAAGCAACAGCGTGGTACGCAATGATCACTTGGTTCATGCGTTGGAAATCATAGACACCGATCAGTTTCAAGGCGCTGACCTGCAGGTTGGTTTCCTCAGCAATTTCTCTAGCAATGCCATCTTCGGGCGATTCGCCAGCTTCCATGAAACCCGTGATCAATGCAAATTTTCGGCCTGTCCATGCTGCATTGCGGGCCAATAAAATTTGATTGCCGACTTGCACAATACCAGCCAAGACAGGTGTGGGATTGTTCCAATGCGTGAAGTCGCATTGTGTGCAGCGCAAGCGAAGTTTTTCGCCGCCATCTTCCATCTGCGGCACCCAAGACAGCGGAGATCCACAGCATGGACAAAAACGGTATTCGATCATGCTGGAAAAACTCCTGTGGAAAGATAACGATCACCTCGATCGCACACAATGAAAACAATGGTGGCGCTGGCTTCACGCGCTGCAATTTGTTGGGCGACCCAGCAGGCGCCAGCGGCTGAAACGCCTGCAAACAAGCCCTCTTCCCTGGCCATTTGACGGCAGGTTTCTTCTGCATCATCTTGACTGACATAGATCAGTTCATCGACATTGGCGGGGTTGTAAATTTTGGGCAAATATTCTTCAGGCCATTTGCGAATACCTGGAATGCGAGAGCCTTCGCTCGGTTGTGCGCCGACAATTTGAATCGACGGATTTTTTTGTTTCAAAAATTGCGATACACCTGTGATGGTGCCTGTGGTACCCATGGCACTTACAAAATGGGTGACACGGCCCTCTGTTTGATCCCAAATTTCGGGTCCTGTGGTCTCGTAATGAATGCGTGGATTGTCAGAATTAGAAAATTGATCAAGGATACGGCCCTTACCCTTTGAAGCCATGTTCTCGGAAAGGTCGCGTGCGTATTCCATACCACCACTTTTGGGCGTCAAGATAAGTTCTGCGCCGAAAGCCTTCATGGTTTGTGCTCGCTCAATCGACAAGTCTTCCGGCATGATCAAAATCATGCGGTAGCCCTTGATGGCAGCAACCATGGCCAATGCAATGCCCGTATTGCCAGAGGTAGCCTCAATGAGGGTGTCGCCTGGCTTGATTTCTCCACGCTCTTCAGCGCGTTGAATCATGGAAAGCGCCGGCCGGTCCTTGACTGAACCAGCTGGGTTGTTGCCTTCTAATTTGCCCAAAATGACATTGCCCTTGGGCTTTGTGAAATCGGCTGCAATTCTTTGCAATCTGACCAAGGGCGTTTTGCCAATGGCATCTTCAAGCGTTGGATAGTTCATTTGTTCGATTTACAAAATCAAGTCTGGGGCAACAGATTCAAAACAACATTTTATTTGTATCATGGTGATTATGCTTCGAACCACTCAGCCTTGTCATAACCAAGCTCTATAACCTCCGGCCAATCTTCTTAAAGGATCTGCAAGACCAGGCGTACCCATCCGTCATGTCTTGACCCGCTTTAACTAAACTCCGATGAATTGGTTCAATGGCAACTTGACTTTTGAACCACCTCATTGGGTACTTGCTTGGGCGCCCACACCACCAGCATGTGGCAAGACAGTGAGGCCCGCTAACAATCCACACGGCACTTGGTTGGCGAGCACATCCTGCACTGCAGGCGCTAGCCCTTTGTTGGGTATGTGAACCATTTGCATGTCGGTCATGTTGAGCAACAATTCAATCGCCGAGTAGCCTGGCACACCAGCACCACCGAAGCCACAACTCAAGGCCTGGGTTGTTTTAAATTTGGCGATAAGCTCGTTCAAATCATGATGTCACTGGCCCCGCGTAGAGGGTAAGGCGCAATGACTCTAATGGCGCGTTGAGGTCATTGAAAGGTGCCCTTATTTTCAGATGTTGGCAGCATGTGGTGCAGACTATAAAAATCATTTGAAGCCCTCCAAAACCCGAAAGAAACATGTCATAATCGCTGTCTTCGCAATCCGCCCGGGTGGTGAAATTGGTAGACGCAGGGGACTCAAAATCCCCCGCCGCAAGGCGTGCCGGTTCGATTCCGGCCTCGGGCACCATCGATTTGCAATAAATCGAATTAATTCTTTTGCGAAAAGCACATCCACTTAATTCTTGCATTAGCTGCATTGTTTCCAGCTATACACTTCCTAAGTGGTTAGCTGTTTGACTTTGCCACCATCTCATTGGTTCACCATGTCACCTGAGTGCTGCATGGTTACTCAGAAGCCTTTGATGTGACGAAGCCCTTTGGATGTTTTTAGTTGACCTCAATGGTGCACTGTTAAGCGCCTATCTGACAAAATCCGCCGGCGTTTAAGGTGGCGCAAGTCCTTGGGCAATCGTGGGGTAAACCAGACGAATTCTCAGTTCTTTTTTGAGTCGGTCATTGGTCAACCGCCTTGACTCACTCATGAAGCTTAACAACATCAGGGGCAAGCTTTCTTGTGCTTGACTTCTGGGTACTCGTGGTGGGCGCTTTAGACCCATCAAGTCTGCTGCCAAATCAAAATAATCACCCATCTTCATATGGCTGTCATCGCTCACATGAACGACTCTTTGCGGCTTTCCTCGCCAGAGTGCGGCGACGCAAGCCCTCGCCAAATCGTCTGAGTGAATGTGATTGGTATACACATCGTCTTTTTTCAAGAGAACGGGGGTGCCCTTCAAAAGTCTTTCACGAGGGGTGCCGTTGGGTCGATCGGGGGCGTAAATGCCTGGAATGCGCAAAATGCTGCTGCGAACCCCCTTTTTTCCTAAAAATCGAATGGTATTTTCTGCATCGACTCGGCGAATGGCTCTGGGAGTATGTGGCTTCACGGGCCTAGATTCGGGCACCCATTGTCCCTGGCAATCGCCATAAACACCACTGGTAGAGCCATAGACAATCGCTCTGGGCAAAGCCCGTTTTTGGAATGCACGCACCAAATTCAAAGTGCGCGAATCGATCGCCCATTCCCCCACTCGGTCGGACGGGGGCGGGGCCAAATGAAGGACCCGCGTCGCCCAACCGGACAATCGCTGCAAGGACTGCGAATCGTCCAAGTTGCCAACGACCGGCATGATGCCTTGAGTCCTCAAACCTGTTGCCTTTTCAGGGCTGGAGGTCAACGCCAAGACCCGAGTTCGGCCCACCAACTGTTTGGCAGCGCGTTGACCTACATCACCACAACCGATGATCAAAACACGTTCTTTTCGAAAGCGGGCGGGCAAAGCACCTAAAGGGGTTTGGTTTGAAGGCAAAATCAGGGTTTACAGAATTAAAGACCCCCATAGGATAACGAAAACATGAGCTTCCAAATTACCGTCGAGCCCAGTAACCGCACTTTTAACGCAGACAGCAGCGAAACTTTGCTCGCAGCCGGCATACGGCAAGGCATTGGCCTGCCCTATGGGTGTAAAGATGGCGCTTGCGGATCCTGCAAATGTCAAAAAATTTCTGGCACCGTGATCCATGGTGAGCATCAGTCAAAAGCATTGAGTGCAGAAGAGGAAGCAGCCGGCCTCATTTTGACTTGCTGCTCCACAGCGCAAAGCGATGTGGTCTTGGTTTCGCGACAAGTGACAGAAGCAGGCAGCTTCCCCATCAAGAAAATGCCAGTGCGTGTGGTCAGTCTAGAAAAGAAGTCGCACGATGTGATGGCAGTGACCCTGCAGTTACCAGCCACCGATGTCATGCAATATCACGCCGGCCAGTATGTTGACTTTTTATTGCGCGATGGCGCGCGCCGCAGCTACAGCATGGCCAATGCGCCCCATACCCTCGAGCCTGCCACTCCCAAAGTGGACTTGCACATTCGCCACATGCCTGGCGGTAAGTTCACCGATGTGGTGTTTAGCACCTTGAAGGAAAAAGACATCTTGCGCATTGAGGGCCCCTTCGGCAGTTTCTATTTGCGCGAGGACTCTCAAGCACCCATCATTTTGCTGGCATCAGGTACCGGTTTTGCGCCCATCAAAGCCTTGATTGAGCACATGCAGCACAAAGGCATTGTGCGACCGGCTACTTTGTATTGGGGCGGTCGCCGACCTGCCGACTTGTACATGAATGATTGGGTTGAAGCTCAAGTTAAGGCGATGCCCAACTTAAAGTATGTGCCAGTGGTTTCTGACGCAATGCCTGAAGATGCATGGACAGGTCGAACTGGATTTGTGCATCAGGCCGTCTTACAAGATCACCCCAGCCTGAGCGAATTTCAGGTCTATGCTTGTGGGGCTCCCATTGTGGTGGACTCTGCACGTGCCGACTATGTTGACCAAGCAGGCTTGCCTGAAGAAGCCTTCTTCGCCGATTCATTCACCACGGAGGCCGACAAGGCCAAGGAGTCCAAATGATGCAAAACATTCATTCATTGGCAAAAAGCCAAAGCTTCAAATTATTCCTGGCATTGCTGGCCCTTTCCTGCATTCCCACTGCCATCGCGCAATCCCTAGAAAAACCCATTAGATTGGTGGTGCCCTATGCACCTGGTGGCCCCATTGATGTCACAGCCCGCGCATTGGCAGAACGTGTGAAAGACTCACTGGGCGTTGTCATCATCGACAACAAGCCAGGCGCAGGTGGCAACTTGGGCGTTGACATCGTGGCCAAGGCACCCGCCGATGGCTACACCATTGGCATTTCCGCAGTGGCCACGCACGCCATCAACCCTTGGCTTTTCAGCAAGATGCCCTTTAACGCAGCCACAGATTTTGCAGCCATCACCCAAATGGTTCGCGTCCCCAATGTGTTGGTCATGAATGCTGACACCGCGCTGCGTTTGAAAATTAACACCGTCGCCGACTTGATTGCCTACGCCAAAACCAACCCAGGTAAGCTGAACATCGGCTCAGGCGGCAACGGCAGTGCGGGCCATTTGGCCGCAGAAATTTTCAAGCGCGATGCAGGAATTTATGCCGTTCACATTCCCTATAACGGCGGCAATCCGGCACAGTTGGCCTTGCTGTCTGGGCAAGTCGATTTCAACTTTGACAACCTGGCCACGGCAGCACCCAACATCAAGGCCGGTAAGCTCAAGGCATTGGCCGTCACCACGGCTCAACGCACCAGCGCATTGCCTGATATTCCCGCCATGTCAGAAACGCTCAAGGGCTTTGAGGTCGACACTTGGTGGGGTCTGGTAGCGCCAGCCAATACGCCGCCCGCCATGGTGGCTCGATTGCACCAGGCTTTCTCGGCGGCCCTTGCAGCACCCGAAACCAAAACTCGCTTTGGCATGATGATGATCGAGCCTGTGAGTAGCACCCCAGATCAATTTACCGCATTCATGAAGCGTGAATTGACAAAGTACGAACCCGTTGTGAAAGCCAGCGGCGCCAAAGTCGACTGATTTTTTTACTCGCCCAAATAGGCAGCTCGCACTTTGGGATCGCTCAACAAATCTTGGCCAGGGCCTGTCATGGAAATCAAACCCGACTCCATGACATAACCTCGGTTGGCAATGGCCAAGGCACGGCTGGCGTTTTGCTCAACCAACAAAACGGTGACGCCTTGGGCAAACACATCGCGCACCACTTCGAATACTTTGTCCACCATGAGGGGAGACAAGCCCATAGAGGGCTCATCGAGCAACAGCACCTTGGGACGGCTCATGAGGGCACGGCCCATGGCCAACATTTGTTGCTCGCCACCTGACATGGTGCCCGCCAATTGGTCTTTGCGCTCTCTTAACCTGGGGAAGGTGTGAAACACTTTCTCCATGTCGTCTTGGATGGCGGCAGTGTCATTGCGGATATAGGCACCCATCAGCAAGTTCTCAATGATGGTCATCCGTGTGAACACGCCGCGACCCTCTGGCACCATGGCCAAGCCCTGCTTGACCAAATCCCAGGGGCCTTGGCCCACAATGCTTTTGCCCAAATACTCGATATCACCCGCATGGATAGGCAAGGTGCCTGTGATGGCTTTCATGGTGCTTGTTTTACCAGCGCCATTGGAGCCAATGAGTGACACCAATTCACCCTCCTGAACTTCGAAATCAATGCCTTTGACTGCCTGAATACCACCATAGGCAACTTGAAGGCCTTTGACTTTCAACAAAGTAGATGACATTTCAATGCCCTCCGGTGCCCAAATAGGCCTCAATGACTTTTTCATTTTTTTGGACTTCGGCGGGCGTACCCTCGGCTATTTGTTTGCCGTAATCGAGCACTGTGACGCGATCGCACAAGCCCATCACCAACTTCACATCGTGCTCAATGAGCAAAATGGTCCGGTTGTCTTTTCGGATCTGGTCGATCAACTCTCGCAATTGAATTTTTTCTGTGGCGTTCATACCAGCAGCGGGTTCATCAAGCGCAATGAGTTGAGGATCGGTGGCAAGAGCACGGGCAATTTCTAAACGGCGCTGATCGCCATAAGACAAAGTGCGTGCACGGTAATCGGCATATTGACCAATGCCCACATAGTCCAACAATTCTTGCGCACGTTGCGCAATTTCGGCTTCCTCTTGTTTGAATTTGGGTGTTCTAAAAATAGCCCCCAACAAACCAGATGAGGTGCGAACATGCCGGCCCACCATGACGTTTTCTAAGGCCGTCATTTCTGCAAACAAACGAATATTTTGAAAGGTCCGAGCAATGCCTGCCTGTGCCACTTCATGGACCGCTGTGGGCTGATAAGGCTTGCCCGCCAATTCAAAGCTACCACTGTCAGGCGTGTAGAGGCCCGTGATCACATTAAAGAAGGTGGTCTTGCCTGCACCATTGGGCCCAATGAGGCCGTAGACCTGACCTCGCTCAATGGTCATGCCAACATCGGACAAGGCCTGCAATCCACCAAAGCGTTTGGAAATACCGGCAACTTTTAAAACAGCTTGGCTTTCAGGGTGACTGGTGATCGTGCTCATGTTAAGCACCCTCTTTCACTGGCAGCGCTTTGCCATGCTCTCGCGAAGGCCACAAGCCCCTTGGACGCATGAGCATGATGACGATCATGGCCA
>Ga0315899_10001550_pt1 | contig 26128 bp, 15 predicted proteins | sample LakEriMetagenome_2_FD_203518 | JGI IMG/M metagenome (GOLD analysis project Ga0315899, IMG submission 203518) | Freshwater fungal communities from buoy surface, Lake Erie, Ohio, United States - Buoy 4 MA112 | ecosystem: Environmental > Aquatic > Freshwater > Lake | place: USA: Lake Erie, Ohio... | reverse complement strand
TCAAGAGTAGGCGAATACTTGGAAATGAATTGTCCGCTATTCGGTTGTCCATAACAGCCTGCAGTAATCGGCATAGTACCGGTGGTTTGTCCGTAGGCATAGATGTTTCCGCTGTTATCGGACTGTGCAAAGTAGACCTGATCATACGCCATGGTTCCCAGCAGCGTTCCGCCGACAAGTCCGAAATTCGAAGGGTCAAGCAACGCGATAAACCCATCGGTTTCACCACTGAAAACACCATCAACTGCGTTAGGGGATACAAGTGGGAAATTGACACTCTGTGTGCCTCCGGCAACAATAAGCTGACCTGCAGGATTGAACTCTACACCGTAACACGCATCTGCGCCACTGCCGCCAATATACCTGCCCTCAAGTAGCGTATTCAAACCCGGTGAAAGCATCACTAAGACGCCGTCGCATGGACCGCCACCATAGCTGCCACTCGTTACAGGGAAATCCTCACTGCGCGTTACTGAAGCGATGATGACGTTATCATTTTCATCCACGTTGACTTCCCCGCGAAAGGCATCGCCATAATTGTAAAACAGTTGATCCGCGTAATTCAATCCATCGCTGCCGTAGCCTCCAACAAATGTTGAAGCCATCAAGGAGCCATCGGTACCGAGCTTCGCCAAAAACATGTCACAGCCGTTGGGATGACTGCTTGTGAAAAAATCCTGCATGGATAAACTTGGACCACCGATGAAAGCCGATTGATAAGCTCCCGGCAGCGTGGGGTAATCAGCGCTTCCTGTTGCGCCAAAGAGGATGATGTTGTCTTCACTGTCAACGACCACGCTATGCGGAGTTTCCTGCAAACTTCCTCCGATATAAGTGCTGTAGAGCAAGGTGGATCCGTCGGAGGAAAACTTCGAAACGGCCATATCCATATAATTTCCCGCAGCTCCATTAAACGACGAAGAAAACGCGCCAACTGTTGTGGGATAATTCTCTGCAAACACAGCAGCACCGGCAATCAGATTACCCTGTGAATCGTCGCAAGCGGTGAATCCCCAGCTATTGGCTGGCGAACCAATAAACGTCGAGAAAGCCACTTCGGGATCGATAATCAGTGGCTTGCTTTCATCATAGGCGCCAACCTCATAAGAGAGCACATTGTTGCGCATCCGGTAATCACAGGGCACCTCCACCATTTGGCCATTCACCAATTGGTAAGCGAAAGGTTGCATTTCGATGATTGTCTGAACAGACGTTTCGATCACGACCTCCACACCTTCAGCGGATTTTCGAAGTTGCCACGCAGCGCCTTCCAAGGCTAAACGAATATCGTCGGGATTGCCGCCGGGCTGAATAATCCAATCGTATTTCAAATGGTTTCCCGAACTATAAACCACCATATCCACTTGCGGATACACGTGGCTTACGTTCCCGCGCGCAAACACTCGGCAATCGCGCGCATGATGCTGAGGGTTGTTTCCAAGAAAGTAATGATAGCGCTGTGGCAAGGCATGGGAGAACACTGCTGCTCCACCGGTTGCACCGAGGAACTTCAATCGATAATGGTGACCGTGCAGTTCCTGTGTTAGCTCTTGCTTGGAAACGCCATGCAACTTGCGAATTTCATCCGGATTGTAGACGGTGTAGGTCAGTGCATCACGTTCCGTCCATAAGGTACCGGCCCCAAGCGTTGTTTTGAAGCACACCTGGTCGGGCCATTGCCCCTTGTTCTCCACAAACTCAGGTTGTGCCCACAGCAGCGGCCTAGCCAACAGGGCAACAACAAAAAACAGCAGGTATGATTTGTTCTGCACGAGCCGCATGAACCTTAGCCTGAATGGCCACTCAAATATCGACATGCAACGACGAACACAAAAACGAAAATTTCGTGAAACTCAGATTCCGCCAAAGGCATGAATCAGGCTTAGGATTGAACAAATAGCCAATCCGTAGAAAAAGAAAGGCGCTACCAGCGACACACGGTAATTGGCAAACCAATATCCCAGCAGGAAGGCCACAGGCAACAGCAATGCGCTGATCAACCATTTGAAGAGCAGCATATAGGCCAGGAAATAAGCCAATACCATCATCAGCGCCATGATCATAAAAATGGTCCGAATGCCCTTCGATTTGTTGGAAGAACGCTCTGCCAGAAATAGGTAGCGAGGTAGCGCAAAAATCAAGGAGGCAAGGGCGGTAAAGACAAATGCCTTGGTGGTCCAGTGCCAATCCATGAAGTACGACTGTGCATCAAAACTGAGCACCTTCCTAAATAGGATCAATTGATCCAGGTGATCTCGAAAAAACAACCAGGATATCCAGTAGGCGAAAGGAACCGCAAAGGCCATAACCGGTAAGATGTATTCTCTCCATTGAAAGGCCCTTGTGATGATGGTGCAAAGCCACACGCCCACAAGCAGAATAAAAAAAGGCGGAAAGAATACAGCGCTCATTCCGTACCAGAAACCGGCTTCAAAATATTCGGCGAGAACACGCGGCTGTAGGAAAATCTTCAGGTGACGGTTGAGCCCGAGTAGTGCAAAAACATTGGCCAGGAGCAGGGGCACTGAAAGTTGAATAAGTGACAGCGTGGTGGCCATCATGGCATACATCAGCGCTGGGATAAAAACCGGTGTGTTGTAAAATTCATGGCGATTAAAAACAACGTTGGACAGGATTGCACCGGCAAGAATGAGTACCGTTACCAATCCGCCCAGCGACCAGGGCGAGGCGTACACGGATTTCATCATAAAATCGGCCGGAAAACCAACGTCGACGGGAATCAACACCCCATTAAGCGCCGCCAAAAAGACCACCACCACGACCGTGATAGGGATAAAAACCAGCGAAAGCGGTTGATTCGAGGCGTACGTTCTTAAAATCATTTCAACAGGATACGGGCAACAAAAATGATGGTAAGCTTAGGTGTATTGACCAACCTCGTTTAGATTTGCAACACAATTTTTCAACCATGAACCTGCAAAGCATCCTCCGCCCAATAGCCGACGGCTTCCAGTGGACTTTCAAAAACATCATCGACCCGATTGGTCCGACCATGAATTGGATTTGTATTGTGTTCGGCTTCCTGGCTATTCTGTACTGGCTCCGCCGTCAGAAAAACTACACCGCCAAAGCCATTAAAGAAGGCACAACCGTATAAGAATTTCCTTTTTTCCGGATATCACCCCGTCGGTCACGATGGGGTTTTTTTTTAGGGGAAGGATTATAGGATTGTAGGATTACAGGATGATAGGGGGGCTCCCTACAATCCTACAATCCTTTCATCCTACAATCCTTTCAGATCCTGCCCCAAATCCCTGCGATAATACTTACCGCGCCAGTCAATCTTCGCTGCGTTTTCGTATGACGCCTGCAATGCGGTATGAATATCGGCTCCATAAGAGGTTACCGCCATCACGCGACCACCGTTGGTCTGCAATTGGCCATCGTGAAGCTTCGTACCGGCATGAAAAAGCACACTCCCCTGAACTGTGTCGCATCCTGAAATTGCGTCGCCTTTGGCATATTCCTCCGGATAACCGCCGGCCACCATCATAACGGTAGCTGCTGCCCGCTCATCAAAACGAATTGTTTTTCCGGCAAGGCCCGCGGTTGCGGCTGCTTCCAGCAACGGTAACAGGTCGTCGGCGATGCGTGGCATAACGACCTCCGTTTCCGGATCACCCATGCGGCAGTTGTATTCAATGACAAACGGATCCCCTCCAACATTAATAAGCCCGAAAAAGACAAACCCGGTATAGCGCATACCCTCCTGCGCCAGGCCTTGAATGGTGGGCTTTACGACACGCTCCTCAATTTTCTGCATGAACGCGGCATCTGCAAAAGGTACCGGACTCACGGCACCCATTCCTCCGGTATTCAAACCGGTATCGCCCTCGCCAATGCGTTTGTAGTCTTTTGCCTCGGGCAACAAGACATAGTTTTTTCCATCCGTAAGGGCGAACACGGACAGTTCAATTCCACTTAAAAACTCTTCGATAACAACTCGTGCACTCGCGGCGCCAAACTGACCGTCCAGCAAGGTCTTCAGCCCATCCTTTGCTTCTTGAAGCGTAGGAAGTATCAACACGCCTTTACCGGCCGCCAGACCATCGGCCTTCAGCACATAGGGTGCATGAAGCGTTTCGAGAAAAGCCCATCCAGCCTCCAGCTCATGCGATTGAAACGTGGCGTAACGTGCTGTGGGAATACCGTGACGGGCCATAAACTGCTTGGCAAAGTCCTTACTCCCCTCAAGCTGTGCTGCATGTTTATCCGGACCGACGAATTTCACATGCGCCAGCGCTGCATCCGCGTAAAAGAAATCGGCTAATCCTTCCACCAGTGGAACTTCCGGGCCGACGACCACCAGGTGAATATCATTACTGATAGCGGCCTCCTTAATCGCCTGAAAATCGCTGAGCGAAATACTCAGGTTTGTGGCGACATCGGCGGTGCCCGGATTACCCGGTGCAACAAAGAGTTTACTCAATAAAGCGCTTTGAGAAATCTTCCATGCGATAGCGTGCTCTCTTCCGCCTGAACCCAGAATTAAAACATTCATAAAAGAATTTTCCGGCAAATTTCAAGCGTTTGAGATGATGGCCACGGTTATTTTTTAAACAATAAACCACCGCCACTCACACCAGGAAGTCGACGCCATCATACTTCGCAATCAGGTGTTCGAGCTTACGAAAGATGACCTCCGGATCGGCAGTGGTGACGAGTTCCATACGATCCTCCTTGAAGTGTGGCAAGCCCTTGAAGTAATTACTGTAATGGCGGCGCATCTCAAGCACACCCAGAACCTGCCCTTTCCATTTCATCGAGAATTCGAAATGCTTGCGACATGCTTCCACGCGCATGGAGATGGTTGGAGGCGGCATTTTCGTTCCGGTGCTCACATAATGCTTGATTTCGTTGAAAATCCAAGGGTAGCCGATACTCGCACGGCCGATCATGATGCCATCAACGCCATACTTGTTCTTATACTCAACTGCCTTTTCGGGAGAGTCGATATCACCGTTACCAAACAAAGGAATGCGCATACGCGGATTCTCCTTAATCTTCGCTATCAACGTCCAGTCCGCTTCGCCCTTGTACATCTGTACACGCGTTCTGCCATGAACGGTAAGCGCCTGTATACCGATATCCTGAAGACGTTCAGCGACCTCCACCACATTCTTGCTCTCCTCATCCCAACCCAAACGCGTTTTCACCGTTACGGGAAGCTTAGTTGCTTTCACGATAGCCTCTGTCATCGACACCATTTTAGGGATGTCCTTCAATATACCCGCGCCGGCGCCCTTGCACGTGACCTTGCTAACCGGACAGCCATAGTTGATATCCAGCAAATCCGGATTGGTGGCTTCAATAATCTCAGCGCACTTCACCATGGTTTCCGTGTCGCTTCCAAAGATCTGCACGCCAATAGGGCGCTCATACTCGAAGATATCCAGCTTCATTCTGCTCTTGGCTGCATCACGAATCAACCCCTCACTGCTGATGAATTCGGTATACATCATATCCACGCCGTTTTCCTTACAAACCAGACGGAAGGGCGGGTCGCTTACATCCTCCATGGGAGCAAGCAAAAGCGGAAAATCCGGAAGCGATATGTTACCAATCTTAATCATTTCGGCGGTGCAAAGATACTTTGCTTAATTTGTATCATGAACTCACTGATGAAAGGACTTGCGGCGGGACCTCAATTTATCCTGTTTTGCGCGCTCACACTCACTTGCGTTGGCCTCGGCACTATCGTCGCCATGGGTGTTGGGACAACGGTGTTCGCTATACCCCTGGAGGAATTACCCGGTGTTTTAGCCAATCCTGAAGCCGATCATGCTCACGCCCTCATTTGGATGAACAACATCACGCAAATCATCGGATTCGGATTTCCTGTTATCGCATACCTCCTGCTGTTCGGCACCGGTAATGTTCACAATCTCATGCTCAAGAAACCAGGCATCGTGCTATTTTTTGCGCCCATCTTGATTTTATCGGCAACCCCTCTCATTGATATTTCTGGATTGATGAACGAATGGTTGATTCCGGCCGGCTCATCGCTGGAGGCTGCTTTCAAGCCTGCCGAGGAATTGGCCGAACGCATGACGCTCCTCTTTTTAGATCCCAAAACAGGCCTTCAACCGGGCGTTGTGTTTTTAAGCATCGCGGTCATTCCTGCGATCTGCGAAGAATTGCTTTTCAGAGGTGTGCTGATGCCGCTGTTGGGGAAAATGACGCGCAACATTCACGCTGCCGTTTGGGTTACCGCGGCCCTCTTCAGCTTGATTCACATGCAATTCTATGGCTTCCTTCCGCGGTTATTGATGGGCGCCGTGTTGGGTTATCTCGTCATCTGGAGCGGAAGCTTGTGGACGGCAATACTGGCTCACTTCGTCAATAACGCCTCGGCATACCTCCTCTTTCAGTGGCACGGAACCTTGCAAACACCCGAAAACAGCTTAATGAGTTCTTCCCTTTTCTACTTCGTTAGCTCCGCACTTTTCGTAGCGCTCGTCCTGCTCTGCAGAAAGAAAAGCGTATGGCCCTGGATGAGTTTTGAGTACCTGGGCGTATCGGAAAAACCTGTTGCCTAAGTGCACTAAGTCGTCAATAACAGGTTCAGCCAGTGCATGTCTTCCGGTGTTGTGACCTTGATGTTTTCGCGATTTCCCTCAACGAGCACAATGCTTTCACCCAACGCTTCAACCACCGACGCATCGTCGGTAAACGCAGTATTGTATTCCTGAGTGAACGCGAGGCGAAGCAGACTCAAGCTGAAGCACTGCGGCGTTTGTATAATGCGCAGCGATGAGCGATCAACACTCCGATTTCCATCCGCGTCAACAATGCGCATGCTATCGTTGACTGAGATGCAAGGCACCGCAGTTCCACTAACCTGCGCCGTTGCATAGCAGCGTTCAAGGGTAGCGACACTCACCATAGGCCTCACGGCATCGTGAATGCCGACGATGGCGTCTTCTGTATTCACTAGCGAGTGGATGGCCTTCTGCACAGAGAAAAAACGCTCACTTCCACCGGAAACAATGGCGTGTGGCACGCTGTAATCATGCTTTTCACATAACGAACGCCAAAACTCTACATAGTCAGGGTGCAACACAACCACCAATCGGATTGAAGCATCAAACGCCACAAAACGATTCAAGGTGTGCATCAGAATCGGCTTACCGCCGACTTCCAAAAACTGTTTTGGAATCGGTGCGCCCATGCGCATTCCGCTGCCTGCGGCGACTATGACGGCATACCTGTTCATGCGACGGTAAACATAAAAACAAACCCCGCTATTGCGGGGTTCGTTTCATGTAGTTCCAACATATTATTTTGTAAACGCACGGCTGAAAAGTTTCGCGCCATGCTGTTCAATCGACAGGGTATAAACGCCCTTGCTCCATGCTGAAGTATCAAACGTCTCCAGATGTCCACCTGCTGATACAAACGAGCGTTGAGTCATCAATCGGCCTTGTGCATCAAACACGCGAGCAATCAGGGTCGAAGCTGTGTTTCCTGCGCAAGTCAATTGAATCTGACTTCCTGTTTGAGCAAATACAAACGGTGCAGTTGCGCTTTGCTCGAGGTTGCTCAGAACAGTAGCGTTGACATTTACGACACCGGAAGCGGTAACCGGACAAACACCATCACAAACTACTTGATACGCTATTGCAGCGTCAGCGGCAGCCTCGAATTGCAAGGTGTTACCGGTAGTCTGAATTCCATTGGATAATGTCCAAGTGCAATTTGCAGAATGAGTTGTTTCTACGCTCAGGCTCACCAGTGCGGTTTCTTCACTTATCATGGAAACCACCGGCACGACCGCTGTAATGGCGTTCGCATCGGCATCACGTAAATCAACGGAAATAACTTCATTCGAACAGGTTGTATAGACAAACAACTCATAGTAATCGGCGACTAAGCCATCAACCCAAGCTTGTGAGCCTTCTACCTCGCCACTGCGAATAATCTCACCGGCACTGTTGCGAACGTCGTAGGTAAACCAGTTTGCATTTTCAACTTCGAACGAAATCATTCCGTCCTGTCCTTGATTACACTCAACATAGTTTGATCCTGAAATAACGGTGTTTACTTCCAATGGCTGAGCAACATCGACAATCATGGAAGACGTTCCGCAAACATCGTTTGTTACCTGAAGCAAGTACTGACCAGAAGCCAGGTGATCAAAGGTTGTAGACGTTGAAGCAAGGTATTCAAATCCTTCCATGGCGCTTAATGAAACAGACCAGTTTCCGGTTGGAACGCTTACGTCAATAGTACCATCGTTGGCTCCATGACAGGTTGCTGCAGTAACTACCGCATCAACAGCAGGCGTGCTGCGAATCACCAAACGTTCGCCGAAATAAGGCTCGTTCACCGTAATCGACATGATAGCGCCGGTGGTCAACTGCATTGATTCACCGGTGACAACATCATACGCAGTCAAACACGCGCCGAGCGGCAAGTGTTGAGTTTCAAGCACGGAGAATGTATACGTTCCGGCTTCCGGCATTTCAAGCATCACCGGGATTTCGATTGCACCGTTGAATGGACGGGCATCCTGCGCCAACGGGGCGCCTTGTGCCATCAAGGTCATTTCAACAGCAGTCTCTACGGGACTCTGCAAATCAGCAACGTCAAAATCATCGTATCCTGCGCTGGCTGAATTTTCAAACACCAACATGCTTTCATCAGCATTCATTCCCTTCGAAAAACGCAGGGCGACAAATGAATTGTCTGCATCACCGCTGCGCTCGAAAGCAGCGCCTGTATTGGTCTTGTGAGTCTCTTGGCAAACAAGGTTCTGACCCGTTGCATTCACCTTCACCATGAATCCTTGGCTATGGGCAATGTAGCGTGAAGCTGTTCCGGTATTAGTAGTCGCGTTTCTGAACTTATAGGTATTGCTTTGGTAGTCGAACACGTAGTAAACTTTAGGTCCGGAAAGCGAAGCTGAACTGAGGTTCCAGTCGATTTCAGAAGGATATGGATTAGCAATAAGGTTCCAGCCGTAATCGAAAATACCTCCCGGTGATGTAACCGTATAGCTCAATGGAATGGAAACCTGCCCTGTTTGAATGGTGCCGGTATTATCCAAATTCTGCACTGCGCCCGCCAACCACACGTAGTAGCCCCGGTTATTCTCGATGCTATTCGTCGCATTCGTCACACCGGTGTATCCCGTGTTCATAGTGCCCGAAACTGTCTCATTATAGTATTGTATGTTGTTAAATCCGTACGATGGATAGTCCGATCCCGGGAAGCCTGTGGTCACAATATCATCATTCCACATGGCGATCGTTTGTCCCTGAATAGGGCAACCCAAATTAAACCAGTAGCCCTGCGAGCTTGGGATTGAAGGAATATAGCGTTGAAGAATTACATCACCCGAAATTGAGGCGCCTGATTTTACCTCACCAATAGAGGCCGATCCCGCAGACGTTGAAATCAGTGTCAAGCCACCCGGTGAGGTTTGTAATGTGCCTTCTTGCAACGAAACCAATCCCGTTACAGAAACAGCTGAGGGGCTGAGTGTCACGCTGAAACCGTCATTATCGATTGTCAGGTTATTAAACGTTGTTGGTGAAGCAGCGCCGGCAAATCCAATGGTTTGAGCGGCCTGACCTTTGAATACAACGGTCGATGTTCCTGCAGTGAATGTTCCTTCATTGATCCAGTTTCCATGCACACGCATTTCACCCGAGCCACCCACCAAGGTAGCTCCTGAGCTGATGGTAATGTCGTTGAGCAACCACGTGCCTGTTGCTGTCACGGTGTTTCCGGATTGAATCACAAAGCGGTCGTAACGTCCTGAAACGACAGCCTGAGCTGCACCGGTGGTAGTTGGTGACCAGATTGCACCGTTGGAATTACCGGTTGCACGGCTATACCACAGACGCTTACACCCGGATTGTGCAACCAACACGTCATCGAAACGCAATACATCCGATGCCGCTGCGAGGTAATTAAATCGAACACCGAAGTATTTCACGATGGGGAACGTAATGGCTCCGCCGGAAGCATCTGTGCCCGTACCGAGTGAGGTCAAGTTGTTGAAGCCACCGTTGTTGTCGACGCTGAGGCTCCATGTTCCGTCCTCATCCAAAATTACTTGGACGCCAACGCGCGTTCCGCCGTTGACGTTATCCACCCAATCAGTTGTGGAGTTGATGATCGGTGTTGAAGCATAAGCCCCGTCTGTAACGCGGTACAAACGAATATAATCCGCCGTACCCGCTGAAGGCAATGAGCTTTGGTCAATAACCACTGCATAACCATCTACACCCGCGCTGTACAAATTCGAATCATTTGCCGCGAGGAAAATTTGGAAATTATTATTCGCGCTGGCATCGTTGGCAAACGATACCTCGAATCTCCAAGCGGTCGTAATTCCCGACAAATTCGCATCATCAATCGGATAAGACAGTGATGACTGTCCCGAAACGGCTTGTGAGCTGTGGCGAGCAGAATAAGCTCCCTCAATCGGCGATGTAGCGTTGGCTGACCAAGCTGTTCCTGTCGTTTTCCAGCCTGAGAGTGATCCTGCATTGAAATCCTGATCTACCAGGTTTTCATATCCGGAATCATCGTCAACCACGGTTAGGATCAAAGTGTCTGCGGTTCCGACAAAGGCGTTTGTTCCGCCGCTGGGGTTTTCCAAGCGGAACAGCAATTCTGCAATATCATCACACAGTGCGTTGTTGGCCGGATCGATATAAATGTATTTGGTGGCGCTTTGACCCGCAGTCCAGGTAAGCGTCTGCGTCGTGTAACTTGGCGCATAGGCTGTTGAAGGGTTCGGGCCACCGCCTGCGCGGGTGGCATCACCGTAGAGAACGATATCAATGGAGGTGGCGACAGTACTTGAAGGGTTGACAATGTCAACGCCGATAGCAAAGTTTCCTGCCAAGTTCGCTGATTCATCCGCCTGTCCGGTAGCAGCGCCATTGAAAACCAGGTAAGTGTCAGCCGCGAGTGCGCGGAATCGGAAGCTATCAAACTCCGCCGCTGCTCTGCCTTCTGTCGTGTTATCGTGAATGGCCATAAAACCAAAATAGCCGTTGGCAGCAGGAGCATACGTGTTATCAGTAGCGCCACCTTGATTGACGGTTGCGAGCGATGCTACGCAGCTGTTGGGTGTTGGAGTTGATTGCGTGTTGGTTGAATTTGTCGGAAGTGTGGAAGTGTAAATTGTCCACACACCGAGCTGAGAGCGAACCACCTTGAACGCGATTCCGTAGTCGGTAAGCGCTGTTGGAATACCGTTGCTTGACGTAAATACGGTTGTAGCGGTTCCATTGTCGATACGCTGCAGGCGGATGTAGGAAGTTCCTGTTTGACCGAGCAGAATGCGGTAGCCGTCTACTGTACCCGATTCGAGATTGGATTCGTTGGTATAGAGATAAATCGCTTGCTGGTTGTTGGCGTCCAAATCAGAAGGAGCACCACCAACGCCATCGCGACCCACCCAGAAATACCACTCCTGCTGGGCGTCCCAAGTAGCTATTTGCGTGCTCAGGTATTGTGAACCTGAACCGGAAGCCACGTTGAGTTTTGGGGTCGAGGTGCGGTTAGCTTCGCTACCGGTCAAGCCTGAAGTAGTCGAGTTATTCGCAACTGTGAAATTGGCCGCATCACCGCTCCAGGTTGGAGTTGCGAAGTTGGCATCACCGAAATGATCATTGACTTCATATTCGAAATAGGCACGGAAGTTCGCACCACCGTTGTTCGAGGACTTCGTGTTGGTGCATCCGCCGGCATCATCTCCTGTAGCTTCAAAATACACTTCAATGACATAAGTACCCGAGGCGGTCAGACCGGTAAGCAGGTTGAGGGTTGAACCCGGTACACCGCGCCATTTCTGGTCTCCCGTATTATTGACATCAGGGCCGCAAGCTCCACCGTTGCAATCCGTTCCACCGAAGTTACAGCAAAACGCGAGAGAAAGTGAACTGAAAGCAGGAGCTGTGTCACATGTTCTGTAAACACGGTAGCGCATCGTCGACGTGCACACATTAGAGGCACCGTTTTTAAAGGTCAAAACTTCGGCGAAGTTGACTTCAATCGTTCCGCCACTGGAATAGCGACCGAAATAATAGTGCTGGAAATTGGGAGACAAACCATCGAGCTGGCAGTCGTAATAACCGCCATTCACACTCAAGCCGGTTTTGTAAATATCCCACGCGGCGCTTGCTACAAAAGAAGACAGAGCGAAGCAAGTCGCTAACAGCAATTTTAAAGTTTTCATACGTACATTCATTTTATTCACACGCAGTTTCATCTTCGGTTTTTCAGGGGTCGCTAAGGTAATGCTAAAAACGGGCATGGCAAAGATATTTGTCGTGTTCTCCATTAAAAATAAACATCCGCAAAGCCAATTGATAATCAGACGATTAATTCTTTGGTGGGCTGCCTCTACGGACATAAAATTAACATACGGCCAAATAGCTGTAAAGTTTCCCTCGGAAGCCTTGTGCGTCATCGCATTCTGTCTACTTTTGTCCGCTTGCAAATTTTGCTAACCATGAAAAAAATTTTACTTCTGGCGGTCTATAGTGCATTCAGCGCGGCACTTCTCGCCCAAAACAATTGCGCAGACATTTTCATTTCCGAGTACGTTGAAGGAACCTTCAACAACAAGGCTATCGAACTTTACAACCCAACGACACAACCAATCGTTCTCGATGGTGTATACTCCATGGGGCGTGACCGCGATGGCGCCGGAGTTCCAATGCTGATCGGTCTGACGGGCACCATTCAACCATTTGATGTGCGTGTATTTGCGCTGGATAAGCGTGATCCAAACGGCACAGGCACAGAAGCTCCAATCTCAACTGAATTGGAAGCTGCAGCAGACACCTTCCTTAATCCGGTATATGTTCAATCAGACTCTCCGATGTATTTCAATGGGGACGATGCATTTGTACTGGTGAAAAACGGAAACCAAATTTTGGACATCGTCGGTGAGATCGGATTTGATCCGGGCAGCGGCTGGTGGCAGCCTGGCGACCCCAACACACGTTGGTGGACAGTCGACAACACCCTCATCCGTAAGCAAACGGTTTTGGGTGGCGTAACGGTTAACCCTGCAGAATTCGATCCATCCTTGGAGTGGGATAGCCTTCCTACAGACACCTACAACCAATTGGGTCAGCACATGTGTGATTGCCAAAGCCTTTCCATTGGCAATGAAACAAACACCCACGGATTCACCGTTTTCCCTAACCCTGTTTTGGAAAACCACTTTGCATTGCAGAGCTCACAGCGCATTGCCTCATTCCGTTTGATGAGCACCGATGGCCGTTTGTTGGAAGAGCAAAAGCTCAACGACGTACTGTATGCTAACATTACGCTGCCACAAGCGCAGGCGGGTGTTTATTACCTCGAGGTCGTATTTACAGACGGAAAGAAATCTATCCAAAAGATTCTGTCACGATAATTCATTCAAGCTTTAATAGAGAGAGGGGTTTTTAACCCCTTTCTTTTGCACTAAATTCTAGACATCGATGCGAAACATTTTTATCGTGTTGTTCACGCTTGCCGCACATGTTGCAACGGCTCAGGTCTTTGTTACAGGTGTTGTGCGCGATTCGCTCACCAACGAAGCACTCCCCGGTGCATTTGTACTTTATGGTGAAGGAAAAGGCAGCGCTACGGATATCGACGGAGCCTACCGCATGGCCGTTCCGGCCGGCACCTACACGCTTCGTGCAACCTACGTGGGCATGGATGCACAAGAGAAAAAAATCACCATTGCAGGGAAGGACCTCGTAGTTGATTTCTACCTCTCCGCAGGTAGCACAATGTCGGAGGTGAATGTAACTTCCGACATGGCCGTTGGTCGTCGCACACCGGTCGCCTTCAGTGATATCTCATCGATTAAAATAAGAGAAGAATTGGGGTCACGCGACTTGCCGATGATCCTCAATACAACACCCGGTGTCTACGCCACACAATCCGGCGGTGGCGATGGCGACGCACGTGTCAACATTCGCGGTTTCAATCAGCGCAACGTATCCGTGATGGTCGATGGTATCCCGATGAACGACATGGAAAACGGTTGGGTATACTGGAGTAATTGGTTCGGCCTTGATAACGTCACTCAAAAAACACAAGTTCAGCGCGGTCTGGGAGCCTCCAAGCTCGCGGTGCCGGCTATCGGTGGTAACATCAACATCCTCACGCAAGGAATCGAAGAGAAATTTTCGGTGCGTCTTTCATCCGAACTCGGCAACAACAACAACATGCGCCAGGGCTTTGGTTTAAACAGCGGCCGCCTGAAAGGCAACTGGGGAATTACAGCAGCGTTTTCCTACAAACAAAATGATGGCTGGGTAGATCAATTGAACTCCGAGCAAATGTTCTACTTCCTCAAAGTGCAAAAGCAATTCGAAAAGCACAGCTTCTCGCTTTCAGCGATGGGAAGTCCGCAAGAACACGACCAACGTCTGGGCCGCAACCGCATGTCATTCTATGACGTGGATTACGCGTTGAATAATGGCATCGATACAACAGGCTACTACACGCAAAATGTACCGGTCGACCGCGGACTGCGCTTCAACTCCGAATGGGGTTATTTGTCGCGCAACCGTTACGATGCCGACGCACCCATTGCTGTGCAATCCGGTCGTAACAACTACTACCACAAACCGATTTTCAACTTCAAACATTTCTGGACACCGAGCGAAAAATTCGCGCTCTCCAATGTGTTGTATGCATCCTTTGGAAATGGCGGTGGTATGCGCCCGAATACGTCGTTGCAAGACTCCACAGGTCAGATCGATTTTCAGTACATGTATGACAAGAACACGAAAACGTTTACAAACTTTCTGGGTGTAGTGATCACTCCGGCCAATCCGACGTATATCGAAGACACCAGTAAATACGCCGCATCTTACTTCCTGCAGTCGAGCATCAATAATCACAAGTGGTATGGATTACTATCCACCTTCAAGTCGGAAATCAACAAGCAGCTTGAGATTTCCGGCGGTATCGATGCGCGCTATTACACGGTTGACCGCTACCAAATCGTGTACGATTTATTGGGGGCAGATTATGCGTTGATCGACAAAAAATCATCAGCAGAAAATCGTTACATCCAAGATCAGAACATTTCCGAAGAATACGAAAACACCGCATTGGGCAAGGTAGTTCGTCAAGAAGGTGACCGCATCAACTACAACATCACCAGCAACGTATTGCAATCGGGATTGTTCTTGCTCGCCGAATATTCGGGTGACAGCTATACTGCGTTTATCAATGCTACTGCTTCGAACAGCCGCTACAATCGCATCGATCATTTTGCTTTGCGCGATTCGTTGGGTGATGAAATCGAAAGCGGTTGGAAGAGCTTCATGGGTGGAACGGTGAAAGCCGGATTTAACTACCGATTCAACAAACGTATGTCGGTCTTCTTCAACACCGGATTCCTCTCGCGCGCTCCTATGTTGGCCAACACTTACTACAGCACCAGCCTAAGCACCTTCGACAACCTGCGCAACGAAGAAATTTCTTCTGCCGAGGTCGGTGCTAACTACAACACCAAGGTGTTCAAAGCGACATTGAATGCTTATTACACCGTTTGGAACAACCGTCCTGTTACCGGCACACGTTCCAACGGCACAGAAAACTTCTATTACAACGTTCCCGGTATGCGCGCACTACACCAAGGGGTAGAGCTCGATGCCGAATGGAACATCAGCAAGATCGTTAGTGTTGAAGGTGTATTGTCTGTTGGCGACTGGCGCTGGAAATCCGAAGCAACGGCTTACGTGACCGATGAAAACGGAAATACGGTTGGTGACCCTATCACCTTTGATGCACGCGATGTGCGTGTAGGAGACGCGGCACAATTCCAAACAAGCTTTGCTACGCGTATTGCACCGGTAAAAGGGTTTTACTTCAAGCCGCGCATCACATACTTCGACAACAACTTTGCAGAATTCAATCCTGACGCACTCACCGGGGAAAACGGCGGTAAACAATCCTGGAAGATGCCCGCATACTACATGATTGATCTCGGCATGGGATACTCACGCGACCTCGGCGAGAAATACAATTTAGCTGCGCGTGTCAACCTCATGAACCTCACCGATGCGGTATTTGTAACCGACGCACTAAACAACGAATTCGGTCCAACCTATGATGCCTCAGCAGCCGGTGTATATTATGGCATGGGCTTCCGTTGGACCGCAGGTCTCACCCTCACGATTCATTAAACACTTTTAGAACCATAATCAATCTATCATTTCAATGAGAACAACAATTCAAACACTGATGATGCTCGTGATGTTGGCTGTTGCACAAACAGTAGCATCTCAGGCTGTATTACCTACCTCATGGAACTTCGACGTGAATGCTCCTGCCGGTTGGTCGGAGTCACTCGGCGCCAGCAACACACGCTACGCTAACGGCTTAAATGGACAAGCATGTCGTTTAGACGCCACGGGTGATTACGTTATTGTCGAGTTCGCAGAAGAACCGGGTACGCTCACTTACAACCTGAAAGGTCAGAACAGTGGAGGAACTTTCGATGGCACATTCACGATTCAGGAAAGTGTTGACGGCGTGAGCTACACAACGTTGCGCTCATTAGTTGACGGTGAACTTCCTGCTACGGCGTTCACCTTATTTACGGATCAACCCGCTGCCGAGAGTCGCTTCATCCGCTGGTTTTTCACCGAAAAAGTTTCCGGTCACAATGTGGCATTTGATGAAGTTACCTTGGCTGCTCCTGCTGCGGGTAGCGAACAAGAAATTAATGTCACTGATGCTACAAACAACATCCCAAGCGGTTTCACTGTTTTCATGGGTGACAATTTGGTGCAGCCATTGTACGTCCAAAACCTTGGCTCAAACGCATCACTCGAAATCACAAACATTGAACTTTCCGGTCCGAATGCATCTGAGTTTTCTGTTTCATTCGCGCCATTTTCTGTAGCTCCCAACGCCTTAGACGTTGTATCTGTGAACTACACACCCACTTTCAATGGATCACACTTTTGCACCGTAACTATTAGCAGCAACGATGTAAGCGAACCAACATATGAGGTGAATCTCTATGCTGTTTCGGGTGGCGCTGCCACAGAGCCAGCTGCACAAGCCTCATCAGTTTCATTCGACAACATTCGCTCGTGGGATTTTCAGACAACTATCGCAGCTGCCGCTTCTCCCGCAGAAGGATACATTGTATTGCGCAAAAAAGGAGCACCTGTAACAGAAGTTCCGGTAGACAACATCACTTACGTGCGTGGCCAATGGATTGGCAATGCTCAAGTGGTTCACGTCGGTGACGCTACTACCTTTGATGCGCGCGCAATCGAAGCCGGTTTTACTTATCACTTGGCCGCCTTCGCTTTCAACGGTCAACTCGGCTATGAAAATTATCTCACAACTAATCCTACGGCCGTAACAGTTGATACACCCGCACCAAATTTCGGCACACTCTACAGCGGCATTAACCTGAGCGCACCAACACTGGTTGAAGACCTTACAGCGCTGATGAACCCGGAAAACTACTTCCAGATCTATTATAGCAACTATATCAGCACACTCATTAATAATTTCTATGTGCGTGATACGGTTGTGAATGAAGCCACACAAAACATGGTGGAATGCCAATACAGTGGTGTTCCTTATTTATATGAAGCCGGCTTCCAGTGGACGAGCCTCAGCCGCGAACACAACTACCCACAAAGTTGGATGCCAACTTACTTCGATGGCAGCTTCGATCAGTCAGAAGAAGTGAGCGATTTGCATAACCTCACCCCCGTTTGGCAAAACGAAGTCAATGCCGTTCGCAGCAACTACCCTTATGGTGAAGTTACCAATCCAACAAGCACGTATCAAGACTGCATGCTAGGCACCAACAGCATTGGACAGACGGTATATGAAATGCGCGATAGCTTCAAGGGAAATGCTGCACGTGCTATAATGTATCATGCGGTTAAAAACAACACCGCAACGGATGACTTCAGCTTGCCGGAGCAAATCTCATTGGTAATCCAGTATGGTCAAAACGAATACTTACTCAAGCAGTGGCACTTCCAGGATCTGCCTGACAGCTGGGAGACTACACGTCAGGAGTATATTCAATATGAGCAGCACAACCGTAACGCGTTCATCGATCAGGTCACGTACCCATGCTATGTTCGCTTCGGTGATTTAACTCCATTCACTCCGGACTTCACCTTCAACAATACCACACTCACCTGCATCGATCCTGCTATGAGCTACCAGTGGTTCTTGGATGGTAATGCAATTGCAGGCGCTACAGCAGCCACCTATGATTGGACAACACCGGGTAATTACAGTGTGGAAATTCAACAGTTCGACCAATGTCCTTCATTCACTTCGAATGCAGAAGTCATTGGCACAACCGTAGATGAAAACACGGCAACAGCCTTCGAACTTTCAGTTTTCCCGAACCCGGCTGAAGACCGTGTAATTGTGAAGACGCGTGCTTCACGTTACACTGCGGCTCAATTGTCTGTGATGGACATGACAGGCAAAGTGGTTTACACTTCACAAGAAAACTTGAATGGTGGATTGAACATCATCGCACTCAATGCTCAATTGAGCGCAGGTGTTTATACTGTAGAAATCCGCAGCGGAGAATCGGCGCAAACAACACGCCTGATTGTAAAGTGACAAATGACAAGTGACAAGTGATGAATGGCCCAATTAGTCATTCGTCACTTGTCACTTGTCATTATTAATCATGATGGTAGCTCTCGCCCTTCAAAATCGTGTGTGCACGGTACAACTGCTCCAACAGCAGCAGGCGAATCATTTCGTGTGAATAGGTCATTTTAGAAAAGGAAATCTTTCCATTGGCACGTGCATACATCGCGTCAGAGAACCCGAATGCACCGCCGATAATCAGCACCAATTGCTTCACACCGCTGTTCATTCGGCGTTGCAACATTTCAGCAAAACCACGGGAAGAAAAATGCTCTCCATTCTCGTCAAGGAGGAGCACCACATCATCCGACTTCAGCTGTTTCATCAACGCCTCACCCTCGCGCTCTTTGAGTACTTCGGGCGTAAGTCCCTTCGCTGGCACATCAGGCAATTCTTTATACTCAACGCGAGCATAATGCTTCAGTCGTTCTTGATAAACAGACATGCCTTCGCGCAGATACGCTGCACTTGTTTTGCCTAATGTGAGGATGATTATTTTCAATGGAAATCAGAAAACAAATCACTCGCGTTGATCTTCTTTCGAATCGCGAACATCTTGTCTGCGCAATGGATTCAATCCATAATCGCGAAAACTCTTACGCTGCAAATACACATCACACGCCGTGAATATTGCGGCGCGCAAGGAAGACTCGTCAGCAATACCCTTACCTGCAATATCGTAGCATGTGCCATGATCGGGTGAAGTACGCACAACCGGAAGTCCCGCTGTAAAGTTCACACCGTTATCAAACGCGAGCGCCTTGAATGGAGCCAAGCCCTGATCGTGATACATGGCTAACACCGCGTCATAGCGCTTGTAACCGCCGCTACCAAAGAAACCATCAGCACCAAACGGACCGTAAGCAAGCATGCCTTTTTCATTGGCTTCACGCACGGCAGGTAGGATAATATCTTTCTCCTCACTGCCCAGCAAACCGTTATCACCGGCATGCGGGTTCAATCCGAGCACGGCGATTTTCGGGCGATGAACGCCGAAATCTTTGGCTAGACTTTCGGTCATTAACCGCAACTTCTCTAGAATTCTTTCTTTGGTAATATGCTGCGCTACATCCTTCAACGGTAAATGTCCTGTCACTATTCCGACGCGCAACGTATCGCTTACCAGAAACATTAAAACCTTTTCGGTGTTGGCAAACTTCGCCAGGTATTCCGTGTGGCCGGGAAAATCAAAATCCTTACTCTGTATTGTATCCTTGTTGATGGGTGAGGTAACGAGCACGTCTACTTTATTTGCAGCCAGATCGTTCACCGCGGCTTCAAGACTTTTGAATGCAAACATGCCGGCTTCCTTGTCCGGTTTACCAAATTCAACGTGTCCATTAAAGTCCTTCCACACGTTCACCAAGTTCACCTTTTTTGCAAGGGCTTCAGAAGCGCTGTTGACGGTGTTGTATTGAAACTCTTCCCCTTCCAGCACTTTGCGATGGGCTTTGATGACCTCCGGGTGTGCATAAATGATGGGTGTAATCGATTCAGCCATGCGCGGATCAGAAAACACCTTGATCACTGTTTCCAATCCAACTCCGTTGATATCGCCGCTTGTAATAGCAACGCGTATTTTTTGATCGCTCATGAATTTCCTGTTTTAAAAAAACTGTTCGCTTAGCAATAATTCTTTTGGATGAAATCGTACAACATGCGCACGCCAACACCACTGCCGCCCTTTGTGCGGTAGCCGCTGGCGCTATTGCTATACGCCGGACCCGCAATGTCGATGTGAATCCATGGGTAATCGGTGAAATGCTCCAGGAATTTCGCGGCTGAAATTTGACCTGCATAGGAGCCTCCCAGATTTTTCAGATCGGCAATATCACTTTTCATCTCCTCGCCGTAATCCTTCCACATAGGAAACTGCACGGTGCGTTCCCAAACCTGCATACCGCTTTCGGCCAACTGATCCATGACCTTTTGTTCGGCCGTTCCCATCACCGCGCTGGCGTAGGTGCCAATGGCACGTACAGCTGCACCGGTGAGTGTTGCTAAATCAATGCACACCTCAGGCTTGTATTGCTTGGCCCATACCAATGCATCGGCCAAAATCAAGCGGCCTTCAGCATCTGTATTTAATACTTCTACGGTGGTGCCATCACTGATCGTGATAACATCCTGCGGACAAACAGCATTCATACCCGGACGATTGTCAGTAGCGGGCACCAATCCGATGACATGCACCGGCAATTGATTTTTCGCAATGGCCATCATTGCACCTACCACAGCAGCTCCGCCGCTCATATCGCACTTCATCTCATCCATGCTGTTGGGTGTAGGCTTAAGGCTCAATCCACCGGTATCAAACACAACGCCCTTTCCCACGAGCACGATTGGCTTTTTGTTGCGCGCCTTTTCCGGCTTGTATTCCATCACGGTAAAAGTCGGCGGATCAATACTACCGGCGTTCACAGCGAGGAGTCCACCCATTTTCTTCGCATCAATTTCTTTCTTACCAAGCACCTTCACGCTGAAGCCCGACTCCTTACCAACCTTCTGCATCTCTTTACCAAACTGAACGGCATTGAGAAAAGACACCGGCTCGTTGATGAGTGTGCGCGCGGTACATGTGGCCTCAATAATATTTTGCAGGTGCTCAGCATCTTTTGCTGTCACATACTTATCGGAAATATGAATCGTGTGAAGCGTGTTCTGACGCTTCTTCTTATCCTTGAAATATTTCAAAAACTGATAATTGGCTAGAGCCATTCCTTCGGCGATGGCCAATGACAATTCCTTCTCGCCTGTCATGTTCATAATCGCCACATCACCTGCCTTTGCGGTATTCAATCCACTTAGCAGTGAAGCTGCCTTCATGCGCAGCTTCTCCAACATTTCCGGATTTTGACTTTCCTTCTTCACCGGAATAAAATAATGGTGCAAGCCCAGCTCCTGAAGGGTGATTACATCCTTCTCCTGTTCAATTTCCTTTTTGAAGAAACTAAGTTGCTGCTTATCGAGCTCAGTAAGCTTTGCGAGCTCATCGTTGTAGAAAATAGTAATGCTTGAAAAATTGAGCAGTGTGCTCTTGGTCGATTTAATCTGTGTCATCCTTACTTGGTCAATTAACTGCTCAAAGGTAGTTAGAGCGGACCGAAATTTTTGACGATCAACAAGAATCATTTACCGCCGTTTCCATCCATGGAAAGAAGCTCGGCATTTCTACGCAAGCCTTCAAAACCCTTGCGCTTCAAGGGAGAACGTTTAGCCACCTGCAGAAACACGTCCTCAGAAAGATCCCTCCATTCACCTCCCGACATGTTCAGCAGTTGCTCACGCGGCGTAAATCGTGGTTCACTGTTCACCACAGAGAAACGATTCCATGGACACACGTCTTGACACACATCGCAACCGAATAGCCAGCCATCCATTTTCGAAACCCATTCCACTGGAAGCTCCTTCTTCAATTCAATGGTGAAATAAGAAATACACTTGCTGCCATCAACGACGTAAGGCTCGACGATGGCCTCCGTTGGACATGCGTCTATGCAAGCGCGGCATGTTCCGCAATGGTCGCTTACAGGGCCGTCGGGCTCAAGTTCCAAATCAATAATCAATTCAGCGATGAAGAAAAAAGACCCTTGTTTTTTATTGATGAGATTGGCGTTTTTTCCTACCCACCCCAAGCCGCTGCGTTTGGCCCAGGCCTTATCGAGCACGGGTGCCGAATCAACAAATGCGCGGCCGTCGACTTCACCCACGTTCGCTTGAATTTCATGCAAGAATTGTTTCAGGCGATCTTTCACGACATCGTGGTAATCCTCTCCCCATGCGTACTTGGAAACCTTTAAAGCACCGTCTGCCAAGGCATAAGCAGGATCCGGATAATAATTGAATAGCAAGGAAATCACCGACTTCGCTCCGGGAACAAGCAAGCGTGGATCAAGGCGCATATCAAAATGATTGGCCATGTATGCCATTTCACCGTGCATGCCGTTCTTCAACCAGGACTCGAGCCGAGGTGCTTCTTCTTCCAAAAAATCAGCTCGAGAAATTCCACAAAACGAAAAGCCCAATTCGAGCGCCTTGTTTTTAATCCATTGCGCATGCTCAGCGGCCTTCAAATCTGTAGATGTCGCCATTAGAACAATTCTCCTGCGCGGTTCCCTTTTATTTTACCCAAATGGCGGTAAGCCGATTCAGTCACCTGTCGGCCACGCGGCGTGCGCATGATGAATCCTTCCTGAATAAGGTACGGTTCATACACCTCTTCTATGGTGCCCGAATCTTCACCCACAGCAGTAGCCACCGTATTCAACCCTACAGGTCCACCGTTGAATTTATCGATGATCGTATAGAGAATCTTGTGATCCATTTCATCCAATCCGAGTGTATCGACGTTCAGCGCGTTGAGCGCAAATTGCGTGATCTCCAAGTCACAACGACCATCACCTTTTATTTGAGCAAAGTCACGCACGCGGCGCAGCAATGCGTTAGCAATACGCGGCGTACCGCGGCTTCTGCGAGCAACTTCGTAAGCAGCATCCTCCAGAATTTCCATGTTGAGAATCTCTGCACTACGCTGAACAATATCGGTCAACGTTCTGGAATCGTAATAGGAAAGTCGGGCATTGATGCCGAATCGTGCGCGCAACGGCGCCGTAAGTAATCCGCTTCGTGTGGTAGCGCCAATCAGTGTAAAGGGATTCAGCTTGATCTGCACTGAGCGTGCATTCGGACCGGTATCGATGAGCAAATCAATGCAATAATCTTCCATGGCCGAATACAGATATTCTTCCACCACGGGACTTAAGCGATGGATCTCATCAATGAACAAGATGTCATTCGTTTCAAGGTTCGTCAGCAGTCCCGCAAGATCCGCCGGCTTATCCAAAACGGGGCCTGACGTTGTTTTTATACTCACTCCCATTTCATTGGAGATGATGTACCCCAGCGTAGTTTTTCCCAAGCCTGGAGGGCCGTGCAGCAGAACGTGATCAAGCGATTCACTGCGCAGTTTGGCCGCCTTTACGAAAATCTCGAGGTTCTCCAATACTTGGCGCTGACCTGTAAAGTCCTCGAACGTTTTGGGTCTTAAAACGCGATCCAGATCCTTCTCCTGGCCGTTCTCAGCTTCATCACGGATATTAAATTCATCACTCATTGGTCAGTCGGAAATTGGTTTTTCGGGAGAAATATGGCGCTTATAATGTCCATGCAGTTCATCGAATATCAAGCGTAAACGTAAGGCATAAACCGGCGAGGTGAATTGCTGATCAATAGCACGATTATTTCGAAGCATGATGCGGTAACCAAATCCTGCGCCCACACCAATCAATTTAAGAATCTTATACTCGAAGGTCATGCCCGGTTCATAGATGACCACGCTATTTCGATTCGCAATAATGTGCTCGCCTGCCTGCTCATAGCACAAAAAGCTTTTACCTACTCCCATTTGTATCGGCACTGACACTTCCCAGGGGCCCTTTTGATAGAAGCTGTACTCAGCATAAGGCGCGATGTAATTCATGCGGATATCCGCGGGTACAATCGATTTATCAGGCAACACATACTCCTCTCGCAACTCTGTTCCAATAAAATTGTAGCCCAGTCCAACACTGAAACGTTTACCGAAACTCACCCCCAGCTTGATGCCATAGACTTTTGCGGTATTTCCCGTGATAAACGAATTGCGTGTTTCGAATTTAAACGATGGCGATTTTTTCTGTTTGAATACATGGCTAAGCGAATCACTCAAATTCACGGTTTGCGCCTTGCCCGAAGTCATAGCGAGGGCAAAAAAACAAAACACGATTAGGTATCGGCTGTGCATACCCGCGAAGTTAGAACGAAAAAAAAGCCCGCCAAGCGGCGGGCCTTTGAACTATTGAACAAGATGTTTAATGCGCGTGTTCACCGGGCTTCAGCGGAACAACCTGTGGAACGAAATCTTCTTCATGCTCAGGGTTGCTGTAATCGTAAGCCCAACGATGTACCTCAGGAATAGCACCCGGCCAGTTACCGTGAACGTGCTTCACCGGCGTTGTCCATTCCAATGTATTCGATGCCCATGGGTTTTGTGTTGCCACTTGACCGTATTTCATGCTGTGGAAGAAGTTGAACAGGAACAGCAATTGTGCCGCGCCGCCAACAATAGCGAAGGTTGAAATGATTGGATTCAAATCCATCACCCAATCCAGGAATGGGAACTCGGAGTAATCGTAGTAACGACGGGGAGCCCCTGCCATACCCACAAAGTGCATCGGGAAGAATACACCGAAGCCGCATACGAGGGTAAACCAGAAGTGTACATACCCGAGTTTGGTGTTCATCATACGACCGTACATCTTCGGGAACCAGTGATAAATACCGGCGAGCATACCGAAGATTGCCGACATACCCATTACGATGTGGAAGTGAGCTACAACGAAATAGGTGTCGTGCACGTTCACGTCGAGAGCTGAGTCAGCCAGTACGATACCCGTCAAACCACCGGTAACGAACGTTGAAACAAGTCCAATGGAGAACAACATCGCAGGCGTGAATCGGATATTACCCTGATAAAGCGTCGTGATGTAGTTAAATGCCTTTACCGCCGAAGGAATCGCAATCAAAAGCGTCGTAAATACGAATACCGATCCCAAGAATGGATTCATACCTGTTACATACATGTGGTGACCCCATACGATGAACGACAAGAAACCGATGGCGAGGATAGAGCCGACCATTGCCTTGTATCCGAAGATTGGCTTACGCGAGTTGGTCGAAATAACTTCAGATGAAATACCGAGTGCAGGAAGCAGTACGATGTACACCTCGGGGTGACCTAAGAACCAGAACAAGTGCTGGAACAAAATCGGTGAACCACCGGTTACGTCTAGTGCCTCTCCCTGAATGAAGATATCAGAAAGGTAGAATGCTGTTCCGAAGCTACGGTCCATCAACAACAAAACAGCTGCTGAAACGAGCACCGGGAACGACAATACACCGAGGATAGCCGTAACGAACAACGCCCACATGGTCAATGGAAGACGTGTCATCTTCATACCCTTTGTGCGCAGGTTGATGATGGTCACGATGTAATTCAAACCGCCCAACAAAGAAGAGGCAATGAAGAACACCATAGAGATCAACCAAAGGGTCATACCCGTTCCTGATCCAGGCATAGCCTGAGGAAGCGCCGAGAGCGGAGGGTAAATCGTCCAACCACCACTGGCAGCTCCGCCTTCAACGAAGAGGGAAGCAACCATGATCAAGCTTGAAAGCAAGAAAAACCAATAAGACAACATATTGAGGAATCCGCTCGCCATATCGCGTGCGCCCACCTGCAATGGAATAAGTAAGTTCGCAAACGTTCCGGATAGACCGCCGGTCAATACGAAGAACACCATGATGGTACCGTGAATGGTTACCATCGCGAGGTATGCGTTCTTATCGAGCAACCCATCAGGTGCCCATTTTTCGCCTAGGAAGAAATTCAGGATCTGAAACTTCTCTCCCGGCCAACCCAATTGAAGACGGAAGA
>Ga0315899_10001549_pt1 | contig 26135 bp, 18 predicted proteins | sample LakEriMetagenome_2_FD_203518 | JGI IMG/M metagenome (GOLD analysis project Ga0315899, IMG submission 203518) | Freshwater fungal communities from buoy surface, Lake Erie, Ohio, United States - Buoy 4 MA112 | ecosystem: Environmental > Aquatic > Freshwater > Lake | place: USA: Lake Erie, Ohio... | reverse complement strand
ATTATTATTTCCTACAGCACCTGTCCATTTTTGAATGTTCATGCTTAAGTTAAGCATCACATAACGGCTGTTAGGGTTGGTTAAAGTTTCTGTAAATCCTAAATCATTTTGCGTTCTGTTGATGAAGTTGTTTTGGTTCAATAAATCATAGGCTCTTAATTGCAAAGACCCTTTACTTTTAAACACCCGCACTTGCAACATCGTGTTAATAATCAATGGGTTATTGGTGATATTGTTACCAATACCACTCACATAATTTTTACTTACAGCATACCCAAATTGGTATTTTTTGGCAAAGTAAACGTTCCCATCTACACTCAATGCCCAAATTTTTTGAATAACATCTCTAGAGCGGGCTAAAGAAAAATCTATTTTATTAAAGTCATACGAAACGAATGGATTTATGTCAAACCAAGTTTTTGGAGTCATCCGCGGACCAAAACTTTGCTTAAAACCCCAGGTTTTTGAGCTGTTGATCTGGTTATTACTCATTGAAACACGGTTCGAGTTGATCACATTCCCAAAAAAGTTGAGGTTATATCTTCTATCGCTTAACTGCTTAGAAATAGAATAGTCGCCAATTGTGCTATTGTTTCCGTTTAAATTTACGTACCGTGTTTCATTTCTAAAGATCCCAAAAGCACCAGGATCTCTAATCTCTACAACATTATTGACTACTTGATCTTCTGTAAACGAGGAGAAAATTCTTACATCATAATTAATTCTTGAATTAGCGATGTAATTGCTGTACTGCGCATTTACGCTATGTGAAAACGCCACATTAAGATCGGGGTTACCCACAATAACATTTTGCGGATTTGAAACATCTTTTACAGGCTGAATTTGGTTAAATAATGGCTCAATAGGTCTGCCGTTATAGTTCAGTGAAGCTCTGTGCGTACTCGAAAGTCTCAATTGAACACGAGCAATGGGTATAATTCTAAAATTTTGTTTATCAACTCTAGAGACGACACTGGTACTGCTTCCTGCCAAAGATGTATTAATACCGGTTACACCCAAAGAGAAATTAAACAAACTAGTGTTACTACCATATCTGTAATTAACAGAGTTTCGGTATTGAGTAAAGGAATAATTAAACACATTACTGAAAGTATCTAAGAGGGATAAATTCCCATTAGCCTCTATATCACTAGTTAAGCGACTGTTATTATAGCTTCTGTTCTCTACATTCGTGTTAAATTCTAATCGAGATAATTTACCCAAAGGTTCGGTATAAGTTAAGCTACCACGAGTACTATTTTGAAGGTTATTGACATCAATAAGGCGATTAAGAATAGAATCGCCCAAAAACAACTGATTGATATCTCTATAATTGAAAAGATTTAATTGTTCATCCTGATTGTTATTTTGCTGTTGCCTAATGGTCGCTTCAGCAGAAAAAGTTCTTGAAGGAGTTTTAAAAATATGCTGGTAAGCAACTGTTCCGCCGATGTTTGGACGAGTATTGCTATTATTGTTGCTATTAATTTGGTCCTGATTGATCAAGCCTTTTTGAAAGTTTGTAGACCTGTTAAATCCTGTTGAATTGACAAAATTCAGGTTAGGAGAAAACTGAATAAAATTTGCACTATCAATGGCATATTCTATTTCAAAACCAATGGTATGTGTTTTATTATTAGATTCGACATTAGCATCCCTGTCAGAATTGGTTATCCCTAAAGTACTGATTGCTTGAGATCTGCTAATGGTTTGAGTAGTGTTATCGGTGTAATTAAAATTATAATTAGCCAAAAAATCTATCTTTTTTCCAAATTTATCCCGGTAGGTAAATGCAGGTGCAGTTCTTAAGTTGGTACCGCCTGTTGCACTTCCGCCACCACCTCCACCAAAACCTACTCCACTTCTTCCACCCCGGTTAGATGCTCCCCCCAACCGGCCAATACTCGCATTTTGACCTGCAATTCCATTTGGCGTTTTGAGTAAAGTGGTATTAACCGTGATGGTTTGATTCTTATTGATACGGGTTAAGTTTGCACTACCTTCATATTGATCGAGCGTTCCAATACCTCCGTTTAACCGTGCCAAATTACCAACAGATTTATCTTGTCTAGTTGTAATATTCAATACTTTGGTTGGGTCGCCATCTTTAACTCCGGTTCTGGCAGCAGTATTTCCGTAATCGTCAACCATTTGTACTTTATCGACAATCTCTGCAGGTAAATTTTGAACTGCGGTAGCCACATCGCCACCATAAATATCTTTACCATTTAATCGTGCTCTTGCTACAGCTGTTCCATTTACAGTTACCGAACCATCATTACCCACTTGAACACCTTCCATTTTTTGCAATAACTCATCAACAGTAGCACCTTTCCTTACCACATAATCACTGGCCCGAAACTCTACAGTATCTGTTTTATACACAATAGAGGGCGTACCATTAATAATGACCTCGCTTAATACTTTCTCATCATTCTTTAAGATGATAGGGTCTAAAGTAATTCGGGCAGTAGCATCATTGTATTTACCAGAAATCACCTTTCTAACATGGCCCAAAGAAGTTACCTGAACTTTAAAAACCCAGGATTTTACATTTTTAAAAATGAAAATTCCATCCTCATTGGTTGAAGTTATAAGCGTGTCTGCGGTAGAAGTTAAGGTTACAGTTGCACCAATAACGGTTTGATCCAGCGAATCTTTAACTACACCCGATACTTGTCTCAGCGGAATGGGCTGGGGCGTTGTTGCCGGTGGTCTCGGTGTGGATTGCGCAAAAAGCTGAGCAATTGTAAGGCTAAAAATCAATGTAAACAGAGCAATTTTAGCATTTTTTTTGCCTAACAGATACGCTGGCATAATCCATTTATTCATAAAGTGTTGCTAATGAAATTCTAATTTTGTTTGGTTAAAACATATTTACCCCAAAAATCTGTCGGGGTGATTAAATCCTGGAAGTTAAAGCTACCCATTGCACCGCCTGCACCACTACCTTCTACGCGTACTACAACCGGTCCCTGACCGCCACCACCACCACCAATTGGTCCGCCGGGACTAGGACCTCCTGAAAAACCTCCAAAATTGATTTGCAAGCCGTTAAGTTTAATATTGTATGAGAATTCTTTAGGATTATCAGCCGACATTTCTAATAATTCCAGTGGAATGGAAGCTTCATACATAAAAACTCCTTCATCACTAATTGATGCAATCGTTTTAATGCTGTATTCATTATAAATAGAAATTAAGCTATCCGGAATATCCTTAAAGCCAAAAACTTTAATTTCTTTAGCACCTGCTAATTGCGTCCTGGCTACAGCCCTTTGCATTGAATCTCTTTGCATCGGACTCATATCCTGAAAACGGCTAAAACCACCACCACCCGGACCACCCTGGAATCTAACTCCTGCTGCGGCACCTCCACCTGCACCCGGTGCACCACCTGGTCTACGTCTGGCAACTACCGGATAAATAACTTTAAACCCTTCCTTATCATTTTTTTTACCTGATGGATTTACTGTTAAGGTAATACCCCCTAACATAATTTTATTGTTATTGGTTACATCTTTTGATTGTATTGCCAAGTATAAATTTTTCGCATCGTTAGCAATGGTATACGTCAAGTTTGTGCTTTTGTTTGCTGCTTTAAAGTTATTTTCCCACTCATTATGCTTTCCATCTACTTTAACAGCAGATACCCAAACGCTACTTTCTTGTATATCGCTTAATTTTTGAGCTTGTGTCAGCGTTAACGATGAAACCACAAAACAAAAAGTATTCAAGGCGATTTTTGTAAATTTTAAAATGTTAGCTCTCATTTTATTCAATTTTAATGATGTATAATCTTTTGATTTTATAAAAAACTCTGTTTGGATGCATCTGACACATAAAAACACTAACAGACGCTTAATTAGTCTGCAAAAAAATTAATAAAAGGTTAATAAATAGTTGGGAATATTAATTGCAAATTGGTTAATAGGACAAATCTAACCAAAAATGGTTTAATGAATAGTTAAAGTTTGTTAAAATTCGTATCTTAATGGAACCTACCAGCGAAATTCTATTAAATTATATTCTAGTTAATTTTTTAAATTTTATTCTTAGGTAAACGAAAATGAAAAAATAAAATAATTGAGGAAATTTTTATTAAATTTATCGTGAAAAACTAAAACCTTTTTAAGGTTTTGATAAAAAAAATAAATCATTAATAAGTATTTAATGATTTAAATAGGTTTAAAGCTTGATTTTGTCGCAAAATTGTGATTTTAATCGTAAATTTTAGAATCAAAATCTGTTATTATTTAAATAAATCATTACGTTAGTAGGCCGAATTCGCACAAATTGACCTTTCTGATAAGCCAATTATAAGCAATACATCATTTGTATTTAAGTCTTGTAAATAGATATTTTCAATGACTTTACAAATTATATGAAGTATTTTTTGCTTTTATTCCTGGGATTAATCTCTTCAAACTTATTTTCACAGTCTGGCAACATTTTTAATGTTGGTAAAGAGGAGAAAGTGACTATTGCTGCTGGTGGCATACTTTATGCAGATGGCCTCGCTCTGAAACCAACAGAAAACTTTAGCTTGAGTAACACAGGACTGAAACGGGCTTCTTCATCAACTGCAAAGTTATCCAATCAAATTTCCCGGGTTTATCAGTTTACCAATCCAACCGATCCTTTTACTGGAAATTTAGTTAAGAACTATTTAGATTCTGAATTAAATGGATTGGTAGAGCAAAACCTACAACTATTTATTTTTAATCCCAGCAAATGGTATCGTCAGCTTACTGTCAATGATGTTGCGAACAATAGTTTATCTTCCAAGGTTACAAACCTATCATTAGGTGAAATTGCATCGGCAGCTTTTATGCCTGAATTAATTTTAGAAGCGAGCTCAATTGCTGAAAATAGTCCGATTGGTAGCAAAGTGATTACCCTATCCGGCACAAACGAAAACCTGGCAGGAGAACAATTCACCTATACGCTGGTTGATGGAACAGGCTCTACAGACAATGCATCCTTCCTTATTAAAGATTCAGATGTTCAAACTAACACCGCTTTGGATTATGAAACAAAAAAGTCTTATTCTGTCCGTTTGCGTGTTACAGATAGTTATGGTCGTTTTGATGAAAAAACACTATCTATTTCAATAATAGATTTGAACGAAGTGCCAACAGCACTTGCCTTAAGTAAAGCGAATATTTTTGAATCAAACGTAATCAATCAGAATATAGGTTTATTAAGTACAGCAGATCCGGATGAAGGAGATACGCATACTTATAGCCTTGTACCTGGAATTGGATCCACAGATAATGCAGCATTCAATGTATCTGGCAATCAAATCAGAGCGTCGCAAGTATTTAACTTTTCTGTTAAAAATAGCTATAGCATTCGAGTACGAAGCACAGACAAAGCAGGCCTGTTTATTGAAAAAGTATTTATAATAAGCATCAGTGAGAAACCGGTAATTACCGGTACTGGAAACGAATTTGGCTCAAACATCCAGACCGCTCCAAGTGGAAGTCCAAAAATAAGTAAAGGTTTTACGTCCAAATTAAATGTAAGCGGATCAGACTTGGTGTCATTCAGTTGGAGTCCGGCAGAAAGCTTAAATTCTACCAATACTCCTAATCCGGTTGCTAAGCCTTTACAAACCCAAACCTATTCTGTAACAGTTACAAACCGATTTGGAAGTGTAATCATTTTGAGTATTACTGTAGAAGTTATGATTGATTACAATTTAGTGGCAAATAATATTTTGACACCCAATGGAGATAACGAAAACGATCGATTTGTGATTGATAATCTGATTAATTACCCGATAAATAAACTCCAAATTTTTGACCGTCAAGGCAGGGTTGTTTACACACAAAGTAATTATTTAAATAATTGGGATGGACAATACAATGGAAACTTTCTTCCGCAGGATACCTATTATTATTTAATCGTATTTGATAATGGTGCAGGTAAAAAGACAGGGTTTATTTCATTGATTAAATAAAAAAAATAAACAAATTGAATAAGCACTTAATTCTTCCAATAGTTTGTATATGGTTAATGAGCATTGATGTAAGTGCTCAAATCAATCCGTTGGCAGCTCAATACTTCCAGAATACCTATTTAGCGAATCCGGCAATGGCTGGAGTGAAGCAGGGCATCTTCGTAAATTTAGGGTATAGAACCCAATGGAGTAATATTGAGGGCTCACCGCAAAACATTTCAGCTACAGGCGAATATGGTACTGAAAAGGTTGGACTAGGTTTTAATTTTTATGAAGATGAAGCAGGACTACTGACCAGATCCAAGCTACAGGCGTCTTATGCCTATCATTTACCACTTAATAATGATGAAAAGAAATTACATTTTGGTATTTCATTAGGCTTACAAACTAACTCATTGAACTTACAGAAAGCCATTGGCTCTCCAAACGATCTTACTGCTTTGCGCTTCAATGATCAGGAAAGCATAATTGACGGCGATTTTGGCTTAGGCTATTCGGATAAGAACTTAACAATAGAAGGTTCTATCAGTAATCTGAAGAATCAATTGCAAATTGAAGACAATCAAATTAGTAACTATGCTACTTTTATGACAGCAATTTCCTATAACGTAGCATTCTCAGATTGGCAATTACAACCCAAAGTAGTTTACCGCGGGGTAAAGAATTTTAAGAATATCTTGGATATGGGCCTTGAGCTTCGCACCTATAATGGTCAATTGAACTTCATGAGTATGTATCATACCAATCAGAGTATGAGTTTCGGATTGGCCTTCAACAGGCGCAGGCAATGGCAACTGTTAACGCTTTATAACACGCCGGTTAAAGCTTTAAAGAGTTATGCAGTTGGCACTTTTGAAATTGGACTACAATTTAAAATACGTTCAGGTCAAAAAAATGACGAATTCTTGTATTGACGGCACTTTAGAAAAATAACGCTTAAACGAAAGACAGGGCATCATAAATAAACAGGGAACTTTGATCTCTGTAAATAGTTTTCATCATTGGTTTCGGTTTAAATTTCAATTGAAATAGCCAAACTCCTTCCCTTATCACCCATTTGTTTTATTGGTTGTTGAAAAGCCTTTAATTTAAATCGTTAAGCTGGTTTAGTACGCTTTTAGATTAATGAGGAATTGCTAATGAATTTTAAATTTTTAGCATAGAAGATAATCGATGAGAATTTGCTGAAGACCGGGTTTTAAAACCGTTTTTATCTGCAGTACGGGATGCGCAAGCTAACATCCCGAACAGCGGAACAGGGAGTTAAAGTGTCACCCTTCGACTCCGCTAAAGCTGCTCTCAGGGTAAAAAGTGTCAAATATATCAAAGTATCAATCGTTAATGCAACGTACAGAGAATCCGAAACCTCGACTGAAGGTGTTCATGGAGGCAGCGCTGCTACTGAAGAAGAGGACGCGGGCATTCGTACCACTCACCGTACTGCTCCAATAGATGCCGAAGGAACCGACATTGAAGAGCGAACCATTGCTGTGGCCGCGGTTGCCCGCCATGGGCAATTTAAGCGGAGAGGCAAGAGCGCCTGCTGCATTTTGGCTGCTCCAACTTGAGCGTTCGGTATTAAGTTCGGCTTCGGTTGGTATATGGAAGCCGATTGGGCAAGGGTTATTAGTTCCATTTACCCCTTGCCATAAATTATCGTCTTGTGGAGTGCGCCAGTCAAAAGGAGTGGTACCATTTGTGATAAAGTTAGTTGAAGTCCATGGTGTTGCAATAGGGCCAGCTGTGGTTCCACTAGTTCTAGATTCATGCCCATCAGAATACCTACCCCATTGGAATAAAGAACCATACGAGTTCGCATCGGTAGAACTGCTAGCTTGTACCGTAGGGTTAAAAGCACCGTTGGTGGTATTGGCATAATTAGCACCCAAGTTATTGTTGAGCCATGTTTTACCGTCAGATCCTAAAACAGGTAGATACAACATCCGGTGGGCGACATCATCATAATTGCGGTCTGGAATAGCTGCTATGTTTCTAAAATGAAAGTTTGCAGTACCGCCACTACTATTGAGCGCATAACTAAACTGTGCCAATAACCAACCTAAATTATCGTTACCAATACCGGTTTGTAGGTCTAATTTTTTAGCATTCAAGGTGCCACCAACAGCTTGTAAAGTAGCGCTAATTGTGCCACTACCCACACCCAACGTAGTTGCACCATAAGAGAAAGTTACATCTCTTGCATTACCATCTTGTGTGTAGGAAGCAGGTACATTGATTGTTTGGCTAAATGCCGGTAAACTTACCGAAGCCGTTACCACTGTATAAGGAACTTTAAGCGTTACCCCAGTAGTGGTTAAACTACCTTGAATATTAAGCAAAGTAGCTTCGTTAACACCATTAGCTGCTTGAGCAGTAGCTAAACTTGCAGCTACCGTTGGAGCCGTATAAGGAAGATAATCCTGATCGTTAACAGAGGCTACAAAATAAGCACCAATGGCAGATAACGTTATGTTAGCAGGAAGGGGGGCTAAAGTTGTTCTTGAGAAGCTACAATTTGGAGTAGTATTTAAAGTAAAGGAATGAAACCCTGAAGCAGTTGGTGTTCCGGTAGCGGTAAGCACAATAGTTTGGGCACCTGTACCTGCAAAAGTGCCACTTGCAGCAAAGGTTACACCGTTAGCCGTGGTAGAAATAGCGTACGTTCCCACTGTGGTTACCGTAGCCGTGATGGTTTGCGTTACACCTGATACTGCATTACCAGCAGACATTGTACCTGCCGAAGCGGTAGAGCAAGTATATACTGAAACTACTGCGGTGCCATTACTACTTGGATCGATAACAGCTCTGGAAAAACTACAATTAGGCGTAGTGTTTAAAGTAAATGAATGACTACCCGCAGCAGTTGGCGTTCCAGTAGCGGTAAGCACAATGTTTTGAGCACCTGTACCTGCAAAAGTGCCACTTGCAGAAAAGGTTACCCCGTTAGCCGTGGCAGTGATATTATACGTTCCTACTGTGGTTACCGTAGCAGTAATGGTTTGCGTTACACCAGATACTGCATTACCAGCAGCCATTGTACCTGCCGAAGCGGTATTACAAGTATAGGCAGAAACAAGGGCCGTGCCATTGGAAGAAGGATCCGAAAAAGATCCGATAATATATGGCGTTCCTACAACTTGTGCATAAGCAGCAAAATGGATGCATAAGAATAAGGAAACCAATAGTTTTTTCATGAAAGAGTTTTATGATCAGGTCTTATTTATGATGTCAAAAACCAGTAGTCATAAAAAAGTATACCGTAGTTCCCATTACAATAAACGTATATAAGGTTTGTTTACCCGAAGTGGTTGGGCCATTGTTAACAGACATAAACGTAAAACCACCTGATAAAAATGCTGAAGTTCCACTCGTGGTTCCTTGGACAGCTAAGGTGTAAGTGCCTCCATCTTTAATTCCACTCAACGTAAATGAACTTGGATTGTTTGAAGTATAGGCTAAGTTACTTTTTGTGAAATCAATAGTTGTTGATGCAGCAGCATTGAACGCGGTTGTATTAGTAGCTGCACCATTTACATCTAAAGACACTAATCTTCCTACACTTGTTAAACTAGAACCTGTAACTGTTGAATTCAAGGTGGCGCCCGTTAATGTTCCTGCAGCCGCGGTTACTGTAATATCTGTAGTGCCATCAAAAGCTACTCCGTTAATATTTTTTGAAGCAACCAATTTAGTGGCTGTTCCTGCGTTACCTGAAATAGTTGTTTGATCTCCAGTATTCGTTCCTGTGATTGCCGCCAATTTGGTTTTTTCTGCTGTGGTATAATCATTACTAGACAATTCCTTGCCGCTGACCTTATCCACTTTTGAGTCAATATTCGTTTGGGTAACCATCAGCTTCCACCCTGTTCCTGAATAAAAGTAAAAGCCCGAAGGAGCAGTAGTTTGATAGATCATTAAGCCTTCTGCAGGATTGCCGATGGCATCCTTTTGTGCCGCAGTGATTCGGGGAATCAAAATGCCTTTATTGTTTAAACTAGAGCTAACCTCTAAAGCTGCTGAAGCTGCAGGATTATCTGTACCAATGCCTACCTGGGCAAAAGTATCTGTACTGATAAATAGTATGAGTATAAGTAATATATACTTAGGATTAGTAATAATCCTATTGAAGTTTCTATTTAAAAGGGGAAAGTAACTCATTATTTTCATGGATTGATTGTCATAGAGATAAATCCTTATGAAAATATATTAAAGATACTGAAAATAAATGAAAGTGTAAAATAAGTTGAATAGATACGTCTTAATTTTTTTTAATGTGGAACTGCTAATGAATTTTAAATTTTTAGAATAGAAGATAATCGATGAGAATTTGCTGAAGACCGGGTTTTAAAACCGTTTTTATCTGCAGTATGGGATGCGCAAGCTAACATCCCAAACAGCTAAGCCACGGTAGTAGATATTATTCTGTAGTATTTTAAAAACAGATGGTGTTTATTTGCATTTTATACTTTTAATCCCAATAATAACATCATCTTTAACTGAATATGAGGTTGATGAATGGTATCTAGTGAACCTATCTTTTTCACAAATCTATCGCAAGAAAGTGATTTCAACTGAAAGCAATCGGCAGCACTATTTTTACTCAATCCATTGGATTTATTAGGCGTTATCTCATGATGCCAAACATTAACAAACTTCACATCAGTAATTGGCACAACCACTCTTAAGTTTAGCTTACCTAAATGCTGGTCGTTAACTACTATTGCAGGTCGTAATTTACTTATTTCTTGACCTTTGGTAGGATTGAAATCTACCATCCAAATTTCCCATTGATTAATATTCATCTACCACATCATTTGAGTTATCTAAATCTTGAACCTCTTTACTTTTATAGTATTTCTGCGTATTTGATGTATTTACTTCTATTTTCATTTGTTTATACATCGCATCCATATCAGTAGAAGCCAATAAATCAATCAAACTCAACTTTTGTGGTTCGCTGGGTTTAATAAGAATGCCTGTAAGTGTTTTTTCTATAATTACAGTCTCCCCAAAAGACTTTAAATAACTCTTTGGAATTACAAACCCCATTGAGTTCCCTATTTTCACTAATCTCTTTTCCATAATTTTCTATTTACATGATTAAACAAACACTACTACAAATGTACAAATAATGTTATAACAAAGAAAACAATGTTATAACTTTTTAATTTTTACCCCATCAGATACACCATAAAAAAACGTTTTTCTTCGATTTTAGTTTTAGCAGTAGCAAACGTTTTTAAACCATTAATACCAACAAAAGTATTTATACTGCCATGGTTACCACGTGGGGAGTAAAAGCAAATCAATACAGTAAAGCAATTGATTCTAATGCCCTTACCATGCATTGCCTTTTTGAATCAAATTAAAGAGGTAAGTTCCCTCGTTCCTTGAAGTAAATCAATGAGAATTTGCTGTAAACCGGGTTTTAAACCCGTTTTTATCTGGAGTACGGGATGCGCAAGCTAACATCCCGAATAGCGGAATTATTTGTTTATCCGTGGAGAATCGCTAGGCTAAACTCTACATACGATTGGAAAGAGTCTGAAGACTCTTAATTCATTTATAAATCCGTAGAGCGCTGCGCTAACTCAACGGACAGTAAGTTAGGGCGCCAAAAACATAATACAGCCTTCGCTTGAATCGAAATTCGGATATTTACGGATATATACGGATATTTTATTGGTTTGATTCGGATATCTTTTCGTATATTTGCGAATAAATACGAATATTTTATGAGTTTACTAATACATACATTGAAGCTTGATTTGGGCATGAAACTCATGACTGAATTAAGTAAAATAGACAGATTTGATGCTTCCTGGGCAACTATTGAAAAGCGTGAAGGCGCTTGTTTGAAACAATTAAAATCCATTGCCACAGTAAGAAGTGTAGGGGCTTCAACCAGGATTGAGGGTTCAAAGATGACGGATGATGAGGTAGCCGTTTTGATTGAAAAATTGTCTATTTCCAAATTAGAGGAAAGAGACGAGCAAGAAGTAATTGGCTATTTTGAAGCCTTAGATACGATCGCTGAAAACTATGAATCAATCAGCATTTCTGAAAGTCAACTAAAAAACATACATAAAAAATTGATGCTACATGTCGATAAAGATGCTTGGCATAGAGGTAACTACAAGCAAGTGAGTAATGCCGTAGAAGCCAATTTGGTTGATGGCACAAAGCAGATTGTATTTAGAACTGCTGAACCAGGATTAGAAACACAGGATGCCATGATACAATTGTTTGAATGGTATCATTCAGATAAGGAAACAATTCCTTTGGTAAAAGCAGCTTTATTTGTTTACGAATTTTTAAGTATCCATCCATTTCAAGATGGCAATGGAAGATTAAGCAGATTGCTTGGTAGTTTATTGCTTTTAAAAAATGGTTATTCATGGATTCAATATGTGAGTTTTGAGCATGAAATTGAAAGTAGAAAATCAGAGTATTACAAAGTACTCATGCAAACGCAGCGAAATAGACCAGGTGAAAATGTTACGGACTGGCTAACTTTTTTTATCAATTGTTTGATAAATATACAGGAACAGTTGCTGGTTAAATTAGAAGAAAGCATAACAGAACAGCCCGTTTCACAACGAGAGAAGCGCATCTTATTCTTTATTCAAAACCATGCAGGATGTGGGTCTAGTGATATAGCTAAAAAATTGGACATGGCTTTGCCAACCGTAAAGAAATCTTTGACTCAATTAGTTTTAAAAGGAAGTATCACCAAGGAGGGACAGGGTAAATCGACAGGGTATTTTGTGGTTTAATAAAATAATTTTAATTGAAGTTCTTTGAAATGAAAATACAATATAAAATTCCGAAAAGCCGTAAGGGTATTCTGTTTTGAAACCCAATTTCAATGCCATCATTTATAATAAAAGCATTTTCTACATGCGCAATTTGTTTCTTGGTTTTATTTTTCCGCCAATTTGAAATAGGTACGTATTATACACCAAAACATCCCCTTTATCGGGCAATGACAGAAAACAAATTACATTTAGTTTTACCGTATTAAGTAACGGCGAAAGAACCAATCAAATAAAAAACTTCATGCTTAAACTGAATGAATTAACGAACGATTTCAAGATAGACAAACAACCTGCTGATTGGCTAGAAGCATTTAGTTATCTCAAAATCTTTTTGAATCAAATTAAAGAGGTAAGTTCCCTCGTTCCTTGAAGTAAATCAATGAGAATTTGCTGAAGACCAGGTTTTAAACCCGTTTTTATCTGGAGTACGGGATGCGCAAGCTAACATCCCGAATAGCGGAATTATTTAATAGAATACTATTTATTTCCTCGCACCAAATACCAATCTACCCAGGCATCCATTTGCGCAATAGTGTTGGGCCGAAGAAGAATTTCCCGTTGATTATTTAGCAAATAAAATGTAGGGGTACCAAAAACATAATAATCCTTTACGGGAGTACTTTCCCATTTGTTATAATCGCAATAAGCAATAAACGGATAAGATTTTACGGCTTGCTCAAAAGCAGCCTTATCGCTGTCTAAGGAAATATATACTACCTCAATGCCCAAATTCTTCCATTTTGAATAGTTTTGAATCAAGGGCGGCAATTCCTCGGTACATTTAGGGCACCAACTTGCTCCAAAAACCACCAAAGTATACGGCGTTTGTATTTGGGAAAGGCTATTCAACTGAATTTGTTTTACGCCGTTTGCATAACTCTGAGCTTGAAATGCGATATCGGGAGCGATATTTCCTTTTTTCATGGCGCGGTAACTTTCTAATTTTCTGGCTAGATTAGCATTAATGATGCCGCTTGTTTGGTTCAAAACTTTTAAAGCCAGATACTCAGAAGCTGAAAACAAACTATGCCGCTCAAATAATTCAAATAAATAAGCAGTAACTTCATTGAGCTTTTTATCGTCTTTTACCAAACTGACCATCATGGCATCTATGGATTTTTGCATTTCGATAAAAACGGCGTCTAAGGACTTACCGCTATTTTCTAATAACCAATAATGACTTTCAAGCGCATCTTTGAATAGTCCGCTTTTATACAATCGTTGATCGGTATAATCTATTGCTCTAAAAGCGGCAATCGTGCCAGGGATTTCTTCTGGTTGGTTTTGAGCCACAACAGACACAGCACTTACCAGTTTGCGCATAGGTAAAAACCATCGCATGTAGCTACTCTGTGGTAAATTTGCTAAAAATGCAGCATCCTCCGCCTTGATACGTTTCTTTTCAGTTTGAATGTTAGTGGCAACGCGGTTTTGCAGTCCAAACAATGGTTCGATGGTGTAAATTTTGTCTAAATAATTCCAAGCGCTCAATGCTTGCTCTCTTTTTGGATGCTCTTTTGCATACTGCTCAAACCATTGATTTTCCTGGCCTTTCAAAATTTTGATGGTTTCAAGAGAGGCTAAAGACTCTCCGACCAATTCAATATCTTCTCCGCTAAGAATCACAAACATGGGTTTGCTGTCATTGGACTTGAGGTAGCCAATTCCGTAGTCTTTTGCAGTGTACGTTAATCTAAAATTTCCCTTGGCATCGGTATTTGTTGCCCCAATCGAATACGTTGTCAAACCATTGAAACCATCTAAATTGATGGGTTGGTTGGGTAATAATGATAAAGTACCTGAAACGGTTTGGGCGCTCAACGATACAACAAACAATAAATTTAGGAGTAGTAATATGTATTGTTTCATAGGATCGAAATTAAGGATTTAAATAAGCATTCAAATTCCAAGCTTGTAAATATTTAATACCATTTTATTAGAAAATGGCAGTTCTTCAATCGCATCAAGAGTTTTTTGCTATTTTAAAGTGCTAAATATAGATGAAAAAACAAACTGGATTTAACAGATAGGAGTTAAATTTGTTGCAGAACTTTGTTTTGGAAATTCCGGTGAAACTACCCCCTAAAAGACTGGCTCAAACTTCCCAATTTTGCAGGCAAATATTTTCAGTTCTGTGCTGATTTTATACGATAAAAATAGATTTACTTATTCAGTTCAATAACGATTTTCTTCACCTCATTAATTAACCTATTAGATCAACACGATACTAAATAGCCAATAGCAAAACACTTCCTAATAAATGTGACTTTGGCTACAAAATGAATATCAAATGCCGAACATAATCCTAATTATTTTGGAGCTGCATAAACCTGATGTATAGCCCAACTGAATTTCTAAAATTATTGCTCTTGTCATGAGCTTTCTTCAATCAAGAGTTGATATTAAATAAACGCAATTATTAAAACTTTTTTTATTCATACTCAAGATATTTTAAGTGACAATTAAATTTTTTATACAGATTAGTTTTATTTTATTTTTCTTGATAAAAATTTATATTTATGCCAATTTTTTTTTCAAATTATATGGCCTTAGCGTTTATACTTAATATAAAACTTGGTTTTTAAAAGAACTAATCCATTCAAAAAACTACTCAATAACCAAAAATATTAAATCAAAATTCGTCCATTTATGAAGTCTAATTTTTACCTGTTATTAAGTATTTTCTTAATGCTAGGTTCAGTACCTGCATTTGCCCAGATAGGCATTGGAACCAAAACACCTGCACCTTCTGCAGCATTAGAAGTTACTTCTAGTACCAATAATAAGGGGATCTTAATTCCCAGAATTACTGCTACCCAAAAAGATGCGATTGCTAGTCCTGCACAGGGTTTATTGGTTTATCAAACCACAGCTCCAATCGGTTTTTATTATTATACAGGTAATTCCTGGAAGTTGATGGCTATTCAAACCGACCTAGCTAGCAAAGTAGATAAAGTAGATGGTAAGGACTTATCAACCAATGATTATACCACTGCAGAAAAAACAAAATTGGCAGCTATTACTGGGACGAATACTGGTGATCAAACAACTATTACTGGTAATGCAGGAACAGCAACAAAATTAGCTACTGCTAGAAATATCAACGGCGTAGCATTTGATGGCAGTGCAGATATTACCATTGCCGCAGCAGTCGGAGCTGATGGAAAGACGGTAAGAAATGGAACTTCTAACCCAGTTTCAGGCACAGGAGTAGATGGAGATTTTTACATCAATACGGCTAACAACACGATTTTTGGTCCTAAGACGAACGGGACATGGCCATCAGGAGTATCTTTAGTTGGTCCTGCTGGCACCAATGGCGTTTCTGCCTCTTCAGCAAACTTTGTAGACTTAACCACAGGCCAGACCATAGCGGGAGTGAAAACTTTTTCTGGAAAAATCGCCATGGGAACATCCACCCCGAGCGCTAAACTCGAGATTGTGGGAGGCACTCGAAATGACATGCTTCGACTAGTCAGTGATGATAATCCATCCGTATCTTTTAAAAATACCGATCCTAGCGGAGGTGCTGCTAACGATGGGGAATACCAACTCTTTGCTGCCGGAAATGCGGGAAACCCATCCATAAATCCTGGAACGTTCGGGATTTATTACGACCACGGGAGCAATGCGGGGTACCGATTGGGAATTACTAATACAGGTAATGTAGGGATCGGAACGGCAAAACCCACTGAAAAGCTGGATGTGGCGGGCAACGTAAAAACAAGTGGAACGCTGACTGCTGGAACAGTAACTTATCCAAACTCCCATAATTCAACTACAGGACAAGTTCTAACGATTAATAACACTGGAACTGCAAGCTGGGCAGCGCCTTCAGCATCAGGTGGAGGAAGTGGTACAGTAACAAGTGTTGCTGCTTTGACTCTAGGAAATTCTGGAACAGATTTAAGTTCTTCAGTAGCCAATGGAACAAGTACCCCAGTAATCACTTTAAATGTGCCCGATGCTTCTGCAAACGCAAGAGGTGTGATAACAACTGGCACACAGACCATTGCAGGAGCCAAAACTTTTAGTAGCGATATAACAGTTAATGGTGTAAAAATTGGTCGTGGTGCTGGGAATAATGATCAAAACGTAGCGGTTGGTGCTGATGCATTAGCTTCTGGAACTGGTACTAGGAACACGGCTATTGGCTATGGAGCTATGCGGCAGTATAGTGGAACCTCATTTGACAATAATACAAGTGTAGGGTATCTTAATATGCCTTCATTAACCCTCGGAAATGGTAATACTTCCGTTGGCGCAGAATCAATGCTAAATTTAAGTACGGGAACTCAAAATACATCTATTGGCAACCAATCTCTTATTAATACTACGGGTAGTGAAAATGTTGGAGTTGGAAAAAGCTCTGGCGATATAAACACAAGCGGAAGTCAGAATACATTTGTTGGCACAAATTCTAATGCTGGAGCTAATAATTTGTCCAATGCTACTGCAATTGGCTATAGTGCTAGTGTTTCCACTAGTAACACAATCCAGCTAGGCAATACTAATATTACCAATGTAAAAACCAGTGGTACAATAACAGCTGATGCGGTAACTTATCCAAAAGCACATGGCACCAGTGGGCAAATATTAAGTACTACTGGAAGCGGAACTCTTACTTGGATTACACCAGCTAGTGGTGGCATTCCCTATACCGGCGCAACTGGCGCAGTTAATTTAGGTGCTTATGATTTAACGGTTCACGGTTTAACTGTAGGAAGGGGGACTGGATCCATTGCAACAAACACTGTGGTAGGAAGGAATGCGTTAAAGTCAAATTCTACAGGCTCAGAAAACACAGTATTGGGAGATAATGCTTTATTTAATAATACAACAGGTGTAGATAATGTTGCCATCGGCCCATCGGCCCTACTGAACAATAACACAGGAGGAGCAAATATTTCAATAGGTATAAATTCCATGCAGCGAAATACAACTGCAAATCACAATACAGCAGTAGGATACCATGCTTTATATCAAAATGAGACAGGGACTAGGAATTCTGCATTTGGTTCTCGAGCGATGTTTTACAACACAGGTTCAGATAACAATACATTTGGTGAACAATCCTTGTATTCGAATTCTGGAGCAGGAAATAATGCGTTTGGGAATGGTGCGCTTTACGGAAATACTTCAGGATCGGAGAATAATGCCATAGGCTATGGTTCTTTAGGCGCAAATACAACTGGTAGTGGAAACACTGCAATAGGATCAAGAAGTTTGAATGTCAATACGACTGGAAGTAATAATACTGTTATAGGAAATAATGCAAATGTTGGTGCAAATAACCTGACCAATGCCACAGCAATTGGTAATGGCGCTACAGTGGCCGCTAGTAATACCATTCAATTGGGAAATTCATCAGTTACAAATATAAATACCAGCGGTACCATTACAGCAACAGGTTTAACAGTATCTGGGAATGTGACATCCTCTTCAGGATCCATTTCAGGTTTTGATGCAGCCCTAAATGACCAAACGGGTACAAGCTATACGTTAACAAGTGCAGACAATGGAAAAGTAGTGACCTTAAACAACTCTTCTGCTATTACGCTTACGATTAATACTGGACTGGGAGATGGTTTTAATTGTTTAATTGTTCAAAAAGGGGCAGGTCAAATTACTATGGCAGGGACTGCCACTAGAATAAATAGGCAGAATCATACCAAAACGGCTGGGCAGTATGCGGTAGTTTCAATCGTAAATATTGGAAGTGAACAAGTAATTGTTGCGGGAGATACAGGGAATTAATTGAGAAACTTCCCAAGTTTTTTGTAAAAATTATTGAGTTGAGATTTTAACTAAAATATGGGTATGAACCTTAAATCTTTATTATGTTTTGTTTTTGGGATAAGCTTTGTATACAATTTGCAGGCTCAGATATTTCCTTCCTCATTTGGGGTATACAATCCTTCAAGATCAGGCGTAACCAATCCAAGCACTGGTAAAATCTGGATGGATCGCAACTTAGGGGCTACGCAGGTAGCTACAAGCAGTACAGATGCAGCCTCTTATGGTGATTTATATCAATGGGGCAGAGGAACAGATGGACATCAACTACGTAATTCACTTACTACCAATACCTTGAGTAGTACAGACCAACCAGGAAATACCTTCATTGTATCACCAAATATGCCCAGCGATTGGCGCAGTCCTCAAAATACGAATTTATGGCAAGGTGTAAATGGCACAAACAACCCTTGTCCAAGTGGATATCGCATACCAACAGATGCGGAATGGGATACAGAACGTTTAAGCTGGGGGGCTCAAAATGCTACAGGTGCTTTTAACTCCCCGCTTAAATTGCCCAGGGCGGGCTGGCGCAACCGCGATGGTTTAATCATCAGTGTCAGTAGCCTCGGTCTCTATTGGAGCAGCACGGTTATGAGTGACTATTCGTGGAACTTAAGCTTCGGTGACAGCCACGCCAACATAGGCACCAACCCCAGAGCGAGTGGCTACTCTGTTCGATGCATTAAGGATTGATACGTTGAATAAGTTGATACGATGTGTAGTCTTGAATCTATATGTCTTCAAACTAAATTTGAAGACATATAGGTTTGTGTAAACCAATGTGTAAACCACATAAAAAAAGGCGCTTACAATTGAAGTTAAACGCCTGATTTTCATTGTGGGAGATACTGGGTTCGAAACTTGACCCTCCCGACTGTTAGTCGGGATGCTCTGAACCAGCATTAGTAACTCTTACGTAATCCTCCAAAAATCAAGCGTAATGCCCTTAAATAAAAAAATCCCGAAATTTCTTTCGGGATTCGTGGGAGATACTGGGTTCGAACCAGTGACCCCCTGCTTGTAAGGCAGGTGCTCTGAACCAGCTGAGCTAATCTCCCTACTTTGGGACTGCAAATATAGGATTAGCGAGGTGGATTGCAAAATTAATTTGAAAATTTGTTTTATTGCCTTGAATAGGGTGTTTGTAGGTATTCAGAATCCATATAAATGTTATAACTGTTAACCTTTGAATTCTTCCGGTGTAAATATGTTTTACAAATTCGGCCGAATTTGAGATAGATGCGGGTTTTAAACCCTTTCTTATCTGAAATTGGGGATGCGCAGGCTAACATCCAGAACATCGAAAATCTGTGTAGGACTCATTCGAACTTTGTGAGATTGAAAGTAAATAGCTAATACCCATTTAGCTTCTCACCCCACCCTTAACGGAACCGTTTACTAAATCACACAACAATATTTAATATCAACCAACAGGAATTAGTATTTTAAGGGAAAAAGCGGACAATAAGGACAAACCTACGAGAACTAAAATTCTCAAATAAAAATGGAATTAGAGAATAACAATAAAGACGGCTTCATCCCCAAACACGGTGGTTACCGCAACTTGATTACTTATCAGAAATCAGAAATCATCTATGATGGTACAATATATTTTACCAAACGTTTTTTTAGTAAATACGACCGTACCATTGATCAAATGGTGCAGGCCGCCAGAAGCGGCAAACAAAATATAGTTGAGGCAAGTATGGCTTCGGGCACTTCAAAAGAAATGGAAATAAAATTAACAAATGTTGCCAGGGCTTCTTTGGAGGAATTAAGAATAGATTATGAAGATTTTTTAAGAAGCAATAAACATGAAATATGGGATAAAGAGCATAGATTCGTAGTAAGGCTTAGGGCATTGAACAAAATGCCCAATCCAAGATATGAAACCTTTAAAAAAGGAATTGAAAATGATAACCCAGAAATTTGTGCCAATGTAATGATAGGCTTGATTAGGCTAGTAAGTTATTTACTTTACAACCAGATCAAATCATTAGAACAGTCCTTTTTAAAGGAAGGTGGCTTAAGGGAGAGAATGACTAAGGCTAGAATCGAATTAAGAAATAAGTACAAAAAGGACAACCTGGGACGCTGAATCGGCAATAAGTCCCATTTGTACTTAAAGTCCTTAGAAGTTAAAGGCAAGCAACACAATCTCCTCCCAGCTAATTTAATAAACACCATATCCAGAGTTAAGTGAATGTATAGAGAGCCTTCCCATTAATATTCTTCAATATAAAATCACCAGGTCGCCGTTGTTTCACTCCAATTTTAAAATAGTTTTTTTCTGTCGATAAACTTTACCAGGAATCCTAAATCCCCTCAAAATAATATTGCATGTTACAACAATCAATCGTAATATTGCAATATAAAAGTATGGGATTAACGAAGGCAGCTAATATGCTCAGGAGCAGAACAGGCTGTGCACGCTGCTCAAAGCATTGGCCTATCCAGCAAGGATATCGATTCTTCAGCAGATTATGATCTTCAAAACCTTTAATTTCGGGGGACCATATTGTTAAATTGGGTCTGACACAAGCAACAATCTCCCAACATCTTAAAGAATTAAAAAGAGCACATTTAACATAACTAGTAAAATAAAACTGATAAAAATATACAGATGAAGAACATCCTTGTACTCTGCACAGGTAATAGTTGCAGAAGTCAGATTGCAGAAGGGTACCTGAAACATTACGCAGGTACTAAGGCAACCATTTACAGCGCTGGAATTGAAACTCATGGTGTGAACCCAAAAGCCATTAAGGTAATGGCAGAAGATCATATCGACATCTCAACGCATACTTCCAATAATGTGAATGAATATCTCGACATCCCATTCGATTATGTGATCACCGTTTGCGATAATGCAAATGAAGCCTGTCCGTATTTCCCCGGAAATGTGAAACGCTTTCATTTTAATTTCCCGGATCCGGCGAAAGCCAAAGGAACTGAAGAAGAAATTATGAAGGAATTCAGTAGAGTAAGGGAGATGATTAAGGTGTATTCGGCGGAGTTTGTACAGAAATTAGCAAATTGAGATAATTAGGTAATTAGCAAATGCTTTGAAAACATGTAGTGGAATTATATCCTGATAACTATGGGGATTTGATGTAACTGACATTAGCATGCAACGTTATTAATTAAGAGTGGCTTAGTCTAATCGGATTTAAATTTCAGTGTGGGTTCCGGCATTCGCCGGAATGACAAGCCTATTTGGGTGGATTCAGGAGATTCCGGTCGTCGCCGGAATCGAAATGTGGAGTATTATTAATTTTCAAGATTATTCGCTTCGTTCTGAATAATAATTTCCTTAATAAGGAAATTATTAACCCCAGCTTAATCCTATTATTTAAACCTGATTCAATTCGTAATTCGTAATTCGTAATTCGTAATTCTTATCCCAACACCTCCTCCAAAATCTCGTGCGATCTTACCTGTCCGAAACCCTCCATGTGCAAGCTGTAATATTCTAGGGTCTTCTCGAGTAATTGTTTTCTTTGTGCTGATGTAATTTTCAATTCTTCCAGATTATCAAACTTTGCATTCAGAATGGAAGTCCATAGTCCGGTTAATGGCTGTTCAAGAATCAGTGCATGTGGGGGCTGCATTTTTGAAAAGCAACCATTCTTAAGGTCAAAAAAATCGGCATTGCCAGATAAAGTGGTATCCGGATAGAACCCTATAAAACGGGTAAGACGTAGCAGGAAATACAAATGAAAATTGGACACCCCTTTACTTATCCCATCAAGAATCTCAATGGCATGAAATAGAAATTCGAAGAGTACTTCATCCGATTGATGCTGCCTGAGCGACTTATACAGCACTTCATTTAAAAACATGGTGACCGAACTTTTTACAATATCATAGGGAATACTCAAAAAAACAGGCTGATGTCTTAATTCCGAAACGCGCTGAATATTTCCTGAACTTTTGTGATAAACTACCATATCCAAGAGATGCAATGGCTGCAGACTGTTCAATTTAATTTTTGATTTAGGTCGCTTAATCCCATTAATCAGGTAAGATTGCAAACCAAATTTTTCGGTAAAAACCTGCACTATCACGCTACTTTCAGCATAATCGGTAGTTTTAAAAACAATTCCTCTTGTTTTATGAAGCATGGCAGATGTTGGGAAGTACTATCTGGATTCCAGTTATAAGCGACATAATTGCGAAAATAAACTAAAGTAATTACGTTTTATTACGTTTCGATTCACAGGAATTCCTCTTGTTCATACCCTGTTAAATTTAAAGCGGACGCAATCAAATCTTGTTGATTTATTGTCAGTAATGAATTATCAGAATATACAAAGTCCAAATTAAGAATTTTTGTAGCTTTACAGACTGATTTTGCCATTATTCTAAACCGCGCAGCATGTGGAATAACTTTTCCAAAATTATACTTTCCAACCGGATTCCAATTCTAGTAGTATTTTTCGTTGCAACTCTGTTTATGGCATGGAAAGCCAGCTTTGTTAAACTTTCGTATACCGGAAGTAAAATTCTGCCACAAAGCGATTCTGCTTTTATAAGTTATAATAATTTCAAAAGTAAGTTTGGAGAAGATGGAAACATGATGGTTCTGGGTATCAGCTCTCCTAAATTAATGAGTAAGGAACTGTTCAATGATTGGAGTGAACTTGCGGCAGAACTACAAAAGCTAGATGGAATCAAACAGGTTCTTTCAATAGGCAATTTATTTGATCTTCAAAAAGATACATTAAATCAGAAATTCGTACTAAAACAAATCCATTCAGGGCCAGTGCTTAGCGATTCTGAAATGGACAGTATTAAAAATCGCATTTATGAGCTCCCATTTTATGAAGGATTGATATTTAATAAAGAAAGTAACGCCACCTTGATGGCAATCAATTTCGATCATAAAATACTAAATACGCCAAAAAGAGGTCCAATTATAAAAGCAATTTCGGAGAAAGCCGACGCCCTTGGTAAAAAACATAACCTGGAAATACATTATTCAGGACTTCCTTTTATCCGCACGGCTGTCAGTAGATTGGTATCCAGAGAATTTGTTCTTTTTCTTGGTCTTTCTATCCTGGTCTCTGCAATCATTCTTTTTTTATTTTTCAGAAAACTGTACCCGGTTCTGTTCCCAATAATTTTGGTAATTGTTGGTGTAATCTGGAGCATGGCAACCTTGGTTATGTTTGGCTATGAGATCACGATTTTGACTGGATTGATCCCTCCTCTCATTGTAATTATTGGAATTCCAAATAGTATACTTCTGCTGAATAAATACCATAATGAATTAAGAAAGCATGGCGATAAAGAGAAGGCTTTGCATGTCACCATACTTCGCATATCAGAAACAACGCTTATTGCCAATATAACCGCAGCTATCGGATTTGGAGTTTTATTTTACACGGGCAGCGCCCTTTTAGTTGAGTTTGGAGTGGTTGCAGCCCTGAATGTAATGGCAACCTGGTTTATCTGCCTTTGCCTTATCCCTATCATCTTCAGCTATCTCCCGGTTCCTAAACTTAAGGCGCAGGAAGATCATGACAATGGCTTTTTACATAAACTACTTGTAAAAACAGACCTACTAGTTCATGAGCGCAGTCGTGTGATTTACCTCGGAACAATTTTAATCACCATAATTTCTATTGTTGGTGTAATGAAGATTAATGTGAATGGCTATGTAGTTGATGATTTACCTCAAAACTCTCCCATAAACCGTGATCTGAAATTTTTTGAAAAGAATTTCGAGGGTATTTTACCATTGGAAGTGAGCATTGATACCCGCAAGAAAAATGGAGTATTAAATCTATCCACCATCAAGAGAGTTGATAAAATGGAAGAAATGATATCTGCTTATCCTGAGTTTTCACGTTCAGTTTCGTTAAATAAAGCTTTAAAATATGCCTCCCAGGCCTTTTATAATGGCGACCCGCAATTTTTCCGTATCCCAAATGATATGGAGAAGAATTTTGTGCTTTCTTATCTGGCAAATTCTGGCGGCAATAGTGATATGTTGAAAGGCTTTATTGACAGCAATAAACAAGTGGCAAGGGTAAGTTTTCAGATGGCCGATGTTGGTTCAAAACGTATGAATGTTTTGATGGAAGAATTAAAGCCGCGCATAGATTCTATTTTAAATCCTGAGAAATTTGATGTTTTACTGACAGGCTCAAGTATTATTTTCTCTAAAGGAACGGATTACATGCTTAAACATTTGATGGAAAGTATCCTGTTGGCAATAGTTCTAATTTCTTTGCTCAGATTATTTCAATTCAGAGACCTGCGGATAATGTTTATCTCACTTTTGCCCAATATTATCCCATTAATCATTACGGCCGGACTCATGGGCTTTTTTAATATTCCACTTAAACCGTCAACCATTTTGATATTTACAATTGCTTTCGGACTAGCATCAGATCAAACAATTTATTTCCTGACCAGATATCAGCAAGAATTACAATCGACAGATTTTACAACCTCTAAAGTTATATCAGATACGATCCGTGAAACCGGGGTTAGTATGACCTATATCGCCCTAGTCCTATTTTTTGGATTTGGGATCTTTACTGCATCAACCTTTGGCGGGACTATGATCCTGGGTCTACTCTTATCAATTACACTCATCATTGCACTGATATCTAACCTCACTCTCCTGCCTGCATTGCTAGTACAAATTGATAAAAGGAAAAGAAAGAAGCTTGCGAAAGCTAACGGAGAAACCTGGGATATTTGATACAGTTGACAATTGATAGTTGACAATTGATAGTGAACTGCTAAGCGCTAGAAGTAGTGCAGGATGTTATCTATGCTGTTATATAACGCGCACGTTCCAGAAATGAATGAAAAAGAACACCCGATAAGCGTACGCCAGCATTCAGACCTAAACGAACTTATTCTTCTGTTTCCGAACGATCTTTCAGCAGCGCCTTGCGATCCATTTTGCGCATCAAACTATAAATTACGAATAAAAAGCCTGTACCAAACGCAACTGTACCAATTACCATGGCCCAACCGTACTTGAATTCATCTCCTTCCATCAGGTAATATCCGAGGAAGTTGAAAGCAATTCCAATCAGAATGAACCAAAGGCCGCGACGCATATATTTATTTATCATTGGATTCCATTAAAAAATATAAAGATAACTAAATACTTATTCTGAATTTTGCCAGTTTTCGTCAAGTGATTATTGATTTCAAAAATCTGTATTTTAAGCCTTAATTTTCTTAGATTTGCATCCTTAAATTTGGGAAGTTAAAGCACTGATGTACAAAGAATATAAGCAACTTGATCTGTCAAAAACCGGAAAAGAAATCTTAGAGTACTGGAAGCAAAATCAGGTATTTGAGAAAAGTATTTCTAATCGGCCAGCTACTAAACCTTACATCTTTTATGAAGGTCCTCCATCTGCAAATGGGATGCCGGGAATTCACCATGTGATGGCCCGTTCTATCAAGGATATTGTATGTCGATACAAAACACTTAAAGGTTATCGTGTGGAGCGTAAAGGGGGCTGGGACACCCACGGTTTACCCATCGAACTGGCTGTGGAAAAAAAGTTGGGAATTACCAA
>Ga0315899_10001546_pt1 | contig 26184 bp, 46 predicted proteins | sample LakEriMetagenome_2_FD_203518 | JGI IMG/M metagenome (GOLD analysis project Ga0315899, IMG submission 203518) | Freshwater fungal communities from buoy surface, Lake Erie, Ohio, United States - Buoy 4 MA112 | ecosystem: Environmental > Aquatic > Freshwater > Lake | place: USA: Lake Erie, Ohio... | reverse complement strand
TGGAGTTATTGGTGAACCCCAAATTTTAAGACCTTCTATCTCAACAAAATCATTTTCCAAATAGGTAATACCGTTGGACTCGAAATCCATCTTGTTTATTAGTTTCTTTTCAATAGATGTATCGTGATTACCCGCAACAAATACTTTATATTTGATAGGTAACTTACTGAACCAATAGATGAAGTTCTCAACTTCAGGTTTGTTTAAATACTGATTTTGGGGGTTACTAACGTCACCACTATGGATAACCATATCGATGTTTTCAGGAATTGTTAATAACCCGTGAAATGTATGTGTGTCGGATATGTGCCAAATTTTCATAATACAAAGATACGAAATTTATTTGAATCTGCCAAATTTATTTACTATTCGTCATAAGACGAAGTGGAGGGTAAACCACTGTAATGACATTAATTATTTTTACAGATTTCTATTAGTTTATCTAAACAAGCACTTTCTGCTTCTTCATATGTTAAGAATGTTCCAACATACCCCCCAGTGTATGCTTCAAAGTTGTCATGTTTTATATCTTCACTATATAGGTCTCTTATTTGAAATGTATAATCAATCGCACCCATATTCACAGTATAAACTTCACCACATAAATTATGTTTCTCTCTAAACCATCTAAATGCTTGTTGGTAGAGCGGTGCTTCAACATAACCGTCAGCAACGTGTTCCATAATATCTTTAACTGATAATGTATGGTCATTGTCTTCGTCTGAACATAGAATCTTCCAAAAGAATACACCATTTGGATTATAGTGTCCAAAACATCTTTCATCAAAACCTAACTCTTTAAGAGCCACCGCTTGTTCATATGTTATAAATTCATTTTTCATAATACAAAGATACAGTTTAATTTTGAATCTACCAAAATTATTTTGTTCTATCAATCACAACGTATATTGTATCAATAACTCTCCCTGTAACTTTTGGTTCGCCTTTTGTAAAGTTGTTGGCGAAGTTCTTTTCCAATACCTCAACCTTATTGATAAAATGGTCGGTTTCACCTCTGTTAGCAAACCAATTAAAACCGGCTACTTGGTGATACACCAATTTAACTTTCCATCCGTTCTGTGCTGCTGAATCTAATGTCTTAATAACATTTTCATCAGGTTTATCGTTATCGATTGAGAAATCGAATGGTACTGAACTGTTCATCCCAGTCTGTGTCACGTTTAAATGACCTTCCCAACTTTTCCAAACCAAACCTGTTTCTGAGAATTGTGTAATAACACCAATTCTTTCACCGTTTGAATAATTCTCTGAACAACTTGTTAATAACAACGTTGCTACTGTACTTGCTAATAATGCTAACTTTTTCATTTTTATTTATTTCTGATTACAAATATATGTAAATTATTTCAGATAATTAAATAATTTTTTAAAACGTACTTTCGCATTGTGATGTTGGTTGGCCCAATTCCATTTATTACTTTCGGAATCTATTAAAGTTCTATTACCATCAAAAAAATCTGATAGTTCATCAAATGTTAAAATCTCCACAATAGAATCCCATTGATCGTATATCACAAATTCATTATCGTCAACTTTTTTAAGTTTTAAGACATCACCTTCAAAATTAAGAAGACCGATTATTTTTTCTTTATTTTTCATGTTTAAAATATACAAAAATTATAAACAAAAAGAAACCCCATACTAGATGGGGTCAATCCGATAATACTATCATCGGAGGGGTTAATATTTAGAGTTACCCATGTAACGCCAATATTTTTTATTGATTAAGTCTAAAGCTCTATCCAATCTTAAATAATCATTTTCTACAATGGTATAATTAAGACATTTTTCTATGGTATAATCTTTTGGGTTATATGAGGTGTTATAATTATTACATAAATTTTTATAAACATATATTTCACCATCAAAAGCTTTAATATCAGTTATTACTAATATGTATCTAGCATTTTTTGGTCTATAGTCATCCCTTAAAGGGGGGGAATTCCAATCACCACCGTCAATGATATAATAAACATCACCAACATTAATATCTAACTCACTTACTTCGTCAGCCCATTCAAGGTCATTTGAGTCAAACTCTTCTTTTAATATTTTTCTAATAACATCCTTCATGTTATTATAAATATCTAGTGTGTACCATTTGTTAACGATATTCCGTGTTTAAGACCCATGATAAAATGTTTAATTTCATCTTCTTTTAAATCGGCCAAAGCTTTACCCAAAGCAAAACCAACTTCATTTCCAACATCAGATATATCACCACTATCGTATTCAATTTCACTGAAGGTTTGACATAGTTGTTCAAACACATCTCTAAATTCTATAGTTCTTTCCATGATTAAGTTGCCCAATTAAATTGTTTTTTTAAAATTCTTTTCGCGTATTTGTTTAGACAAGGTTTACCCGTATTATAAGCCCCAAACACTAAACCCCAATTTTTGTATCTATCGTGTAATCTACGAAGTAATTTCATAGAAATCATTACGTTTAATTTAATGTCGTTTTTCAAAACTTTTTTAGGTACAGGTTTACCATAGATTAATTTAGCTGTCGCTGGCATAATTTGCATTGGACCCAAAGCTCCAGCACTAGAAGATTGGTTATGTTTATATAATGAATCGAAAGGACCTCGATATCTGGTTTCTTGGTAAGCTAACGAAAATGCGTAGGCTTCAGGTACATTATATTCTTGAGAATATTTTTTGATATAATAATACATTTGAACTTCAGGTTTGTGATTAACTATTTCGGTACTATCCATATTTTCAATAGATAAGATACTTTTTTTAGTTAAACTTTTGGAACTAAATAACAATAAAATAGTTACTGTTATAATAGATGTTAATGTGATTATTTTACCTTTTTCCATAATTTAAATTTAAAATTTATTAAAAAAATGTTTTTCTACATCAAAAGATGATTTTTTACCGACATTGTGATACTCTTCTTTAACCCACTTGTCAGCGTACTGTCTACCATATTCTTTTAATTTTAGTAAAAAACTATAGTTAACATTCATCTTTGTTGAGTACTCTAATTTACTCAAAATATCGTAACCTGATACCGAATGAACAAAAATTTCTTTATTACCCCACTCACCTAAATCAAGCCCTTTGTTTATTAATTGATTTCTTAGATGTATTATTCGCATCTCATTCATCAAAGAACTGTTAAATGATATCTCGGTAACTCTATCATTAATCTCATTCGATGTTCTAGGCACGTTCTCAATATTAATTGAGTTTATCTTAACTAACAGGATATCGGTAATGTCAATACCCTCGAATAGTGGTGATAGTGGTGGATTTGCCATATAACCACCGTCCCAATAATATTCATTGTCAATCTTAACCGCTTGAAATATATGTGGTAAACAACAAGATGCTAAAACCGAATTAACGGTCATGTTATGTGTTTTAAATATTTTAGCCCTATTAGTTTTAACGTTTGTTGCACAGACAAATAATTTCAAATCACTCTCATTCAATTCATTAAAATTTACTAAATTGTTGATAATTGGTTTTAAAGGATTTAAGTTTAATGGATTAAATTGGTAGGGTGAAATAAATTTATTAACAAAATCAAAATATCTATGGTCTAAGAATACTTTACCGCTTTGAGAAATGTCATACCAAAGTCTGTCTAGTAATTCTTTTGCCATTTTCTTACCACCCTTGTGAAGACCATATGCCATGACAACAGCGTTTATAGCTCCGGCAGATGTACCACAAATGGAAGAAAACTCTAAATCATCTAATTCCAATAATCTATCTAACACACCCCAAGTAAAGGCACCATGAGAACCACCACCTTGTAAAGCCAACCCAATTTTTTTCATTTGTAAATTTTAAAATCTTTTATTGGGTAATCCAATTCAATCTCCCAATCTTTGTGTTTTTTATGGACAAAATATAAAAAATTTTGAACTTTATCAGCATGGTTCATATTCACTAATTTAAATGTCATTTCTTTGACATATCTATCATTATCAATTGAATATTCGATAGCTGACAACACCGCCACAGTGTCTTTTTCATAGAATACAGTATTATCTACTGAATGAAATCCCGTGGTGTCGATTTTTTTAATGCTAGTACACCCAATTAATAGGGTTGAAACTAATAATAATAATTTTTTCATTTTAAAAACAATTCTTTTATTGAGTTAATGCATACTATTATCCACGCTAATGACTCTGTAAAATCTTTTTCAATTATAGAATTTAACAGACAAAATAATGAACAAACTAAAGATATAATATTAAGTGTTTTCATATTACAAATATATGAAAAACTATCTTAATTTACAAATTATTTTTTTTCCTAAATTTAATATAATCCATTAAAAACTGAGTTATTTCGGAAGATTCCAAAACACTTCCTACAAAATTACCTACTTTTTTTCTTTTACCTTGATAGGTTACAAAATCATCATAAGCATCACGACTTCTTAAACAAGATCTAAAATCATCATAAAAATCTACTTCTGGTGTACATTTAATAAGGCTCTCAAGCAATCTTTTAGATGGTTTTATTTCTCTCATAATACCATCTAATTTATCTTGAACTTCAGTTTTAATAACTTTAATTTCTTTATTGAAAGCACTAACTATTGCCTTAATTTCTTCTGGTGTGATACTAGGTTCTGATTTAGCGTAATTTTGTTTAAAATAATCTTTGAGATTTTTAATTAAACCGTTACTTTGGGTGTATAATGTTTTAAAATCTTTTTTTGATGGGTCAACATAAATTTCAACATTATCATCAATCGCTTTTAAAGTTTTAACTAAAACTAATGGTGAATAAACTACGTTTAAATAATTTTCAAAAAAAGCTTTTACATGACGTTTTGGTCTACTAATTATATTTGCATCTAAATATTCACTTAAATCTTCTGCATTTTCAAATTCTATCCTACCTCTAGAAACATTAGTCCCAAAACTAAAACCACCATCTTGATTTTCGTGATAATTAAAACCCAAAGAAGTTAAAAATTGAATAAATCTATCTGTTCTCCATAAATCTAAATAATTTCCATCGTCTGAAATCTTTTCTGAAATAACATCACGTAAATTAACAATAAAAGTATTTTCATTATAACCATATTCAGATTCATATGATTCATTACCGTATTTCATACCCCAACCGGCTTTAAAATCAAAATCGTAACCTTCAAATTTTGCAAGATTCTCCATCTCACCCTTCATCAATAATTCTAAAAATGATTTTACACTAGTAATCTTATAAGTACTTTCTTTTACATCTTTGTCAGGTGGGTTATATATTGATAAATCTTTATTTTGAATATCGTATTGAAAAGCGAACTTAGTATTTGTGTTTTTGTTTATTAGATATAATAATAAATCTTCTTTCGTATATCTCTCAAAATAAGTTTTATCATTTTTCATGGTTGTACACCACTTTGTACCGGCACCATATTTACAAGAAGATTCGTGACTTAAAGGTCTAACCAATAACCAATCTTTAGTTTCAAATAATTTTTTGGTTCCTTCTTCAGCCTTCTTATCTTGTTCTCTTCTTTCCGCCTCTTCCTTTACAGGTAAAACGGCCTTTTCAAATTCGTCCCAGGTTTTATATTGGTTAATATCTTTTTTTGTGAATTTACTTATATTTTTATGAAATATGGTAGTGTACTTAACAAGTAAATCTTTTGTAGCGTAATCCTCGTTAACATACATTTTCATTAACCAGTCAAGGTATTTATTATTACCTGAAGGATCATTCTCAACGAAAAAGTCCACATAATCTTCATAATCAGGGTATTTAGCCTTAGCATCCTCTACTCTACCTTCTGAAAGTAATTCTTTAACTAACTCAAATTTAAAAATTTCGGAAAATACATTTTTTCTCATACTTTATAAATATCCAACTATCTAAGTTGGCGTATGAAATCAATAAAAAATGTCTTATCAAACACATCGAATTTACCGACACCTAGAAAAGTTATATTTTTAACCTGTTTGTATTGAATAAAATTTAAACGATTTAAAAAATAATAAACTGAACAGTTATCGATATCAGGGAAGTTGGGTACTACCTCTTCTGTTTTATCCATATACTGAATTATTAGTTTTATATTAACGTTTTTATATGATAATGGGTAACAAACTAATAAATTAAATGTTTGTCTATCTAAATTAATACTGTCTGAATAAAGTTTTAAAGTAATATCACCATCATCAGTCTCGAATGAGATTATCTTGTCACAAGTTCTTCTAACTATTTTTGAATCATTTATACTATAATCTAAAACAGTTCTACTAATTTGTGAATGTAAAAAATTAGTTATAAATAATATGTAGATGTAAAAATATTTTTTCATAAAACAAATTTATGAAATTTTTTTAAGAAAACAAAAATTTTGAAACCTTTTTGTAGTGTTTAAAATTTTTCTTATCTTCTATACTATGACCGTTTCTTATTATATTTTCTTTTTTGTGTTCTATCTTAGAAACTTTAATAGTCATCCATAACCAAAGATTTTCATATAACCATTCATTGACCATATAATCTAAATTAAAACCGTATTTTTCAAACTCTTGGTGAATGTATTTACCTATTTCTACAACACCAAATACATGGTCATCAGTATTGCTATTGATTTTAGAATCTTCAGTCATAATACCTGAAGGTATACCACTTTGTTTACCAATACCGTAATAACCAAGGCCTAACCTATACATAAAAGAATTTAATTCTTTCTCTGTGGAACCTTCCTCAATTTCTAATAACAAATGTTTTAACTGTTTTTTAAACCATCTTTTATAAGATACTTGATTTTTGGTCCAATAAGAAATTCTATTATTTTTGTTAAAAAACTCTATTGGATTTATTTCTTCCATGTTCTAACTATTTTTTGATTTCAATAAAGACACCACCATACCAACCAAAAATAGTATCTTCAAACTCCTTTTCAGGTTTAAATTGGGTCAAATCAATTTCTGCCTCTATAAAATAACTTTCATTTGGGAATCTAATTTGAGTCTTTTTTCTATCTTGATTCTTCATAAACTCGATACATTAAATATAAAATAGCTGTAGATATGAAAGAAATATAACCTTCAAAATCTATTTTAAAAACTTTTGTTGCAACAACTCCTAGAATACCTAAGATGATAAAACCAATAATGTCTTTTAATAATTCTCTTTCCATGAAATAATAATAGTAATTATTTTTTAGAAGGTAAAATATGATTGTAAAATAAATTAAACCAAAAATTCCATACAAAACCGTAAATAACAAATATGAATATATTACAGGAAGAATCGAAAGTAATGACTGATAAGGCTAAAAAAATTATCATCAAAGTTTTGAAGAAATGCCAAGCATCAGTTAATTGAACGGGGTAATTAATTTTACCTAAAAAACCTTTTGAATTTGGGAATAACTTTCTAAAACCTAATGAAGGATCTCCATTAACATATTTGTTTTTCCAAGAGATTTCACCATTCCACCATAAAGGATTAAATTTTTTAAAAATAGAAACAAAATAATGATGGTCACTAGTATCCATTATTGAATTACATATTGAAGCCAAAGACCAAAATATAAAACTACCTATTAAGCCCATCTTTCCATTCTTTATAAACTTGGTAATTACTTACAGTTAAAATAACAGATAAAAATACCTCAACAAAAACAAATAACCCAATTGAGTTTTCTAAAATAAACTCTTCTCTATTAATGATTATTAAAATTCCTGCGGTCAATGTAAAAATGGTGGCACCCAAAGCAAATAATAATTTTGATGGGTTCTTAATTAAGTACTTTAAATATTTTGTCATATTTTGATTTCTTTTTTTAATAGATTATCAGATTCTAATTTATTGAATACTAATTCTGTAATCATTTTTTTAGAACCTTCTAAAGTTTCGTGTTCTTCTTTTTCGGGTACTAATTTGTTTACATTATAATCGTCCCACATTAAATAAATACCCGTTACTTTTTCTTCTTTATTTAATCTAACCCAAATTTTACCTAAAACACTATGTCCTAAAACGTGGTTATCTTTGATTTCACCCCAACTAACTAAATTTTCCATTTATTTACTTTATATCTATTTTCCAACAAGATACGAATTTTTTTGAAATCTGTCGCACGATTTAATTTTAAATTATTTTCTTCAGCAACCATTTTTAATAAAGGTAAAGCATTAGTAACCTTTGATTTACCTAAAATTTCTTTCATCATTTTTTATGGGTTTAAGTTGTTAAACATTTTTTTCGAGGCTAAGTTAATCAAATTTTCTTTAAATTCAGGATTTTCAGCCATGTATGGTAAAATTTTAGTTAAAATTTCCAAGTTGTTTTGTTTTTTACTTTCAGAATCCAATTCTAAATCAACAACATCCTTCTGACAATCATTACAATAATAAGGATTTAAATTATCACCACCTTCTAGGATTTTCCAATCACTTTCAGTAAAATCTTTAGCTGTTTTAACTACGTTAGAACAATTTGAACATAAAATGTTCATATTACCATTATTAAAATTAAATAAAACTTTTCCCATATTTTTAATCTTCTATTTTTTTAAATCCGTCTTCACTCATGATAAACTCACCATTGTCACTAATTCGCACCAATTTGTAAAGATTACGTCCATGTTGTTTATAAGATTGTGATACAACATAACATTCGTCACCATATTTTGGTTCAACTAAAGTAGGTACTTTTTCATGTAAAAACAATAACATATAATCAGGGGTATATATACTGTTATCTATACGTTCTTTATATTGGTCAACCCATTCTTCGTATTCACGGCCGTTCCAATAATAAACCCCGTATTTATTTATAAAATCCTCAAAACCTGTAATTCCTAAAGCCCACATAGCATCGGTATTGGTTGGATAGTAGTAGCCAGGTTTTACCACCATAACTTTTTCAACCTCAATGTCTTCAGCCCAACCCAAATCATCAAAATCACGGCTCTCCGTTATTGATTTGTAATTAGGAAATTCTTTAAAGAGCTCAGCAGCATCTTCTTTTGTAATTGGAATCCAATATTTTGAATCAATTAAATTGTTGGCCCAAGAAAGTTCAATATTACTATCAGGTATTTTCCAAGAACCTTTATTTCTGTCATTAAAAGTTGAATATCCTACTTTCAATGAGTCAGGATCTATATCTGAATCACCGTACTTATCAAATACCTCATCTGTACGAATTAATATATCGTAATTTATTGATGCCTCTGTTTTATTTACTAAAAATAACGCACCACTTTGAATATGTGTGTTAACATCATATGAAGGAATACTTTCAAACCATTCCTCAAAATCTTCTTTAATGATTTTTTTAAAATCTTTCATCAAATATAAATATCTGATTAATCATAAAGTGGAATATAAGCTTCCATATAAGAATCAGAAACCAAAACATGAATTTCTTCAGTATTCCTAACAGCAATAACAAGTTTATTTCCTCCTGCGTGATAAGAATAAGTTTCTTCAGGGTTGTCTAAAAGATATTGAACACTTTCGTTAATCCATTTTTGAGTATCTTCATCACTGACATCATAACCATTTTCAAAAGAAAAAAAATCTTTATAACCATCATCGTCATCACCATCTTCTCGATAAACAGAATTAACGTTTGGGTATTTATCTAATTTTATCTTAATTGGTTCTACAAAATTAAACTTTTTCATAATACCAAATATAAGTTTAATATATTAAGATTTCAACCAGTTGTAATATTTTATTGTTAAAGCTTTACGATGGTCTAAACCTAAAGTACCACCATTAATGCGTTTGGTCATTGTTAGTATTGTTTCATCATTAACACCTTTGTCCGCAATTGCCCACAATTTATTGTTATCAAAGAAAAACATGGCTGACTCAAACGCATATTCGGTTGCAACCAAGTCGGGATTGGTCATAATCTCAGGTTTTTTAAGATAATCAGCAAACTTTTGATAATTAGCCTTACCTGTTAATTGTAAAGCACCACGGCCACGGTATTTCCAACCATCACCTGAAGTTTCATCACCATTACCCATACGATTACCGTAAACTCTGTTTGCAATCTTCTCAGGGTTTTTAGCATAAGATTCAACCAAAACACCAGCACCAAAATATTTTGAGAAAGTTTTTAATAACCCATCTTTTGAGTAGTTTAAATTTTCTGAAAATAATTTGTACTCACCCGTTTCATGTGCGGTTTGTGCGAAGAAATGTGCAGCTCTTTCAGGTGTTAATTTGTAATAGTTCATCGCCACTTTTAGTGTTCCAGGTCCAAATGAATTGTCAGACGTAACACCGATTTTTGTTTGTAAACTTTTAAGACTCATTTTTATAAACTTGTTGTTTTTCCTCAATTGTTTTTTCAATAACAATCTTTTGGTTTATTAATTCATGCCATAAACTTTCGTATTCAGGTTTGAAAGATTTCATGTTATGACAATTTTCTGTAACATAATAAGTTATTTCATTATCAGAAAGTCCTTTTAATTCAGGATAATCGGAAACATTTAATTCTACTTTATCATGGACTTTTGATTGTATTTTATTCTCAATTAATCCAAATAATAAGGTTTTTGAATTTTCCATTTTATTTTTTTTATAAATATCATCTTATTGTGTTTTAAAAAATGTGAACCAAGTTTTAGCAACTATTAAATAAAAACCTATCATTAAAGATTTGTGGGGTGTTTTGTGAAATCTAATATAAGGTCCTAACCTTAACTCATTCCATTTATCTTTGTCCCAATGATCTAAATTTTTTTCCCAACGATGTTTCAAAATAAAAGAAACATTTAACTTACCAACACGAAATATTTTTTTAATCATAGTACAAATATAATAAAAAACCCCTAGATTTAGGGGTTTTTTTGTTACATATATGTTTGTTCGAAATAAAGAATCTGAAACTTGTCGTTCTTGTCTATTAAATCTAATGCGTTGATTAAATCATTGTATTCAATGACAGATTCTTTTTGACCTTCTCTATATTGTGTTAAAAAGTCAAAAGTTGTGATATCATCACCAAAAACCATTTGAGAATCTTTATTATAAGCCATCATCAAACCTAACTCCATTTGATAAGCCGCATATACGATATCCACCAAACTTTCAAAACTATCCACTGTTTCAACCGAAGGTATCTCAGGAATAATGTTAAAATCGGTCATATATTTTTGAAGACCTTCCGCGTGTTGTAACTCAGTGTTAGCCTCAGTTGTGAAAAATGCTGCAGCCTTTTTGTAGTTCATATCGTTACACCAATTTGCCGCGTTTCTGTAGAAATAATGTGCCACATATTCATCAGCTAATCTTTTAGTTAAGATATCAATAGTTTTCTCACTTAATCTATATAACTTAGGTCCTCTTTGGGGTCTAACATTTTCAGTTCTATTTCTCAATTCGTTAAATATTCTATTTTTAAATTCGTCTGCCATAATACTTTTTAATATAAATATCCGAAACAGGAATATAAAGTAATTCTTTCATATATTAAAGTTTAAATTCAAATCTGTTACGCATAACTTCAAGTTTATCGTCAGGAACACCATGAACGTTTTTACCACCATGACGGTTCTCAACAATGGTTACAAATACGGTATAACCATATTTTTCAGCTAATTCAAAATAAGGTTTCATCTCCCATTCTTGGGTGAAAGTGTTAGAAACAGCAATCTCACGATAAAATTGGTTATTAACCAAACTATCTTTCATGTAAGTTTCAACCAAATCGTAACAATACTTGTGAGCATCTTTCAACTTGGTAACATCAAAATTATACTCACCAGTTTCTTTATTGATGAAATACTTGTCTGCCTCACAAACTAAAAAATTGGCACCAACCAATTTTTTTGCGAATGTTGATTTACCACTTCCTGGTAAACCTCTTACGATATATAGTGTTTTTTCTGTCATAGCTTTCTAAATTCGGGTTTTACTAATTTCCAAATATAAGAAGAATATTCTTTTTTATCGAACATTTTAAATAAGATTGGTTGTAGATATTGTGGTTGTTTTAAAACCCACATAGCAAACTCTTTTTTATCAGTTATAGGTTCTTTATCATTATACTTACCATACATGAAGTAATCAAATTTTTTACCAGCATCTTCTCTAATCTGATAGAAAGAATATCTAAGGGATGAAGAATAATCTTTTATTTTAGTATAAAATTCGTCAGGGACATCTTTTAATAAATCCTCAAAGTTACCACCAGTACTTAAAACTTCCCATACCACAGTAGTAGATAAATTGGTCATTATTTTGTGAAGTCTTATATATTCCTCACCTTTTATTTTAACCCTTTCCCCATTTGAGAACCTAACAACAAAACCTTCTTCATTGTCTTTAACCATATTTTTTAGGGTGTTATAGTCTTTTATACCATCGTATTTTTTAACCAATCTAAACCCTAAATTGTTAAATAAGTTTCTTAATCTTATACCTTCTATGTGAATAGAATCATCAAATATTTTTAATTCATAACCATCTTTATTGTCTATCACAGATAGTAAAATTAAATCCTCATAATCATAATTAACGACTATTCTGTTCTCAGGATATATTATCTCAAATAAGTAGGTAAAACCTTTAACTAATCTTTTATATTCATATTTTTGAATTAATTCAAAACCTTTAATCGCTTGGTCTGAAGTGAATGAACCTCTGGTTGCCATTATCCATTCACCCCCATAGTTAAACAATATCCCCAACGAACCATCCATTTTATCAAAAACTTCAAAGTCATGAGTTGGGGTGTGTTTTTTTTCCTCTAAGTTGAAAAACTTTTTGAAAGGTCTCGCAACTATATTACCCTTATCATCAGTTACTAAACCTCTAGTCTGTATGGTTATTTCATCCCATAAGTTCTCGTATTGAACTTTCTCGGTGTAATTCCATATAGTTAAAGGAAGGGTTGGGTGTGTTTGTTTGTAAACCAAACCTTGTTCGTAGTATTTGTTTAAAACATCAATCATTATACAAAGATACGATTTTTTATTTAGAATAAAAAATTATTATCAAAGATAATGTAATTAATAAACCAATAAAACCATAATAACTTAATTTTTCAGAAAACTCTTCCTGTTCTTTCCTTCTCATATTGGTGTTTTTTAGATAATTCGTCAATCCACAGTTTTATTTTAGCAGCAACTTCATATTGCTCCATTTCAACAAGATACTTCAATCTTCTTTTTAAAAATTTAATATCAGGATGTTCCATATTAAAAATTACTTCTATTTTTAATTCTTGTGTAAATATACAATTTAATCCAATATAATGGGTTAAGTTTTTTCATAAAATTAATCTAAATTATCAAAAGGGTTTTCATTAAATCCGGGAAAATCTACCAAAACATAAAAACCACTATTCAAGTCAGATATAAATTGTGATAATTTCATATCACCATAATCATCTTGATTATGCCCAATATTAGGCCATTTTATGTCAATATTATTCCCGTATTGGTCGATTATCTCATAAATAATTCCGTGTTCTCTATACTCTTCTGGGTTGTAGAATTTAAAACCAATTAAATCTGTATTTGCTAAAAAATCGTGTTTCATATAAATAAATATTCTACCTAATTATATATTTTTCAATACGATAATTTAACGATTGATTTAAATCTTTAGTTTTACTTAAACTAATAATTTTTTCTAAATCTTTAACCGAATAACAAGCTTTACCGATATGAATTAAAATTTCAGAGTTTTTTTTGTCAATATAAACTTTTTCGTCTGTAAATGTATTTTTGTTTAAAATTTCCATAATAATAAAAATATAATAATAAATTTTCCAATCCTCAATTATTTTATATATATTTGTTTTATGAAATGTAATAAATGTCAAAAAGATATTCCACAAAAACGTGTTGACTTAGGTTTTAAAAAATGTGTTGATTGTTCTGATACCGAAAAGTATGGTGTTGTCGATGTTGTTTACCATAAAACCGGTAATACGGTTGAAATAATGGATGCCAAAACCGCAGATGTAATTAATAAGGCATCAAAACGTTCAGGTTATGGTGTAATGCGTGGTATGACCAAAGGTGGTTCTAAATCAGTTTCTTTGTATAAACCAAAAGGTAAGAGTATGGGTAAAGCTGTTAGTACTAGTTTTGTTGGTAGTGAAATAACTTTTAATAAAGTTGGTGAGAAAGCGATGTTATATTTTAGTGTTGATGGACTTGATTCAGCAATTGAAATTATTGATAAAGCATTCCAAGAGATGGAAATCAATATACATCAAGTAAACAGGTTAAAAAAAGTTTTTGAATCCTTAGATTCTGTTTGAGACACTCTCTGAGAAATTTCTTTCTATGTCCTCATCATCAGGCCATTCTTGATATCTTGGGTTGAGTAAATCATTACTCTCATCTAACATAACTTTGGTTAAATCTAAAAAATCATAATCACCACTAGGGTCTAAACAGTCAGGGCATTCATCTTGTAAAGACTCATAATCATCCTCATCAGAATTACGTCCATATCTAAAACAATTTTCCCAACAATTATCAAAAAAATTGGTAACTATTTCCCAAAATAATTTGGTAACATTAAACTCTAAATAATGTCTGGTAACAGGGTTTCCGTTAATATTTACTTGTTCATTAGTCCAATTACCCTCACCTAAAAGATTTGTTACAGCATCTTTAGCTACACTCCATACTCGGTCTCTAGCCGCGGTGTTGTAAGCATCTTCATAAGCCCATCTAAGTTCTCTTTTTAAATCCTCAAAAGCATCTTCATCATCAATTAATTCACCCAAATATTTTTTATCTTGGATTATTTCATTAAAAAATTCGGTATCTAAAACACGACCATTAACTGTAACAACATTTTGTTTTTTTGGTAATTCACCAAAAATATCTAATTGTTTTGGGTTATACCCAACAGAAGAAACGTAATTTTTTTTAATATACTCTAAAACGTATTTTAAAGCCTTTTCATCGTTTTTAACCAATTCCCAAACAATTTCTTGCCATTGATTTCTCGGTACTAAATCGTTGTAATCGTCCCACCAATCACCATCCCCACAAAACATACTTTTTGCAATATATTCATTAATATAACCGTTTGAATCACCGGTATAAAACAATTTAGATAAATCACACCAATCACTAACTCGGAAAATTATTTGGTCACCTTCAATTTTAATATCCCTAAAACCCTTACCTATTTCTTTTAAAATATATTTTTTAGAAGCCTCGGTTAAGCCAAATATATGGTAAACCAAACCGGCAGACATTTTAAAATCAATATCATTATCATCAAGATTGTCAGCCCATTCAAGGCCGTCCTGACTATCAATGTTTTCTTTTAATATTTTACGAATTAAATCTTTCAAGATTACTTAATCTGTCTAGCTTTTTGAGAAACCATACTAACAACTTCAGCTGGGATTTCGTTAACATCAGCACCCATATATTCATCCAATAAATCTTTTTCAGTTACAACACCGTATAAATTCATACCTTTCATTTTGGCATTTAACTTCATTAATTTAATAGCGTGATGATCTTTTGGATTAAATCGATCACCTTTGTGAATATTTTCAATACTCATTCTACCATCACCTAAATCTCTACCAATAAAGAAGTAGTTTGAAGTACTTTGGTATTTTTGCCAATCTTCAGGTGTCATAGTCCATTTATCGATATACATTCTAACCTCAGCACCGATTTCAGATGCGGACATTTTAACATTTAAGTTTTTAAGTTTGTTTAGAATTATATTAGCAAATTCTCTATTTTGTTCATCTGAAAACTCTTTACCATAATTTGTTAAAAATTCTTGGTCGTTAATTTCTTTTAGATATGCCGTAAAATCAGAAGCGGAATTAGGTTCCATAATAATTTCTCTCATTAAAGAAAAAACAACGTTTGGTCCTAAAGTACTACGAATATTTCTCCCTAACTCAGAATTTTCATATAAAGCCAACCAATTACCGTTTCTAACAATTTGAACTAATTGGTCTTTGGAATAAACACCTGACCTAACAAACGCGTTAAAATCACCTTTTAAGTTGTTATCACCACCAGATCTTTTATAGAAACCAGGGGATGTTAAGACCCTTTCAATTTCTCTTTGTTTACGAGTTTCAATCGCCATTTTATTGTGAGCCAAAACTCTTTGAGCAATCTCAGGTGTTAAGAAAGGTAATAGAGGATCACCAACCCAACCATCGGTATAGTTAGAGTCACCTTTTGACCACCAACTAATTTCACCATTATCTCTTAATAATAAAGCAGTTTTATAAGGTGGTTGTCCATTATCTTTATCTTTCCAATATTGGTTGTAAGGTTTATCTTTTTTACTAATGAAGAAATATAAAGTACCGTTTTTAGTGTAGTTAGCGAAGTGACCTGTATTTGCTGTAGCAACACACCAAGCACTATGTTTACCGTAAAGACAAGAAGACCTGTGAGTTCTAGGTGATACCACAAGTAATTCTTTATCTTCATAAATTCTATCAGACTCACCTTTAACAGTATCTAATTCTTTTCTTTTAGATACTAAAGTAAATAAGAAATCACTAAAAATTTTCAAATCTGTTAAATCAAAAGAATTAATGTCTTTTGGTTTTTTAACTATTAATTCAATATTACTAACATCTTCACCGTGTTCTTCCTCAAATTCTTTAAGGTTGTTGGCGTTAGCCATATCTAATTTTTCGTGGTATCTTTTAACGACATCGGTTACATTTTCTACGCGACCACCAGTTTTAACATATTCTTTAACCATCCAATCAAGGTATTTGTTATTTCCTGATGGGTCACCAGTTGATAGTTCTTCGATAGCTTCTTTATCTACGTCAGGGTATTTAGCCATAACTGTTTTCAGACGGCTTTCTAATAGTATGTTTTCTTCAAATAGTTTGTATAATTCCATGTGCATATGTTTTATCAATATATAAATATATTTAAAAACAATAAAGTAAAAATAAAAAAAGGGTTTTTTAAACCCTTTTTAATTTACAATTTCTACATCAGAAGAAGGTATGTTCTTAAATACATCGCCTATTTTTATCTTAAAATTGTTTTCTGAGAGAGATTCGATTTTAAAGACTTGGCCAACTTTTTTGTTATACCAAAAATCTTCAGAATCACATTTTACAATTTTAACTTTAACATCTTCTTTCCAAAAACTTTGTCTTTCGTAATCATTAAACATAGTGTAATTATAGATAATTTATTTTAAACTTTCAATTAGTTTTATAGCCTTATTCAATGTTAACAGTTTTGCTCTAACCATTTCAATTTCATATTGAAATGTGGTTTTTAACTCTGGGTTATTTTTGGTTATACTTTTCAAAGAAGATAAAAGATAAAGACCGGTTTTGAAATGAGTACCTATAGCTTTAGCATAGTCACCTTCATTGATAGACTTGGTTAGTTTATCATCCCAACTTTTGTACCACTCAAGAAGACGAGCTACGGCATTCTCACTCATTATCTCTTCTTTTATTATTTTACGTATTATACTCCTATCTGAGTCCATAACAATTAACATTAATAAATATCATAAAAAAAGGGACTTTTCAGTCCCTACTTAATATTTTTTTCGATTAATCCCACCATCTTTCGATGTTTTTTTCCATTATTTTGAAAAGTAATTTTTTACACCTTTCTTGGTTTTCGTGAGCAATTTCCATCGCGATTAGTTTCTTATCTTTCTCACCATCTCTTTTAAATCTATTAACCTCCCCACTCAACACTCTTTTGTATTGTCTTGGGTATTTTTTGAAGTATTCATCAAAGTTTTCTGACAATTCATCACAAACCCATTCAAAAGTTTTTTCCCCTTTATAAAGTTCATCAGTCTCAACAAATTTATGTTTTGTTTCGTGATATTCTAGGTATTCCATACCATAGTCCTCATTTTTAACTTTTGAAATCAATCTAACACAAGTGTTCATAATCTCAGCATCTCTTTTCGCTCTAGTATGAAAATCTCTATCACCTATATATTTGGACTGAAATTCTAATTTTTTAGATAGTATGGTATAGATATAAGCTTGGTCGTAATCTCTGTCTTTCCAAACGGTTGGAAACCATTTGACTAGATTTTTAACTCCTTGTACGAAATCTTTGTGGTAATAACGTGCTTCAAATCTCCACCAGAGAGATATTTTATCAAAGATATTTAGTTTTTCATTTTCCATAACACAAAGATATGGATTTTTTATTAAAAAACAAAATCTTCAGGTAAATTATCGACACTATTTTCAATATTATAACACTTTAACAACTCCCTTAATTTATGTAAATAAGTGTCAACATTATCATTATTTGTATCAACATTTTTAATACTGTTTCTAAAGTCGGATAAAGTTTGGATGAATTTTGATAAAATTTCTTGGTCATGGATTTCTTTTCGACCTTGTACCTGTATTTTATTTATCATATTTAAAGCTTCTTCGTTTGAAATGTAATTACCACCACCTTTTGGTTTTGGAGAAACCATTTGACAAGTTATCTGTTGTTCATTTATTAAACCTTCATTTAAATCTCTATCTTTATGGACATACTCCAACTTATTAATTTTCTTGATAACTTCTTGACCTCTTTTTTTGAAATAATCGGTTGACGCATTTAAGAAATCGGTATAACTTTTATATTTTTTTAAAAAAGGAATATCTGATTTTAGTAATGTTTGCCAATCATCTTCTAGTTCTTCAGGGTCTAAATAATAAGTTGCTTTCAAAGCATCAAACTGAGTTAGATTTTTTACCATTTTTTTGTAATCGTTTATAACATCTTTATCATAAACGTTTTCCATAAAAGCGTTTAACTCTAAATCCGTTAAAAGATAATATTTTTTTAATATATCTTTAAAAAACTCACCAACTTTAATTTTGTCTTTAACAACTTTGATAAAGTCACCTGTATAAACTTCTTTTACTTCTTTAGTGGCAAAAATACCTTCACGACCTTTACTTCTACGTTGCCAATCTTGGTAAGCATGTTTAATTTCATGGTTAAGGATTGTTTTCATATATGGGTGGTGTCTAAATTGGTTTAAAACCATAATGTGAACAACATAATTACCGTCATTATCATAACCAGAAGTTTCATCAAGATAACCATTAGTCCAATCATTAAAATCGATTACAAAATAATCAACAGAGAATTTTTCAAATTGTTCAGGCCATTCCATACCGTCTATAATCAATCTAGGCTCATTATCATCTAAACCATCTAATAAATGATAAATTATGTTAGCCCATTCTCTGACCTCAAATGATATACCTGCAGTTTCTGTTAATTTTTTCTTCATGACATAATATAAATATTTATGTAATAATAATAAAAAATAAAATAAATAAAAATGAGTTACACAAAAGAACAAATTGAAAAGGCTGTTAAATTAAAAGGTTACAGTTGGTTTGAGGATTTATCTAATAAAACCTATGACGTTAATATTGTTGGCGTCAGAAATAATGCCCCAGGTGTTTATAAAAAAGTTACAAATGTATTTGATGACCATATAACCATAAGTTATAAAGATGAACAGGGTAATTGGCAGTTCTACTGTTGGATGGCAACTGTCGACCCAGGTAAGAAAGGTGTTATGGAATATCATAACGCAAAAGGTGTTGCCAGACTTGTACCTGGTCAATATAAAGGTGTTTGGTCAATAGATAAACACCAAGGTAAATACGATGCTTTATGTCAAAGAAACGGTAATGTAACTGTTTGGCGAGATGCTAACAGAGATTTAGTTTTTGATGAGAATGTGAAAGATACTGGTTTATTTGGTATTAACATCCATAAAGCGGGTCAGGATTCTACTTGGGTAGAAAATTGGTCGGAAGGATGTACTGTTTTTAAAAAGGTTATGGACTTCGATGTGTTTATGTCGATATGTAAAAAAGCCTCCAAAATACACGGTAATAAATTTACATATACTTTAATAGAATCAACTGATATTAAATAAAAAAAGTAAATATTTATTATAAAAAATAAATTATGAGAAAATTTTTTAGAGAATTGTTAAGTGATACGAATAGTTTAAATGAAAAAACATTCGTTGGTTTGTTAGCCTTTGTATTAGTAATCGCAACACTTACTTGTGATATTATTACAGGCTTTATGGGTAGAGAAATGCCTATCCATGAATTTGTTTTTGACGGTATTATGTTTATTATTCTTGGTGCTTTTTTTGGGACTTCATTAGATAAATGGATTAACAGAAAAGGTGATAAGAAAAAAGATGATGCTAATGGTTAATTAAAAAACCCCTCGTTGAGGGGTTTTTCATTATTCTTTCTTTTCTGAGGCATATTTAACACCCATTATTGTTCCGATAATACTAAAAGCGTTTGTCAATAGAATACCAAACATGTTGGACCAAGTGGAACCAATTATTTGCGTATCTTTGTTAGTGAACATAGCTGTTATATAAAGACCGGTAGTGATTACACCTACACTTAAAATCACTAACAAAGCAACTTTAACTATTGTACCAATAAGTTCTGTCTGAGTTTTTTTCTGTAGTAGGTCTAAGTCGTTTAACGCAACTTCTTTAGATTTCTCAGCCTCCACTCTAGCACTTTCAGATTTAACCATTTCATTTTTTAATTCTTCGGTTAACCTTAAATTATCCTGTTTCCATTCGTTTAGTTCACGATTTTGGACCTCAAAAGTAATTTTAGAATCTTCGACACTTTTTAATGTATCTTGTAATTCTACCATTATTTTTTCATTTTCACTATTAAGATTTGTAAGTTCTCTATTTTGTTGTTGTACTTGTCTAGTAATTTCTAAACGTTTTTTTCTATTATCTTTATCTTTCTCAGAACAAGTTTTTAAATATTTTTCAAATTCAACATCACCCTCAGCATCAAATAATTTAACTATATTACCTTCTAAAGTAATATTTTTAGAATTTAATAATTCAATTAATTCTTTTTTAGTTTCTTTGTTAAGTTTAATCATTACTTATACACCTTAAATGGTGCGGTTCTATTTTTATAACCTTCATAATCTTTTCTAAACTCTTCTAATCTCGGTTCAATGTCATCAGATTTTATTATCCAAAATTGAGCTCCCGCTTGAATAGCCTTTGCCTGTTCTTCTGCTTCGTTACTAGAAGATATAATACCGATAACTACGTTATTACCATATTCAAAATTAACCTTACGGATAAGTTCAATACCATCAAAGGATGAACCTATAATATTAAGGTCAACGAATACACATTCGGGTCTACCACTTGAGTTCTTTTGCCAATCGGCGAATAACCTAGCCGCCTCATCAGAACTATTTAAACTTTTTAATGATAATGTAATGTCTAATAAGGAACAACTATCCTCAAAAACTAAGTGGAATAAATCCTCATCATCTACTAACAAAATTGAATCGATCATTTTTAATTTTTTTCTTTATTTTATTTTTATTTTCATTTTAGTACCAATTTCATTTTTCTCACAAGTAATTTTAAAACCATGTTCTTCTAGAATTGCAACACAAATATTTAAACCTAAACCTGTTCCAGATTCTTTTTGACCTTCTTTTCTTGTATATGGTTTAGATAGATAATTAAAATCTTCTTGGGTAATCCCTCTACCGTTATCTTGTATTAAAATAGAATCTCCCTCACAATATATCTTAACGAACTTTGTTTCAGAGTCGTTATACTTTAAACCATTTCTTATTAGGTTATCAACTGCCGTACAAAACAATGCCTCATTAATTTCAATTGTTGGTAAATTATCTTCTAATACCACTTGACTTATATAGGCGGTCGATGATAAATAATCTGTAAGGATATTTTTTACATTACATTCAGATTTGTTTAATACAACATCTTTCTTTACAAGGTTGGTAAACTCATAAACACCTTTATAAACTTTTTGTGAGTGTTTAAGACCTTCCTTAATCATTTTAAGAGGAGCCTCAATCTTTAAAGATTCAACATCTTCAGTTTTTAATCTACGTTCTAATGAACTAAGCCCTCTTGGCATATAAGTGTTAATCCCTGAATGCATATCATGTCTTAATATTTTAGCCGCATGTTCTAGGTAAGTATTTTTCTTTTCAATCTCTTTCTTTTGTTCATAAGAATTAGTCACATCGGTCGCGATTTTCATAATACGATAAATTTTTCCGTCCACACCAATAATGGGGTTATAGGTGGCTTGTAAATACACTAAAGACCCATCCTTTTTTACTCTAGTAATTTCACCGGAAAACAACACACCATCATTTAATTTTTTCCAAAAAAGAGAATAATCATCACTTTTTAAATGTTCATTTTCTATAAAAATTCTGTGATGTTTACCAATTATTTCATCTTGTGATGAATATCCCATAGTTTCTACAAATAAATTATTGACGAAAATAATGTTTCCTTCCAAATCAAACTCAATAACTGCGTTAGATTTATTTATTGCGTTCATCCTATTACGAATTTCTACTTCTTTTTTCTTAAGCTCTGTAACATCATACCTAATGGACATAAACCCTTTTAGTTTATTGTCCCTATCAAATTCTGCTTTAATATAAGAATCAACCCAATATAATTCACCTTTTTTGTTTTTGTTGGTACAAACGGCATTCCATATATCTCTTTCTTTAACTGTTACCCTATACATTTCAGCCCAAAATTCTTTAGGGTGATAACCAGAGTTTACTATGTTATGGTCTTTGCCAACAGCTTCATCCAAAGACCAACCTGAAACTTCTTGGAATTTTTTATTTACATAGGTTATTTTACCTTTAGCGTCAGCTCTACTAACCAAAACGGAACGATCAACAAACCTATCAAACTCTTTCAATTCATTAATAAGTTCATCATTTCTTTGTGATGAATACTCTTTCACCATAAAAATAAAAATAGGTACAAAGGCTAAAAAACAAGTATATTCAATACCACGGGTGGTAGATGTAGAAGGGGTGATTTCCATCAAAACGGAAGTTTTTACAATAAAAAATACTGACATTACTAATATCGCCAATATTGTATAAATTTTTGATTTTGTTGACATAATAATAAATATTTTTGATTTTCAATAAATATTAACTAAAATAAAAAATCCCTCTTTTGAGGGATTAAATATCATAATCATCTTCATCGTCTTTATACCAACCCCTTTCCCTAGAGTAACTCCAACCACCGATTGAATTACCTTCTTCAGGTTCGTAAGTTGTTACTTTTTTGGTAGGTTTACCAAAAACAAATTTAGGTTCCATCTTTGGTTCAATAGGTTTACCGTGGACAGCTTTCATTTTAACAATACGTTTAAAAATATCCTCACCTCTTTGATTAAAATATTTTTTAACATAATTTAAAAAATCTGAAACATTTTTATATTTTTTGAAAATAGGAATATCCAATTTTTTCATTTCTTGGAATTCTTGTTCTAATCCTTGAGCTGGTTCACCTTTTTTATTAAAAAACCTTTTGGTGTCAAAATCTCTCATGTATCTAGCAGTACTTAAATAATTAATACCAGCACCGTCATATTCGTTTTCCAAATAAGCGGGAGTTTCTAATTTTGAACCTAGATAAAAATAACGAATCAATGGACCAAGTTGTGGATATTTTGAACTTCCACCTAAAACTAATTTTTCAAAATCAGGGGTGTAAATATTTTTAACCTCCCATGTATCTCTGATTGGTTTACCACCGTGACTCATACGATTCCAATCGTCATAAGCGTGTTTAATTTCATGGATAAAAGCACCTTCCGTTAATGACATTATAGGAACATTAAAATAAACTATATAATTACCTTGATTATCATACCCAGAATTTCTATGGTCATATTCTATCCTAGAACTATTTTTGAAAATCCATTTGTCAACGGAAAATTTTTTATATTCTTCAGGGTATTTTTTACCGTCTACAATAACTTCTTGTATTGGTGTGTAACTAGTGTAAGATGGTTTTGAATAACCGTAAGTATAAGGTGTAGTTTCTTGATACCTCTTTTTATAATATTTTTTCTTATAACTAAACCAATCATCTTCCCACCTTGATTTACTAGAACTACCGTAACCTTTTGAATTTTCATCTTCCCAATAAAAAGGGTCGTCTTCTGGTTTTGATTGTTTAGATTCTATTGGTTCTTCGGGTTCAGATTTTTTTATGTTTTTGTTAAAATGTTCTTCAGCCTGTTCACTCACCTCGTTTTTAAGGATTTTAGCCCAAACTCTAACAATTTCACTTATACCAGCAACTTCATTTAAAAGTGTTTTACGGGTTGTTTCAAGGATAATATTTCTCATCTTTTATAAATATCACTTATAAAAGAAAAAACCCCTTTCGGGGTTATCTTAAAAGCTTCTACAATATCCATCAGCTTCTTCAGGACTTAAAATTTTTCCTAAAGATTCTATAATAACATTACCATTTTCAATTGTGAAACTAACTTCTTGATTACTAACAACCCACCAATTCATATTTTTATCAATATCATAATCATAGGTTGTATAACCACCAAAAGATTTAGTTCCAGACCAGCCTTTAGTCCAACTACCACGAGTTAAAGAGTTAACTATTGGTTCATGTGTGTGGATTTTTCCTTGTCTATAAATTCCTTTTTTTAACATTTTTAATTTTTTCTTTTATATAATAAATAACTATTTCAGTATTTAGATTTAACGTAGGATCAATGAATATTTTTATTAAATTATCTGTGATTCTATAAATCCTTTTCATAAGCTATAAAGCCTAATAATTATTCTGACTAAACCGGAAGTTCGTCAGACCAAGGGTCTCTAACGGGTTCATCGTAATCCATTTCATTATAACCCCTTTGTTCAACGGATTCTGGATTATACATATCATCATATTCTTCATGTGGAACATCTTGATATGGGACATTCTCCGCCTCCACCAACATCGGTTCATCTATATTTTTAGTTGACCAATAACCATCACATTTATTTTTTTCTTCTTCTGAAAAATAACCATAGTTATTACCAGATAATTTCATTATTTTATAGATGTTCGATAATAAATCTAAAGGTATTGTTGTCTGTACAGAATCAATTCTTCTATCTATACCGTCCCAAATACTAAATTCTGTATTTTCTATATCATAATATAAACCATATTTATCACCTAATGTTTTTGAAATTACATAACACAAAACCCCATTTTTAGAATATCTGTAAAAATATTCTTTATTATGTTTTGATGCTGTACACCATTTAGTACCGGCACCATAGGTTAAAGAAGATTCCATAGTTAATGGGGATAGGATAAGCCAATCTTCATTTTCAAAAACAATTCTAACTTCTTTTTTAAGAAGTTTTTCATGTTGTTTTAAATCCGCTATTGCAACATCTTTATGGATGTTATCCCAAGAATCGTATACGTTAATATCTTTACCTGCTATTCTATTTTCTTCAACATGTTTATGAAAACTATTAAGAGTGTCTAAATTTTCACCACCTAAAACATCTCTCAAATAATTAATTATCATATTTTCAATATCGTTCAATCCCCTAGGTCTTTCATTTTTTATAAGTCTAGTAAGAAATTGGTTATTACCCCTTCTTCTTAGTCTTTTTTCCTCCAATTCTTTTTGTTTACCTAAATGTTTTTTTAAAATTTTGGTTAAAAATTTTGTGTATTTGTTAGTTTCACTTGGGTCGAATTTACTTATTAAATCAACGACATGAATTTCTAAATCTTTGTTTTGTTCTTTAATTTCTTTCTTTGCCATAAACAATTATAATAATTTTGTATTTCAAATTCCACTATTAAAATGTTAAAATTACAAACATTTTTAAAACAAAAATCCCAACCTAAAGAATGTAAACAAACTTTGGTTGGGACTGTTTTTTAAACCTGAGTCGTCAAACTCTAGGAAAAAGGTTGGTATACCATGACGTTTCCTTTTTTGGCCGTTCCAACTTTTTTGATCGTAAAAAGTTGAATTAAAAAAAAGAACTGTTCGTAAGTTAACGGTCAACTCTACTCGGTGACTGAGGAATGTTTTTTGAATTAAAAACTTTCAGAAAAAATAGTCTTACGTGTACTAGCGGTAACTCCACTCGGTGACTGAGGATTTTTTTTAAGACAACTTTCGGCCTGATAAGTTGTACTGGTGAATGTCTAACACCTTTTGAGCGAGAGGGTGGTTACTAACCCCGCCTCTGTTTAGGAAATAAACAGTATACTAATTTATACTACTCTCGCGTGTGAGCGGAGAAAAAGTTACAACCTTTTGTCTCATACCTGGATGGTTTGTGTTTTATTTT
>Ga0315899_10001542_pt1 | contig 26224 bp, 16 predicted proteins | sample LakEriMetagenome_2_FD_203518 | JGI IMG/M metagenome (GOLD analysis project Ga0315899, IMG submission 203518) | Freshwater fungal communities from buoy surface, Lake Erie, Ohio, United States - Buoy 4 MA112 | ecosystem: Environmental > Aquatic > Freshwater > Lake | place: USA: Lake Erie, Ohio... | reverse complement strand
GACACTATTCCTTTTGGTGGAAGGTCCGCTTCATTCAAACATAATTAAAGAGCACAAATTGTGGAGGATAATTGAAAATCCGACACTGACTGCTCTAGGTTATCAACAGCTCTCTGCGTATTGGAGAACTGCATCACGACTTCTACGCCGCTAACCTTACTTGGTTTCGGTTTTTTCCGGAGTGGTCTCAGAGCCGTCGCCTTTGCTGGCGTCTTTGAACTCTTTCACTCCGCGTCCGAGTCCACGCATCAACTCCGGAATTTTTTTACCACCAAAAAACAGGAGCACAACAGCTAGTATTAGTACGATTTCAGTAACACCAAATTTTCCCATGTCGATTGATTTTTTTCCCTAGTTGGGGCGTCAAATATACACACGTGCTTGCTACTTCGCTGTTATTGTGAAACGATAACGTTATCGATGAGGCGAATTTCCCCTACAAAAGCAGCAACCAGCAATACACAATCCTCCTCCGTCCAATGAGTAGGTATATCGAATCGGGCGGCATTCACCAGGGCGCAGTACTCCAAACGCAACCCTTCAACTGACTTCAGTTGGTTTGTTGCCCATTCTTCTAATTCTTTTGGATGCACAGAACGCCCCATGCCGGCTGCAGCGAGGAGTACGCGGCTGATATTCAGCGCGATATTGTGTTGTTGTGGTGTAAGTCGCGCATTTCGGCTACTCATAGCCAATCCGGAAGCTTCGCGTACGGTTGGACAAGCCACTACTTGAACGGGAAGCTTTTCTTCCAAGGTCATTTTCTGAATAAGTGCCAGCTGTTGGAAGTCCTTTTCCCCAAAGAATGCTTTGTCGGGAGCCACTGCGAGAAACAGCTTCTTGACGATGGTCAGAACCCCGTCGAAATGCCCGGGCCTGAAATGGCCCTCCAGACTTGTGCTCAGCAGCCCGAAATCCCAATGAGTTGTTTTTTCACTTTCGAGATACATTTCCGAAATAGCCGGACAAAAAACAGCATGGCAGTCGGACTGTTTCAGTAATTCAATGTCGTTGGCCAGCGTGCGTGGGTATTTGAGCAGGTCATCGGCATTGTTGAACTGAGTGGGGTTGACGAAAATCGAAACAACCACTCGGTCACAATCCAGCAATGCACGTTTGACTAAGGATTGATGACCGGCGTGCAACGCCCCCATCGTAGGTACAAAGCCAACGGTTAACCCGAGAGCCCGTTGAGAAATCACCCAACTGTGAATTTGGTTAATATGTTCGAATACAGCGAGTGACACGGTTTTATCAAAAAATGTGAGGTGCCAAATGTAATTCTTTGGAATATCTGAGGAAATTTTGTTACTATCTTTGCAAACGCTTACGGCAACCATAATTACAGCATGAGTAACAAAACAAAGATTTTATACGTCTCTCAGGAAATCCTTCCCTTTACACCGGAAACCCCTATAGCTCAGCAGAGTCGCTCACTTCCACAAGCCGTCCACGAGGGCGGAAAAGAAACCCGGATTTTTATGCCCCGGTATGGTAAAATCAACGAGCGCCGTCATCAATTGCATGAAGTGATTCGTTTGAGCGGGATGAATTTGATTATTGACGATACAGACCACCCTTTGATTATCAAGGTGGCAAGTATCCCGCAAATCAGATTGCAGGTGTATTTCATTGACAACCAAGAGTTTTTTCATCGCAAGGCGTTTTTCCAAGACGAGGATAACAACATGTTTCCCGACAACGACATGCGCATGATTTTCTTTACGAAGGGAGTTCTTGAGACTGTTAAAAAACTAGGATGGGCTCCCGATGTCATCCACTGCCACGGTTGGTTCACATCTCTTATGCCGCTGTATGTTAAGCAATTGTACAAGCGCGACCCTCATTTTGCCGACACCAAGGTAGTTACTTCGGTGTATGCAGATTCTTTTGACGGGAAGCTTGATACTAAGATTGCTCAAAAGATTTCTTTCGACGGAATCGGGTTGGATCAGATGGAAAATTTGAAGAATCCGACTTACGAAAACCTCACAAAGTTGGCCCTTCAACATTCGGATGGTGCCATCATGGCTGAGCCGGGCACATTACCTTCGCTCGAGACGTATTGCAACAGCATCGATTTGCCGATGGTGAAGCCTTACAATGAATTGGATCAGCTAAGTGCTACCGATGAATTCTATGATTCTATTGTGTTGGGAAAGACAGAGCTCGTTGATTAAGCAGAATTACCATCCCCTTTATAGTATTGAAAGCCTCAAGCAATTGGGGCTTTTTCTCGTTTTCTCACTCTTTGTTTTTGCGGGTTGTACACGTCCCGATGAGAGTTTGGGGGAGAGCATACAGCCGGGGGACGATTTGTTGTTTGCGGCAGTCACCGACTCCTTTCAGCTTGAAATGGGGACTGAGCGCGTCGATTCCCTTCGTACCGATTTATTTGCCAATATACTGGTGGGCAACTACGTCGATGAACAGTTTGGTTCAGTGAAATGCAGAGGGGTGATGCAGTTTGCACCTGATGCATCGGCCGACACATTGCCGGCTAACCCGGAAGTATTTGCAGTTGATTTGAAACTTGCCTATCAGCCGGAGGCCTACGGCAACAATGCCCCGATGTATTTTCAGGTGCAGCGATTGATGGAGCCTATCTACCTGGATTCGGCGTATTACAACAACGACTTGCCCCAACGAGAATTGCAAAATCTGGTACTGAGCGGACAGGAAACACAACTAACGCGATCGGAATACGCTTCTGCCCTTTCAACAGGATCTATCGAATATTTAACCCTAAAGCTTGAGCCAACGCTTGGACAATATCTCTTGGCTCAAGATACGGCGCTCACCGACTTCGATTCGTTTGCCAATTACTTCCATGGTTTGGTAATTAGCGCCAGTACAATGGACGGCAGAGTGGTGAGTTTCGCAACCATCAACTCCTCAATCACGGTGTATTACCGCTATCCGGGAGAAAATCGAATGAACATTGGTTCTTACACTTTTAAATACACGTCGTCGTGTGAAGCATATTCGGTTGTTGAACATCAGTACTTCGGAAGCGAGTTGCAATCATTATCGGCTGCTGCACCATTGCAGAGCCAGCAGGTTGCTTATTTGCAAGGTGGTGGCGGCACCCGAGTGCGTGTGAATTTGGCCGATGTGCATTGGATGAGAGATTTGCCGGGGGCTGCAATTATCAACAAGGCAGAACTGGTGGTGCCTTATGATACAGAAACCCGCTTTGATGAATTGGATAGTGTGAACGTGGTGTACGAGAAATTACCTGATGTGTATGCCCTTACAGCTGATTATGGCCGCAATGCAGGGGGGAACTTTCGCAAGGAGCCGGGCTATTATCGATTTAACGTCACCACGCATGTGCAGAGCATTCTAGCCGGCGAAATTGAAAGTACGGAATTACTCATGGTAGCAAGCCCGCGTGTGGCGGGGGCTTATAATTCGCTTGGAATACGGAGGTCGCTTTTGCGTGGGCCTTCGTACAATGAGGATAAAACGCGAAATGCGCGACTTGTTATCACATACAGTTATTAGTAGTTAATTCATCTACCTTTGTTAGGACTTATACCTTATCAACCATGTGTGGAATAGTAGGATTTATCGGGAGTCAGCAAGCGTATCCCATTTTAATAAAAGGCCTAAAGCGTCTGGAATATCGCGGTTACGACAGTGCCGGAGTTGCAATGATTGAGAACCAGGCGTTCAATCAATACAAGTGCAAGGGAAAAGTGGCCGACCTCGAGTTGCTCGTGAAAGAGAAGGATGTGGATGGCACTATTGGAATTGGTCATACACGCTGGGCTACACACGGGGTTCCCAATGATGTGAATGCGCACCCACACCTTTCGGGTGATGGCAATTTGGCTCTCATTCACAATGGAATCATTGAAAATTATGCTACTCTCAAGGAAGCACTTATTGGACAGGGCCACATCTTCAAGAGCGATACCGATACTGAGGTTTTGGTACATTTTATTGAAGATATCATGGCCAAAACAGGTCACGATTTGTTCGAAGCAGTGCGAGTGGCATTGTGCGAGGTAGTGGGTGCTTATGCAATCGTGGTTATGGACCGCAGATTCCCCGATCGGTTGGTGTGTGCCAAGAAATCAAGTCCACTGGTAATAGGCATTGGTGCCGAGGGTGATTACTTCATCGCCTCAGACGCTACTCCATTTATTGAGTACACCAAGAATGTTGTGTATCTTGAAGACGAGGAAGTTGCTTCGATTGATCGTGGTGCCGGGCTGAAAATTGTAACTATCCAAAATCAACAAAAGGATCCATATATACAAGAGCTTGAGATGAAGCTCGAAGCCATAGAGAAGGGCGGCTATGACTCCTTCATGTTGAAGGAAATTCATGAGCAACCACGATCGATTTATGACTCTATTCGTGGTCGACTCAACTTGAATCATGGCATGCTCAAAATGAGTGGAATTGATCGCCACGAGGAAATATGGATGAATGCGAATAGGATTATCATAGTCGCATGTGGTACTTCATGGCATGCCGGGTTGGTTGCTGAATATCTCTTTGAGGAGTTTGCGCGCATACCAACGGAGGTGGAGTATGCATCCGAGTTCAGATATCGTGATCCTATTATTCAACCGGGTGACATTGTGATTGCGATTTCGCAATCCGGAGAGACTGCGGATACGCTGGCCGCCATAGAATTGGCCAAGGAAAAGGGGGCTTTCATTTTTGGAGTTTGCAACGTGGTGGGTTCAACCATTTCCCGGGCAACTCATTCCGGCGCTTATACGCACGCAGGACCGGAAATTGGAGTGGCATCCACCAAAGCGTTTACCGCACAGGTTGCAGTGCTGTATTTGATAGCGTTATCGGTTGCTGATAAGCGAGGAACCATTAGCAAGGAGCGACTGCATCGATTGATGGCTGAACTCACTACCATTCCGGATAAAGTAGAAGAAGTACTCAAGACCAATGCACTGGTCGAGTCAATAGCCGATATATACAAAGACCATCGAAACGCTTTGTATTTGGGCCGTGGTTATAGTTTCCCGGTAGCTCTCGAGGGAGCCTTGAAGTTGAAGGAAATCTCTTACATACACGCTGAAGGATATCCGGCTGCTGAAATGAAGCACGGGCCAATTGCTCTAATAGATGAGGAGATGCCGGTCTTTGTAATTGCGACTCAGGGCCACTCATACGAGAAGGTAGTGAGCAACATACAAGAAGTAAAAGCGCGTAAGGGGAAAATTATCGCGATTGTTACAGCGGGCGATAAGACAGTTAGTGAATTGGCTGACCATTCAATCGAAATACCCAAAACGGATGATAGTTTGGTGCCGATTGTATCGGTTATACCCCTTCAGTTGCTCTCATACCACGTAGCCGTTATGCGAGGATGCAACGTAGACCAGCCTCGAAACCTTGCCAAGAGTGTTACTGTTGAGTGATTTTGAGGTTATTAACAAATTCACAACCCGATTGTTGATAAACTCGAGTTTTTGTGTGTCCGAGTGAATCAATTCATCGGATGTTTGTCTGTACAAATCCAAAATTCAATTATATGAAAAAAGTAGTTTTGTTCATCGCACTGGTAGCCACCACTGTGGTAGGTGCACAAGCACAGAAGTTTCAAGGTGGCGAAAAGAACCTTGAAGTGGAGTTCAATCCATTCGGAGGTTCACCAATCGGCATGAACGGTGTTCGTTTCCGTATGTTCAACAGCGAAAGCAGCGCTATCCGCGTTGGTTTCAACATTGGCGGTACAAACCACAATGAGGTATACTCTCAGCAGTCTTCAGAAGAAGGTTCTGATGGTGCTGTAGTTATTCTTCCTGAGTTGAACCAAACTCATCAGTCGTTCAACTTCGCTATCCGTCCCGGATACGAAATGCACTTCCCTGGCACAGATCGTTTGTCACCCTACGTTGGTGCTGAGTTGATGTATGCCATGGAGAGTTCTACACTTACTCGCGAGTTCCACAACGCTAACAACGCCGACGACCAATCGAAGCCTGAAAACTGGCAGACATGGGACATGAGCGTGAAGAATGGTTCTAGCACTTTTGGCTTGAACGCTCTTGCGGGTGTTGACTTCTACTTCGCTGATAATTTCTACCTCGGTGCTGAAATCAACCTCGGTTTCCACAACACTTCTTACAAGGATCGTGAAACTACTGCAAGCAACGAAGACGCATGGAAATACAGCGGTATTCAGTACGATCCTTTGACAGGAGCAGGTGATATTGATTTCTACCAAGCTACTTGGAATGCTGAGAATACTGCAATTGAGTACCAGACCATCATCGGTCCTGGTGACCCAAATTCAGTTGATGGCACTAGCCCAACCAAGTCATCTGGATGGGGTCCAAACTTCCAGTCAACCCTTCGTTTGGGTTGGTTGTTCTAATTGCAAACCTGCAAACCTGCAAACATGAATATTCAAAGGGGCTGCCGCGAGGCGGCCCTTTTTGATTTCGGATTATTAATTACGAATGGTGAGGGTATCGTTGAAGCAAGAAGTAGTTGAATATAGATGGTCAATCGCTCAAATAGACCTTATTTTGCTGATATGAAAATTCAATCGATTCTTTTGGTGTTCTTGTTCTGTGCCTCAGCCGATGCGATACAAGCTCAGCATGCTGCAGCGCTGGAAATGAATGATAGGGTCGAAACCGGAGAAGTGGGTTTGAGTGTTGCAATCGACCAGCCCAGCCCTGTGGTTGGCTGTGGTGAGCCGGTTACTCTTACTGCTACAATTATCGGTGCAAGCGAAATAAGTTGGTTGCGCAACGGTGAACCTATCAATGGCGCTACTACCAACACATTCGTAGCCAATCAGCCCGGTATGTATTCGGTTGTAGGGGTTTCATTGCTCTGTCAGCTCGAATCGGCGCCCGTGGAAGTTATACTTGAATCGCCACTTAACGCGGAAATTTTGAGTCCGCAGGGCACGACCGCATGCGATGGAGATTCTGTATTGCTCCAGGCAACAGGAGGTAATGCACAATGGCAATGGTATCGCAACGGTGAGCCAATGGATGGCGCGACTAATGCCACTTTAAACGTATCTCTTCCGGGTAGTTATGTCGTAATTGGCAACGAGACATCGGTTTGTGCTAGTTCATCTCTTCCTGTGCAGGTAACGTTTGATCCCATTCCCGAGGTGAGTTTAGTTTGGGAATCGAGCCCATTGATTTGCTCGGGTGACAGTCTGGCGATATTGGCGGCATTGGAACCGGGTGAGGTATTGACCTGGTATTACAATGAAACTTTTGTCGAAACGGGTTCAAGTACTTATTATGCGAGTGGGGCAGGCGAGTATCATGCAGAGGTACTGAATACACTTACGGGATGTGGTTCGCTTACAAGCTCGCTCAACTTGGAAGTATTAACCGAGCAATCGATTGTTGTTGAGTCAGCGGGAAATACAGGTGTTTGCGAGGGTCAGTCGGTTACTTTGTTTGTTGCAACAGGTGTAGGAACCATACAATGGTATAACAATGAGTCTGCTATGGAGGGCTCGAACTCCTCGGTATTAACCACCTTCACGGAAGGTCAGTATATAGCTCAGGTAACGGATGACAGCGGATGTCGCTCTAATTCGAACCCGCTTTTTGTAGAAGTATTTCCATTGCCATCTGTTGAGTTTCTTCTGGATGAAGGATCAGCGGTGTTGTGTGGTCAGGAGGATACCGTGAGGGTCGAGGTGGCAGGCGGTAACGCATATACCTGGTACAACGGGGAAACTGAACTGGCAGGTGAGGATAGCAATGTGCTTGAAATAACCGAGGTTGGCGAATTTTCAGTGCAAGTTGCGAATCCGGAGGGTTGTGTGGCCATTTCACAACTCCTTAGTGTGCAGGCTTTCGATATTCCTACGCTTGATTTAATACCGAACGGTACCATTAACCTATGCGATGGTCAGACCTTGTTGTTTGAGGCTATAGCTGAAGCAGATGTTCAATACACGTGGTATTCTAGCGGTCAGCCAATCGAAGGAGAATTCGGCACCGCCATTGAGGTCGCAGAAGGTGGCGAGTATTCGATTGTGGTTTTGAATGACAATGGTTGTTCAAATTCAGCGATGGCCCAAGTTGAGTTGGTTTCTGTTTCTACGCCAATCATCGTGGATGGCGGTGTAACCTCAGATGGTCAGCTTCTTCTGACCGATGAAGCTTCAGGTCACCAATGGTATTTGAACGGCGAAGAAATCTCAGGGGCAACAGGTAATAGCTATGTGGCTACTGAAAATGGCATCTACACGTGCATTGCAATTGAAGATATTTGCGAATCGACATTATCGGCAGGCTTTGAGGTGGTGTTAGGAGGAGTGTTGGAACGGTCCATTGCCTTGAAGCTATATCCCAATCCTGCCCAGGATTTCATTGTATTCGAGCGCACTTTGCTAACGGGGTCAACGTTTTCAGTCTACGATGTTGCCGGGCGGGAGGTGTTGAGGGGTATAATCACAAACGCACGAACGACGGTTGATGTCAGTAATTTGGGAGTTGGATTGTATCGCTTAGTATTTGCCGAAGGAGAACAGATGTCGTTTTCAGTGGTGCGATAGCAATTCGACCTGTATTTGTGAATTTATTTTAGCTTTTAGGAGCTGAAGAAATCACGGTTTGCTGTTAACATTTATCTGTCGGAAATGGACTGCACAACGCAAGTATGCCTGGTTAGGACTGTAGGATATTGCAAATATCAATTTCAGACACGTCCGTTATGAAGCATATTACCATTCTCTTTTTTTGGTTGTTAACATCGTCAGCTATAACCGCGCAACTAGCGAACGGCTCAATTGGCGCTGATTTCACCGTTACTGATCAATTCGGAACTAATCATAATCTCTATTCTTATTTAGATCAAGATTACACGGTTTTTTTGGTTTTTGACGCTACATGGAACGGCCCAGGGTGGTCCTATCATACGAGCGGTGCTATGGGCGATTTATATACAGAGCATGGTCCTTTTGGTGCGCCGGGGGTGCTCAGTTCAACAACGGATGATGCAATGGTCATTTGGATTGAAACTGACGGAACCACCACAGAGCAAGACATGGTAGGCACGGGATCAAGCACTCAAGGAAATTGGTTGAATCCATCAGGAATACCCATTCAATATCCAATGGCCAATCTTCTGACTGTTCAGGCAGATCAAATCAATCAGAATTACGAAATAGCCTATTTCCCAACGGTATATCGAGTATGTCCAAATCGCTTCGTCACAGAGGTTGGACAAATTGATGCTGTGGACCTTTATGCAACTGTTTCTGATTGTCCTCCACCTGCCTTCACGAATGTTGACCCGGCAATTGTAAATTATGAGGGTCTAAGCAGCGCTTGCGATGAATTGGAGGTGATTGTTTTGCTACAGAATAATGGATTGTTGCCACTTACATCGTGCACTTTTCAAATTGAACTTGGCTCAGCTTCATCACAGTATACGTGGAATGGTAACCTTAGTACTTATCAAATTGCAAGTGTAAACCTGGGTGTTTTACCGATTAATCAGTCTGAACTTCTGAATGTGACCATCATTTCTTCTGACGGCAATGCACAAAATAATTCAATAACGGAATCAATTGTATTTGCAGGCAATTCGACACAGAGTCTTCGATTAGACATTGAGTTTGATAATTGGCCGGAGGAGTTTTCTTGGGCGATATTCAATGAGCAAAATACAGCGGTTGCATCAGAGCAATACTCAAACGCTAATCCTGACGGATCGAGTATTACCGAATACATAGAATTACCGGCACTTGGCTGTTATCGCTTTGTTGCATACGACGCGTATGGCGATGGACTCAATGGGTCCATTTGGGGTGCTCAAGACGGTTCTGTTTTGTTGACGTCTTATTCATCAACCAATGCGTTATATAGTACTATTTGGAATTATGCGGGGGATTATGGGTTCTATGAAGAATATACCTTTTTCAGGGTGGTTGAAGAGACGGGGCAATTTGGCTGCACCAATGTGCAGGCATGCAATTATTGGCCATCGGCAACGATTGATGATGGTAGTTGTTTTTTCGTTGGCTCTGCGTGCAATGATGGAAATAACAACACAGTTGGGGATGTCATACAATCGAATTGCAACTGTCAGGGATATACAGGAGGTTGCACGGATGTGAATGCGTGCAATTACGATCCGAATGCAGGAGCTGATGACGGAACCTGTTTCCATCCCGGCAGCCCTTGTAACGACGGCAATAGCAATACGTTCGGTGATGTGTATCAGGACAACTGTGTTTGTGCCGGATCGAATAATTGTAATCCATTTGGATACAACTTCACACAAGCGGGGGAATACATATATCCCGCGCAAGGTGCTGCAATAAGCGATGGCTGTGTGGGTGAGCCCTATTTGCAATCGGTATACTTCTTAGTTCCGACGGATTTAGGAACACTGGCACCTGAATATGCTGGCGTCCTTGTTCAGAGCTTTCAAATCGCAGGCTTAAGTATCGATGGTATTGCGGCGTCGGGCTATGGTTTTGATTGGGATTGTGATATTACGGGCTGCTTATACAATGCAGGCGAGCAGCATTGCATTACTATTTATGGCGTGCCTAATCAGAGCGGCAGTTATGTTCTCAATGTAGATATTGTTGTCAATGCAATCTTTGTTGGTGTTCCGCTGGAGTTGCCCTATTCAACAGGAAGCTATACACTAGAGGTATCAGCTATTTGTGGCAATGTTTTTTCCGGTTGTACAAACCCGATTGCATGTAATTATAATCCGCAGGCTCAATTTAATGATGGTACTTGTATCATTCCGGGGAATCCTTGCAACGATAATAATTCGTCTACAATAAATGATGTTTTCCAAACAGACTGTGGGTGTGAGGGAGAATCCATTGACCCGGGCTGTTCGGGCTTTACGGTTAGCAATAATGTTGTTTCACCCACATGCACAGGTGACTCTGATGGTTCGATTTCATTGATGGTTACAGGCAATACAGGGCCGTTTTCAGTTGAATGGGGTATAGGAGAAACAGGAATGCAGCTTAGTGGGCTAGTTGCGGGTGCATATAGTGTATCTATTATGGATGCGGTTGGATGTACAGAGACTCTTTCGTTCGCCCTTTCAGATCCTGATGAATTAGTAATTGCTGCCGCCACCTCAAGCCCCGCATGCGAAGGGGGTGATGATGGCAGCGCAACCGTGCAGGTTTCCGGGGGAACAGGCCCTTATTCGTATGCGTGGAATACCACGCCTATAAATACGTCTTCATCCGTTACTAATTTATCCGCAGGAACATACATTGTCCAAGTTATGGACGCCTCCGGATGTGTGGCGCTGGAATTAGTAGAGATTGAAGAATCAACCAATGCATTCAGTATAACGGCCAATACTTCTCAAGCCTCATGCTTACAGAATAACGGTTCTGCAATTGTTGTGGTTAGCGATGCTACGGAACCAGTAAGCTATTTATGGAACACTGGTCAAACCACACAACAGATTACCGGTTTATCGGCAGGTATCTATTCTGTGGTAGTTTCCTCGGGAGGTTGCACCGAAGAAACCGTTGCAATAGTGAATAATCAAAATGCTCCGGCGGTATTATTATTAGGAACTTCACCGGCTTGTTTTGCACAGAATACGGGTTTGATAACATCAGTAGTAAACGGAGGTGCTCTGCCCTATACTTATGTTTGGAGTAATGGAGGTTCAGGCACGCAGCTGACAAACCTAATTGCCGGAACATATACGCTTGTGATTGTGGATGCGCAAGGGTGTCAGGCATCTCAGCAATACACACTGACTCAACCCAATCCGCTTGTTGTGGAGCTATCCGTTACAAACACCTCATGCCTCACCGAAACCGGCTCCATCGAAGCAGTTGTGCTTGGGGGCACATCTCCCTACAGTTATGAATGGAGCAACGGATCTTCTTCTCAAAGCGTAGGAAATTTATCGGCAGGGAACTACTCGTTGGCGATTCAGGACGCGCAAGGTTGCACGGCCAATTCTGTTGCTGAAGTAATTGAGCCCCTTGGGGTAGAATTGGCAACGATAATCATCAATCCATCCTGCGGCAGCAGCCCCGATGGAAGTGCAGAGGTGGTTGTTATACAAGGCACTCCGCCATTTAACATTGAGTGGAGCAATGGGTTGATGGACCAAACATTATTACCGAATCTTGTAGCAGGCACATATGGCGTGACCGTCACGGATGCGCTAGGTTGCAGTGACTTTGCAGAGGCTGAATTGGTTGCGGACGCTAGTTATGATCCTGAAATTCTGGGTCCTGTAGTTGCAGATCCGTTTGCGGTAAGTGTTTATTCTTTGCCGAGTATAACAGGCGCTATCTACAATTGGGAGGTGTCAGGGGGTAATGTTCTTACCGGTCAGAACTCGAATTATATCGAAGTGCAGTGGGGCACTGACTTCAATTCATCGGTTCAGGTAACCGTGCAACTGGCAGATGGCTGCATCTATACTGATGTATTAGTGGTAGAGGTTGGTTTGTATTCCCATGAAATTCGACTTAATGAACAGGATATTGAGATTTATCCCAATCCGTTCAACGATAAAATTGTTATGCGATTAATTCATGATTCGGATAAGCTAATTTCTTACAAGCTTTATGAGCCGCGGGGTATGCTGGTTGCGCAGGGAATGTTGACCGGAGAGCAGTATCAATTGGATACAGAAATGTTACCCGCCTCTACCTACATACTGGAAGTGAATTACGGGGATAAAATGGGTCGCGTTCGTATCGTGAAAAACTGATTGTTTCGAAGATATTTTGAGGCGCGGACAAATAGAACAGCATTCTCTGCGACTCTGCAAAAAACCTACACCAACTCGATTTCAAACTCGGTGAGCTGAACGAACTGTTCAATGCGTTCGTGAATCTCTTCCTTGGTGATTTCGAGCAGACGATCAGGACCAAATTTTTCGCATGTGAAGGAAGCCATGGCAGAGCCAACGATGATGGCGCGCTTCATGTTTTCGAACGAGATGTTTTCTGTTTGTGCGAGGTAACCGATAAAGCCACCTGCGAACGTATCGCCTGCACCTGTTGGGTCAACTACTTCCTCGAGCGGCAACGCCGGCGCGAAGAACACGTTGTTTTTGTCGAACAGCAATGCACCGTGTTCGCCTTTTTTGATGATGAGGTATTTCGGACCTAGTTCTAGGATTTTCTTAGCGGCTTTTACCAATGAGTGTTCCTTGGCCAATTGACGCGCCTCTTCGTCATTGATAGTAAGCACATCTACTTTAGCAATCACCTGCATGAGGTCGTCCCAAGCGATGTCCATCCAGAAGTTCATGGTGTCCATGACCACGAGTTTCGGGCGTTCGTTCAATTGCTCTATTACGCGCATTTGAACTGCCGGAGCCAAGTTGCCCAGCATCAGGAAGTCGCAGTTTTTGTAGGCCTCGGGAACCACAGGGTCGAAGGTCGCCAGCACGTTGAGGTCAGTGACCAACGTGTCGCGCGAGTTCATGTCGTAGTGGTATTTCCCAGACCAGTAGAAGGATTTCTCACCCTGCTTGATTTGTAGACCGCCCTGGTCTATACCGCGTTTGGTCATTTCATCGAGCATGGACTGCGGGAAGTCGTCGCCCACCACCGACACCAGGCCGGAAGCATTCACGAAGTGCGATGCGCACAAGGTGATGTAAGTAGCTGCACCACCAATCACGCGATCTTGCTTCGCGAATGGGGTTTCAATAGAATCGAAGGCAACGGTGCCCACAGCGACGAGACTGGCCATAGAAAAAATTTTGCGCGAAGATATTGTGGATTGGTGGATAAGTTGTAATATTGCAGCCCTTTTCAGAAAGACCCTTTTGAAATCGGTGTTTTAGTCTTGCCTCTGCCCTCGGCTTCGCTCGGGCGGCGGGATTTTCGAAAGTGACAGCTGCCTTCGACTTCGCTCAGGCAGTGGTTCAAAGAGAATAACAGGTGAGATTGCTAAAGCGATGGAGGGAGTTTCTTTTGAATATCGAATGCGGTATTCAACGGAAGATTCCTCAGTAGCTCAGCTGGTTAGAGCACATGACTGTTAATCATGGGGTCCCTGGTTCGAGCCCAGGCTGGGGAGCAAAGGCCATCACATTCATTTGTTGATGGCCTTTTTTATTTAAAAAAACAAGCATGTGGTCTTTGGTTCGTCCCGCAAGTGCGGGAGGGGAGCGGTGAAAACCCTGTAAACGTTTAGTTTGCGGGGTTATTTGTTTTTGCCCTCGACTGCCCTCGGGCAGCACTTTCGAGTTGAGTGTCCTGCTGCCTTCGACTACGCTGCCTTCGACAACGCTGCCTTCGACTACGCTGCCTTCGACTACGCTCAGGCAGCGCTCGACTGTGCTCGTATATCATGTGACTTCGCTTGAGTGACTGCCGCTGCCTGAGCGAAGTCGAAGGCAGCGATCACCAAAGGCATTGATTTCGCAAGAAAGGTCCCGCTGCCTGAGCGAAGTCGAAGGCAGCGAACACCGAAGGCAGCGAAGCCGAAGGCAGCCCTCTATAGGTATATATTCCATTTAAACCATTTCATGCAAGGTAGATTCGAAGAACAGGTAATACGTTTTTCAATTATTACTCCTTCGCACGATGAAACCTTGTATGTATATTCTAATATGTTCCGATGGAAGCTTTTACACCGGAAGTACCACGGATTTGAATCGACGACTTGAGCAACATAGCAGCGGCAACGGCGCCAACCACACGAAAAAGCGTTTACCCATATCACTTGTTTATTCCGAAGAGTTTGATCGAATCGACCATGCATTCCGCCGTGAGAAGCAAATTCAACGATGGACGCACGCAAAAAAGCTTGCCCTTGTAAAGGGCAACCACCAAAAGTTAAAAGAGCTTGCACAATGCATGAATATGAGTCATTTCTTGCTGAGGAAGGTGGTGAGAGAGGAATAAATTATTCTTGTTATGCCCTGCCTTCGGCTGCCCTTCTTCCGGCTCCGCCGCCTTCGACTTCGCTGCCTTCGACTTCGCTGCCTTCGACTACGCTGCCTTCGACTTCGCTCAGGCAGCGCTCGACTGTTCTCGAATATCATGTGACTTCGCTTGAGTGACTGCCGCTGCCAGGGCGTAGTCGAAGGCAGCTTAGTCCAGGCTTCGCTTCACATTCCCCCGAACAACCTACCTCAACGTAAATAATACCCATTCCGCTATTTGAGGTTGACGGCTTCTGATAAGTCTCTCATATTCTTCGGGGGTGGTATCTCCCATGGTTTGTATGATGGGCGAGGCGATGGCCGGGAAGACGGTTAGCCCCAACAAATTCATCAAAACGAGGGCAATGGTTGCCGGCTTGTAGTTGCCGGCTTCTATTTCTTGCTGGAACTGCCGTGCCATCACCGAGCGATGCAGCATATTGCGCATTTGTTTGGTGTAAGTCACCACGGCGGAATGACCTCTGCGAATAACATTTAAAGAATACAACGGCAAATACGGGCTTTCCAACACCATGTTGCTATAACAATCAACCAACGCATGCACTTTATGTTCGAAGTTTGTTGCACTGTTGTTTGCCAGTAATTCCACTTTTCCTATGAATTCGTTCATTACTTCCGTCAGTACAAGGTCAAACAAGTGTTCCTTGCTTTTGAAGTAATAGCTTATAAGCCCGGGATTAGTTCCCGCCAGCGCTGCTATTTCGTGCGACCTTGCAGCATCAAGGCCCTTTCGCAGAAATATTTCACGTGCCGCCTGCTTAAGTCGATCTTGGCTTTCAGGTGATGTTGTTGGTTTACTGTGTTTCATTATACCTACGAAACTACAGGTGTTTTTGTGCTTTTAACCCACGCTGTCACCCAATGAATGGTAATTGCATTTTTTAGGAATACAATTGTAAACACGATACAATTTTTCACACTACAACTAACTTGATTTAAACGGTTGTTGTGCTATATGCTGATGGCCATTAAACTTACCTATACGACGATATACCTCTTACTTTACTCGCAATGCGCATGATGATTTGAATTCTTGCTTCAATCTTTTCGGGACCAATATTTCGGAAATAGATTTTCGGATGAGCGATGAGCGAAGGATACTAACGAAGGATGTGAAGGTAACTCGCGATGCTTCCGTAGAATTCTACATCGAGTACGTAGTAATAAACTCCTTCGGGTAAGTCGTCGCCGTTCCAATTGTTCTGATAGTTTTCCTGCTCATACACAAGGTTGCCCCAGCGGTTGTATACATACAAGTGACTGGATGGGTAGAATTGAAGTTGATCAAACACTAAGGTAGCGTTGGTTCCATCGCCGTTGGGGGTAAACACATTGGGTGCATCGAGCGACGGTGTAACCACCTCAAATTCCTTGCACAATGTATCGGGACAACCCGCGTCGCTGAAAACTTCGAGACATACGGTATGGTAACCTAAATCGGGAATGATGTAGCTGTTGATGTCGCCCGACTGCGTTTGCCCACCATCCAGCGTCCAGTTCCATGCGGCAACAGTTCCAACGCTTAGTGTGGTTTGATCTACGAAGAAAGCAGGAATGCCTTGCATGGCAGGGTTGGGAGCAATGTTAAAGTCTGCGATGGGTGATGGCATAACATTCACCCACAGGTCGAGCGTGTCGGATGGGCAGCCATTCCATACAGTATTGACACGATAGAGTACTGAATTAGCGATGGTATCGGCATTTTCCAGCAAAACGGGTATCGTATTACCCACACCACTTGTGCCATTGCCGCTCCATGAAAGCGTATAATCCGGTGCGCACGACTGCACTGTGATATCTTCAGGAATGTTGCTGCATACCAGCACGGGTGATGGATCTGTAATGCTAGGTGCTGCTTTGATGTTAAGGGTTTCATCAGCCAATCCTGTTACCACATTTCCACAAGCATCTATTATGATGGGAGCAGGTACATCAATCGAGAAGGGCTCGGGGCAAAACTCGGGGCATCCCGGCCATTGCATGTACAAGTCTGTAACTGTTCCCGATAGATCACACGGGGAGGATTGCGCCACCGCTGAATCGGCAGCCATCCACGGGTGCGAAATTGTATAAGGTGGCACACCGTATTTGGTTCGAACCTTTCCTTCAAATGTGCATTGACTGGAACAGATGGGGGTGCCGGGTACGGTAAATTCGAGCCCATAGGTTTCCACCGTGCGTCCTTCAACATAGGCAGTGAAAGGCCATAGCGTATTCGTGGGGTTGTAATAAATATAGGCATAATTGCAATCACCTTCCGGGGTAAAGCGCCCGAGATGCATGCGGAAATAGAAGGATTGCTCGGAGCAAGAAGGAGCAAAACAACAAAGCAACGGATCACGAAAGTCGAACAATTCCAAGTAGGCAGTGCCTGCTTGCAGTCCTGTGGGAGGCGCAACTTCAAACGTCCCACTGCTGTCGCACGAAGTGCTGAAGAACATGGAACCATCCATCATAACAGCTCCTGCAAGCGGCTCGGCCCAATAGCTGGCTGTAACAAAGCATCCTGTTACTGTTACTTGCGCAGGTATGTTTACAAGTAGGCTATCCACATTGTATTCGGGGATATAACAAGATAGCATTACATCATCGCCAAAAGCAGCTGTTGGGCCAATAACCAGTGGATCAATGATAACAGGATAGGCGCGCTCTGGGGCATTGAGCCAGGTATTGGACACGTGCATTTGAAGTTGTACGTGGTGATTCTCTACCACCCAAGAATACCCCGCTATGATACGCTGCGATTCACGCTCCCAAGTTTCCTGTGCGTCGAAACACAGCGCAGGAAGTATGGAGCCTATATGATTTTTCTGTTCATCGATGAAATGAATAGGTCCTATCCAATGGTTGTTTTCCATTCGTCCTTCATGCGGCAACGTCATAACGGACACCTTCTTGTTGAATTCAATCGTTTCGGAGAATACAGCATATTGATCACTCCATTCAGGGGCTTGTGCAAGTATGTAGCTGTACTTGACTGCATTTTCTGAGACTATGAGCTCTTTGGATATCCAAGGTATACTGGAAGATGCGATGAATTTGTTCGTCTCTGTCTCGCTGCAATGATATTCGAGAACAACGTCATTCATTCGGCCGTTAGAACCGATGTGCATTTCGTTTGCTTGTAAAAAATCTATTTTGAAGGATCCATCATTTTCAACTCTAACAGGATGGTTTTGTTGCAAGGCCTGCCAAGCCCCATCCAATTGTGTACAACGCGCATCAATTCGTTGCCATTGATTTTCTTTTTTAAAGTGAATCGGTTTCTGGCTGTTTTCAATCATGATGCGCCCGTCGGCGTGTTTCCAAGAAGCATGATGTTCATCTCTCGCATTAACCATTTCAGTCCATTCGCTTCGATTCGCGAAGAAACTGTGTTGCTTAGCGGATGATTCCCCTAAAGAGTATGCAGGAGCTTGTGCAAGAGCTAATGCGGAGCACAACAGACTTGTTAGGCAAAGCAAGATTCTTGTCATGGGTATCATAATCAAGGTTGAATCAAATGTAATGAAAAGGATGGATGGACAAAGGTGTAGGGGATGAGTGAGAAGGTTTGCGGTATCGACCCAGCGGTATGTCCTTGTCCTTCTTCGCTATTTCACCAAATTGCGATCAACAATCTCTTTCATCAACTCCTGATTGATTGGCTTGGCGATGTAGTCGTCCATGCCGGCTTCCAGGCATTTTTCTCGCTCCCCTTCAATGGCATTTGCAGTGCAGGCAATGATGGGCCTGGTGTAATTCATTTCGCGGAGTTTTTGAGTGGTTTCACGACCATCCATGCCGGGCATTTGAATGTCCATTAATATAAAAAGAGGATTGTGGTCCTTGACTTTATCGATGGCCTCATAGCCGCTTATTGCGGAAATGAATGTATAGTGAGGGTAAATCCTAGAAAGGAGTGCTCTGCAAAGCACTAGGTTCAGTTCATTATCTTCGACGATTAGTGCCACGGATTTATCTTCTGTTGCCCCTCCGGCAGATTGCGCCACTGAGATTGGTTGTGACGCAACTATTTTTTTACCATTATCAGTTGGGTTCTCTTCTATGGGTAAGTCGAGAGAGAAATAAAAATAGCTGCCCTTATTCAGCTCGCTTTCGAACTCAATGTGGCTATTCATGAGCTGCAGCAAGTTGTTGGAAATAACCAATCCTAGACCCGTTCCGCCGTAGCGCTTGGAAGTTGAGGCATCGGCCTGTACGAATGCAGTAAAAAGGAGTTTTTTTTGCGCATCGGCTATTCCAATGCCGCTATCACGAATTCCAACCTTCAACCTCACGGAAGAAGGGTTTTCAGAGCGCTCGACATCTACCGTAAGAGACACACTGCCTTTCTCGGTAAATTTGATTGCGTTGTTAAGTAGATTAATAACTACCTGTGATAATCGGATTGAATCTGCATAAACGACAGCAGGAATTTTTGAATCGAGTGTAAGATAGACCTTAACATCTTTCTTGTCGGCCAAGTGCTGGGTTAACTGCACTGCAGTTTCGAATATTTTTCGAACGTTGCATCGCTCTATGTTGAGATACATTTTACCTGCCTCAATCTTCGATAAGTCTAACACCTGATTGATAAGTTCCATGAGCAGATTGGCCGACTCATTCAAGAACCGCACATATTCCTTCTGAACAGGGTTGAGCTCTGTAGTGTTGAGTAATTCACCAAAACCAATCACACCATTCAGCGGCGTTCGAATTTCATGCGACATGTTGGTGAGGAATTCGGACTTGGCTCTGTTGGCCTCATTTGCCTTCGTTGCTAGTTCTTCTGCAAGTTTAATTTTATCGGCAAGCTCTTTATTTTGTTCATTCCGCCGCATTACAGACCCGATATTGTCGCCGATGATTCGAAGTAGCATACGGGCAGAATCATCCCATTCAATTTTCTGTTCTACGGCATCAAAACCGATAAACCCGTAAAGGAATTCTGATTCGCGCACGGGGATAACCAACAAAGATTGAATACCTTGTGGCTCGAGAATAGCTTTCTCTGCAGCCCATGTTTCGGGCAGTTTTGACAAATCGTCGATATAGACTTCTTTACCATCCAACAAAGTGTTCATCCACATCGGAAGCATATCGTATGGAATACCCTGCAGTTCTGTTATCTGCGGTTCAATTCCCGCTTTGCACCACTCATTGGTATTAGAGCATGTTTTCTCGGTATAATCAAAGGAAAAAAAGTAGGAACGGTCTACTCCTGAAAAATCACCAATGCGCTGAAGTAATTCATCTAACCGTGTCGAGAAATTGTTCTCCTCAGATTGAATTATCAATGAAGTACATTCAACCAGGAGAGCGTTGAATCCTTGTTTTTGTGAGGGTGTAGAAGAAGAGTTCATGGTAGTAGTGACAGGAAAGCAAGAAGCAGATAAGCGGTCGAAAATACAAATGGAAGGTTAGAACACCAAGATCTACTGCAAATCAGTAATCGGGTAGCCCTATTTTTACTCCCAAAAGAAATTCTGTTTGCAATGAGAAACAATCACGAAATAGACTACCGCATCTTCGGAGAAGAGATGCAATGTGTGGAGATAGAACTAGACCCACAGGAGACGGTAGTGGCCGAATCAGGCGCTTTTATGTACATGGATGATGGCGTTCAAATGGAGACTGTTTTTGGCGATGGCAGCCAGCAGCAGGGCGGTTTTTTCAGCAAGCTGATGGGAGCCGGAAAGCGTCTTCTGACCGGGGAAAGTTTGTTTATGACAACTTTCACTCATCGCGGCATGGGCAAAGCTAAAGTTGCTTTCGCATCGCCCTATCCGGGTAAAATTATTGCGCTCGATTTACAGCAGCTGAACGGCAAAATTGTTTGTCAAAAGGATTCATTTTTATGCGCGGCGAAAGGTGTTAGTATTGGAATTGAGTTACAACGAAAACTAGGAACCGGTCTGTTTGGTGGTGAAGGGTTTATCATGCAAAAAATTGAGGGCGATGGTATGGCGTTTTGTCATGCAGGAGGACATATCATGAAACGCGAGTTGCAGCCGGGAGAATTATTGAAGATAGACACGGGCTGTGTGGTTGCTTATACACAAACGATTGATTACGATATTCAATTTGTGGGGGGGGTTAAGAATACGCTGTTTGGTGGTGAAGGATTTTTCTTTGCCACACTGCGCGGACCCGGCACCGTTTGGTTGCAAACGCTTCCAATTTCCCGATTGGCTTCGCGCATTTCATCGTATGCAAGTCCGGGCGGAAGGAAAGAAGAAGGCGGCATTCTAGGCGGCCTAGGTAACTTACTGGATGGAGACGGCTTATAACGAATGACTACTACGCTCGACATAGAATCGTTTCTGAAACAAGTAAACAATGGGGTGCCTCTTTTTGACGTTAGAAGCCCGAAAGAGTATGCGGCAGGCCATGTTCCCGGAGCAATCAGTTTGCCTTTATTGAATGATGACGAGCGCCATCAAGTAGGCTTAACATATAAGCATGAAGGAAAGGATGCTGCGGTAAGTCTGGGGTTTCGATTGGTGGGCCATAAATTCATTGATTATATCGATGCAGCGAAAGCTAGGTCGGTTGACGGCAAGGTATGCTTGCACTGCTGGCGCGGTGGAGTGCGCAGCAGCACTATGGCTTGGTTAATGTCGTCGGTAGGGCTCGAGGTGTATATTTTGGAGGGCGGCTATAAGGAGTTTCGCAGGTGGTGTTTGAAATGGATGGAGCGCCCATGGCCCATTTTGGTAGTATCGGGAAAAACGGGGGCAGGAAAAACAGAGATTTTGCAGGCATTGCGTGAGCGAGGTGAAGCGATCATTGATCTGGAGGCTTTGGCCAACCATCGCGGATCGGCTTTTGGCGGTTTGGGGCTGACTAACCAGCCCACTCAAGAAGCTTTCGAAAATGCACTAGCATGGGAATTGAGCAACCATGTGAATGCATCTCGTTTATGGATGGAAAACGAAAGTCGCTTCATAGGCAAATTGCGCATACCGGACGCCTTCTTTGCTCAGGCAAATAAAGCGGCAATGGTGTCAATCGATCGGGACGTAAAATCGCGGGCTAATCGTATTCTAAATGAATATGGTGGTTTCGATGCAACGTTGCTTGCCGAAAAAACAAAGAGCATTACCAAGCGCATGGGAGGCGACCGCGTAAAGGTCAGTATTGATTCGTTGGAGGCAGGAGACATGATGGGATGGGTATTACCATTGCTGGATTATTATGATCGCAATTACGAATACGCCAATCATGAAAGAAGCGGAAAGTATGAACGGGTGTTGCATGTAAAAGAAGAAACCGCGAGTCAAATTGCCAATGAATTGTTGAGGTTGAAAATTCGCTAATGAGTACGTACATGGAAGACATCAAACTAACGCAATACAGTAAGGGCTCCGGGTGTGGTTGTAAAATTTCACCTTCCGTTCTAAAAGATATTATTGAATGCAGTGAAGCGTTTCCTCCCGACAGCAGATTGTGGGTGGGAAGTGAAACAGCCGATGATGCCGCTGTGATGGAATGGAGCGGTGATGAAGGATTGATTGCGACTACCGACTTTTTTATGCCCATGGTGGATGATGCATATTCATTTGGAAAAATTGCAGCCGCCAATTCATTGAGTGATGTATATGCCATGGGTGGCACACCCATGATGGCGTTGGCCATATTGGGTTGGCCAATAGATAAAATTCCCCCCGCAAGGGCCAGAGAGGTGTTGGAAGGCGCACGATACATATGCAGAATGGCGGGCATTCCTTTGGCCGGGGGACACAGCATTGAAAGTGCAGAACCTATTTTCGGATTAGCAGTGAATGGCAGGGTAGCCCGAAAAAATTTGCTCCGCAACAACGGAGCACGAGCCGGTGATGTGCTTTATATGACCAAGCCTTTGGGAGTTGGCATCGTAACAGCAGCAATGAAACGAGGTCAACTGGTTGACTCAACCCATTTGGATGCGTGTATCAGTTACATGAGTACGCTGAATAAATTCGGGGAGTCACTGGCATCGGAGCTGGAGGTTCATGCCATGACCGATGTAACCGGTTTTGGTTTTGCTGGACATCTACTCGAAATGTGCGAGGGTAGCAATCTTTCTGCGACAATAGATTTTTCAGCATTGCCCGTTTATCCATTTTTGGACTCCTATTTATCGGCACATATCTATCCGGATATGACCATGAAGAATTATTCCTACTATGCTTCAAAAATGGAACAGCTGAGTCTGCAACAAATACTGGTGATGTGTGATCCGCAAACCAGCGGTGGTCTTCTCATCGCGGTGCCCGAGCAATCATGCGCTGCATTGGAATCGCGTATGCGCGATTTCGGTTTGGATGCTTTTGCGCAAAGAGTGGGCGTTATGGAGACGATGAATGATGCAAGTCCAATACGAATTCGAGTTCACTAAAGAAGGCGGTTGAAATTCACTTCCATGCAACCGGCGATGAGCTTGTTGTGTGATTCTAGATTGACAATCATCCATAATCCTAGAAACACAAAACTCGCCGCTGCGGGCGAGTTTTGCCAAGTAGTGCACCCACTTGGGATCGAACCAAGGACCCACTGATTATGAGTCAGTTGCTCTAACCGTCTGAGCTATGGGTGCAAAATTTCGGGTGCGAATATACACACGTATTAATGTGCTTCAAGCCAATTTACTCCTGTATTCATATCAACCACCAGCGGCACACGCATCGTGATAGCATTGCTCATTTTATCAGCGACCAGCGCTTTTAGTTCATCCGCTTCGCTCAAGTGCACATCAAACACAAGTTCATCGTGTACCTGCAAAATCATGCGCGATCTGAGCTTGCGTTTTTTAATTTCATGGTGCAAGTTCACCATCGCCACTTTGATGATGTCGGCTGCCGATCCTTGAATAGGAGCGTTGATGGCGTTTCGTTCGGCAAAGCCGCGCACCACAGCATTGGCCGAGTTGATGTCGGCCAGATATCTTCTTCTACCCAAGATAGTTTCGATATATCCATGCTTGCGTGCAAATTCGATGGTTTCATGCTGATAGCTCTTTAACTGAGCGAATTGAGAGAAGTATGCATCGATGATGGACTTTGCTTCTCCGCGCGGAATGCCGAGGTTTTGGGCTAATCCGAAAGCACCTTGCCCGTATATGATTCCAAAGTTGACAGCTTTCGCTTTCGAACGCATATCTTTTGTCACTTCTTCCAACGGCACTCCAAACACTTTAGCCGCTGTTGCTTTGTGAATGTCTTCACCATGCAGGAATGCTTCACACATCGTTGCGTCGTTGCTGAGCGATGCGATGATGCGAAGCTCTACTTGCGAGTAGTCGGCAGAAAGAAGAGTGTATTCTTCATTGCGTGGTATGAATGCTTTGCGAATTTCTTTTCCGCGTGGCGTGCGAATGGGAATGTTTTGCAGGTTTGGGTTGTTGGATGCCAGACGGCCGGTGGCGGCGACGGTTTGTCCGTAGTTGGTGTGCACCCTGCCGGTATGCGCGTTGATGAGTTCCGGAAGGGCATCTACATAGGTTGATTTCAACTTCCGCAATTCGCGATAATCAAGTATACGCGCTATAATAGGATTGTCGTGCTCGTATTTGGAAAGCGTGCCTTCGTCTGTGCTGTACTGACCGGTTTTTGTTTTCTTCACCTGGTCGGTAATCTTCATCTTCTCGAATAAAACGACACCGAGTTGTTTGGGCGAGTCGATGTTAAACTTCTCTCCCGCCAGGGTGCAAATTTCTTCTTCCGCAGCAAGAATGTCGGCTTGCAGAATGTCGCTGTAATTGCGCAAAAATGTATTGTCGACATTCACACCTTCGAGTTCCATATCTGCGAGCACGGTGATGAGTGGGATTTCCACTTCATCAAAAACAGATCTGATTTTTCCGACGTTGAGTTCTGGTTCGAAGGTGTTTTTTAGTTGAAGGGTAATATCAGCATCTTCAGCAGCGTAGTCCTTAATTGCCTCGGGCGAAAGGTCGGCCATCGATCCTTGTGCTTTTCCTTTTTTACCGATGAGTGTTTCGATTGAAATGGGAGTGTATTGAAGGTAGTTTTCGCTGAGCTCATCCATACCGTGTTTGCCGTCGGGATTCATGAGGTAATGAGCTACCATGGTGTCGAAAATGCGGTTCTTCACCTCGATGCCGTATTTGCGCAGCATCTTGTAATCGTACTTGAAGTTTTGCGCAATAAGCTCTTTCGATTCATCCAAAAAGATGGGGGCAAATCGATTCATCAATGCGATAGCTTGTTCTCTGTCGCAAGGCACCGGCACGTAGAACGCCTCGTGGGGATGAATGGAGAATGAAACGCCCACCAAAGACGCATTAATGGGCTCTATCTCGGTAGTTTCGGTATCAAAGCAAAAAGCGGTTGCTCGCTTGAGTCGTTCCACCAACGCATGAGTATCCTCATCTTCTTGCACCAGGTAGTAATGATGCGGTACATCCGCCAATGTTTTGAACGAACTTTTGGCAGCCGCTATATCGTCGGATTGTTCCTCTGTAAAGAACAACTCGCCTTGCACAGCATTTGTTGAAGGTGCTGTGTCGCCCAGCATTCTCTTCAATAATGCACGAAACTCAAGTTCTTCAAAGACCTCTTGTATTTTGTCTTTATCGAATTCCCTTACAATCATTCGTTCTTCTTCCCATTCAACAGGCACATCGAGAATGATGGTGGCAAGTTTCTTTGATAGTAAGGCTATGTCGGTGTTGTTCTCAACATTCTCTTTTTGTTTGCCCTTGAGTTTGTCGGTGTTGGCCAGCAGACCTTCGAGCGATCCAAACTCCTGCACGAGCTTGGTAGCTGTTTTTTCGCCAATGCCCGGAATTCCGGGAATGTTATCTACGGCATCTCCCATCATTCCCAAAATATCGATCACCTGCGACACGTTGTTGATGCCAAATTTTTCGCATACTTCGGGCACACCCAATATGTCTGCTTCATTACCGCCGCGCCCGGGTCTATAGATGAAGATGTTGTCGGAAACCAACTGGCCGTAGTCTTTGTCGCTGGTCATCATATACGTCGTGAATCCCGCTTGCTCAGCTTTTTTCGCCAGTGTTCCTATCACATCATCCGCTTCGTATTTGCTGATTTGATATACCGGAATGTTCATCGCTTCGATGATGCGAACGATATAGGGGAACGCCAGCTTGATATCCTCGGGTGTTTCCTCGCGATTGGCTTTGTATTCAGGAAATTCTTCTACGCGAATGGTTTCTTCGTGCGGATCAAAGACAACCGCCATGTGGCTTGGCTTTTCGTTTTTCAATATATCGAGCAGCACATTCGTGAAGCCGAACATAGCAGACGTGTTCAAGCCCTTCGAGTTGATGCGTGGATTTTTGATGAATGCGTAGTAGGCCCGAAAAATTAAGGCATACGCATCGAGCAGA
>Ga0315899_10001541_pt1 | contig 26254 bp, 21 predicted proteins | sample LakEriMetagenome_2_FD_203518 | JGI IMG/M metagenome (GOLD analysis project Ga0315899, IMG submission 203518) | Freshwater fungal communities from buoy surface, Lake Erie, Ohio, United States - Buoy 4 MA112 | ecosystem: Environmental > Aquatic > Freshwater > Lake | place: USA: Lake Erie, Ohio... | reverse complement strand
CCAACTGTATTCAGAGTGTTAAGATGCCTGTAGTTTATAAGTTCTTTAACTTCTTCAAATAACCCACGTTCAACCATTTTATCTACCCTGAGGTTGATTCGTTCATATAGTTTTTCGCGTATAGGATTAATCCCCAGTTTTATGATATTGAAATCTCTGTATTTTGGAGTGTTGGTACGATAAGAAGAAAATGGATTTCCGGTACTTTCAAAAACTTCCAATGCTCGAATTAGACGTTGGGGATTATTAATATCGACTTCTGCATAGTATTTTGGATCAACCTTTTTTAATTTTTCTTGCAGATAGGCAATGCCTTTCTCTGCCAAAAGTTTGTTTAATCCTGACCGAATATCTTCTGTTGCAACAGGTAAAACATCGAAACCGTTGCATATTGCATTAATAAATAATCCTGATCCACCCACTAATAAAACCTGATTATGAGATTTGAACAGTTTTTTAAGAAGATTGATCACTTCTTTTTCGAAATCTCCAACACTAAAGGAGTCTAAAATCGAATGACTGTCAATTAAATGGTGTGGGATGGTGTCCAATTCTTCTTTTGAAGGTTTGGCGGTACCAATATTCATTTCCCGGTAAAATTGTCTTGAATCGGCTGAAATGATTTCTGTTTTGAACTGTTTTGCTATTTGAATAGCCAGTGCGGTTTTTCCTGATGCTGTCGGACCTGCAATTATGATCAGTGTTTTGCTCATAAAGCTTCCGTTATTAATTTAATTAATAATCATCCTTTTGAAGATCATCTGAATCATAGCCTTCATTGTCTGAGAACTCATCCATAAATTCATCTTTTTCTTCTTCCTCTTCTTCGGCAGTTTCGTCCTCAGTAGAAATCCCCATTTCACTCATTTGTTCAAGTTCTTCTGGATCTTCAGGCTGGAAATTTAGTTCATTCAGAAAATCAAATTCTTCAGCTTTTTCTATAACTGCTGCTGTTGGAATAACTCCAGTCCCCGTAATCTTTGGAGCTTCACCTAAACTACGGGCAACAGATGGATATGTTTTTCCCGGTTCATCATCTAAAATTATTTTAACCAGTTCAACATGAAAATCAAATGGTCTTTCAAAATTGTAAGTGTAATAAAATTTCTGATGCGGATCATCTATAAAGCTGCTGAGTTTTGAATTGCTCATCAGGGTAACACCGTTGGTTACTTTTCGTGGGTTTGGTAAGAAGGCAATTTCTTCATTCTTTATCCACTGATCGTTGCTTACATAAAAGGAGGAAGAGGCCTCAACCTTGTATCCTGTTGACTGCTGGATAGCACGGTGAAGGTCTTCAAATGTTTGATTTGATTTAATGTCGATATCACGCTCGATATCATCATAATCCTCAAATGAAACCCTGAATCTATATATTGCCATGTTGTTGTTTAATTAGTTACAAAAATAGTATTTGATTGTATGATTTAAGACTTTTATCATTTTTATTAGAAATCTTTATGATTTTATGTTAACCGGGGTCAATCCCATCGCTTTGCCTTTCTCAAGCATATATTCGTAAGCCTCCTCTTTTGAGTTTTTAATTTCTCCCTCCAAAATTGCTTCGCGGATTTGTGTTTTAATAATTCCGACATCCCTGCCGGCACCGATGTTAAAGGCTTCCATAATATCTTCGCCGCTAACAGGAGGTTGCCAGTTTCTGAGTTGATCGCTTTGCTCAACATCCTTCAGTTTTTGTTTTACAAGATCGAAGTTGCTGCGGTATTTTTTTATTTTGTATTCGTTTTTGGTCGTTACATCTGCATTACAGAGTAGCATCAGTCCATCAATTTCTTCACCTGCTTCAAATAATAAACGTCTTACCGCAGAATCAGTAACAACATCCTGCGCCAAAACGATAGGTCTTAGATGTAATTGAACTAATTTTTGTACCAGTTTCATTTTTTCATTAAGCGGTAACTTAAGTTGGGCAAAAATTTTGGGAACCATTCGCGCCCCCCGGTCTTCATGGCCATGAAATGTCCAGCCATGGCCGGGCTCAAATCGTTTTGTGGCAGGTTTGGCAATGTCATGAAGAATCGCTGCCCACCTCAGCCAAAGGTCTTCTGTACTTTCGGCCAGGTTATCCAAAACCTGTAGGGTATGATAGAAATTATCTTTATGTCCTTTTCCTGCAATGACTTCAACACCGTATAAATCGGCCATTTGAGGAAAAATTTGCCTTAACAAGCCAGAATCGAATAAATAGATGAATCCGATGGAAGGTTTTCTGGCAAGAATGATCTTGTTTAACTCATCCGTAATTCGCTCTGCTGATACAATCTTAATTCGCTCTGAATTCTTTTTAATGGCCTCGATTGCATCTGTACTTATTGTAAAATCAAGCTGGGTTGCAAAACGAATGGCTCTCATCATTCTCAATGGATCGTCCGAAAAGGTATCTACCGGATCCAAAGGTGTACGTATAAGCTTTTTTTCCAGATCATTAACACCATCGAATGGATCTAATAAATCGCCGAAGTTGCTGGTATTTAAACTTAATGCCATCGCGTTGATGCTGAAGTCGCGTCTTTTTTGATCATCCTCAAGTGTGCCGTTTTCAACAATTGGTTTCCGGGATTCTTGTCTGTACGATTCTTTTCTGGCACCTACAAATTCAATTTCAAGGTCGTCATATCTAAGCATGGCAGTACCAAAATTTTTGAATACGGATACCTTGGTTTGAAGAATTTTTCCTGCTTCTTCTGCAAACTTTATCCCATTACCAATTACTAAAATATCAATGTCTTTTGAAGGCCTGTTTAGGAAAATATCCCTTACATAGCCTCCAATTACATAGATTTCTGTACCATTTGTATTTGCCAGTTCACTAAGCTTCTTAAATATTGGGTGTTGAAGATGTTTTTTCATATTAATTCAGACCGAGTTATACATTTGATTGAATACGATCTGAGAAGGTTTTAATCTGTCAGTAAAGGACTGTATATTATTGCAATTTTCAAAAGTGTAAATGATTCATAATTTATTTTGACATTTTGCTTCAATTATTTTCGTATGAAGGAGAAGAGTCCGCCAGGTTCCAGTTTCATAATCGTTGAGGGTTTATTTACTTTTCTGTTGTCTTGCTCCCAGTTAACTACATAATCCACACCTTTCAAGATTGTATCCTCAATATCATCGAACGTAGAAGGAGAAGGATTTCCACTTATATTTGCAGAGGTAGAAATCAGCGGCTTTCTGAAACGCTGTAATAATTGCTGGCAGAATTCGTGTTTTACAATCCTGATACCGATACTACCATCCTTTGCAATTGCGTTTGTAGCAAGGTTTTTGGCACCTGAATAAACGATAGTTAAGGGGTTTTCAGCATATTCAATCAGATCGTACGCTACTTCCGGAACTTCTTTGACATAGCTTTGGAGTTTATGGTCGCTATCCAGCAATACAATCAGACTTTTTTCTTCAGCACGGCCTTTTAGTTTGTAAACCTTTTCAACTGCTTCAGCATTAGTTGCATCGCAGCCAATGCCCCAGATTGTATCAGTAGGATAGAGAATTAATCCCCCGTTTGTTAATACCTCATAAGCTTTGTTTACTTCGTCCTTTAGCATTTGATGATGTTTTGATATAATTTGTTTAACTGTCCGGCAATTTTATGGTCTGAAAACTGTTCCAGATGCACTAATCCTGCTTTGATCATGTTTTGTTTTTTATCAGAATCACTCAATACATTCCTGATCTGTGCTGCAAGGGCCGAACTGTCTTTTGGATCAATATAAATACTCCCTGCACCACCGGCTTCTTCCAGACACGAGCCTTGAGCAGCAATAACCGGTATACCCGAACTTAATGCTTCTACCACAGGAATTCCAAAGCCTTCATATTCTGATGGAAACAAAAATAGTTCAGCTAATTGATAAATTCCCGGAAGGTCAGTAAAAGATATATTTTTTAAGAAATGGACTCTTTTATTTAGCCCATACTTGTTGATATAATCCCTTAGCTTTTCAGCATAGGGTGTTTCCTTTCCAATGATAACGAGATGAATATCTGATTCAATTTCTCTCATGGCCATAACCGCCAGTAAAGCATTTTTTCTATTTTCGATGGTCCCAACATTAAGAACAAAGTGTGAAGGTAAATTATATGATTTCCTGATCCTTTGTTTTTCTGCATCCGATTTTTTTTTTCTGAATAATGGATCACAATTCTGATAAATTACTTCGATTCGGCTTTCATCAATATTGAATAAATTGATTAGGTCGGATTTAGTTTGCTCACTTACAGCAATAATTTTATCGGCATGATCGGCTGCATAGCGCATTTTAAATCCATAAATTTTTCTGTCAACCCATGGATAATAGTGTGGATATCGGTAAAAGATAAGATCATGAATGCTGACCACCGACGGAATTCCTTTCTTCTTTAATCCAAAAGGAATTTCATTACTTAAACCATGATAAATATCAATCTCTTCGTGCTTAAGATTCTTGACGATTCCAAAACTTCTCCACAGGCTATCGGAAAAATGTTTTTCAGGATAATTAAATTCTATGGATTTAAAACTTTCAAGTCCATTAGCTATGCCCGTGGATTTGGCTGAAAAAATCTGATATTGATTTTCAGAATGGAATTCGGCTAAAACTTTAAGCACATACCTACTGTAATTACCCAAGCCGGTATAGTTTTGGATTATACGTTTGCCGTCAAAGCCAATCTTCATTTTTTTTTTTTGAATTAAAACTAAAAAAGGATGAGTATGATTCATCCTTTTTTAAATAAAAAAAGCTTGAATGCAGGGCTTAAACCGCCACATTATTTTCTCTTAATGCATCATTAAGAGAGGTTTTTTTATCAGTCGATTCCTTACGTTGTCCGATAATCAATGCACAAGGCACCTGATACTCACCGGCCGGGAATTTTTTGGTATATGAACCCGGAATTACAACTGAGCGAGAAGGAACAAAGCCCTTGTATTCTACAGGTTCTTCACCGGTTACATCAATTATTTTAGTGGAAGCTGTCAGTACAACATTTGCACCTAAAACAGCTTCTTTCTGAACATGAACTCCTTCAACAACAATAGCTCTGGAGCCAATAAAACAATTATCTTCTATGATCACAGGTGATGCCTGAACAGGCTCCAGAACTCCACCAATTCCAACTCCACCACTCAGGTGCACATGTTTACCAATCTGTGCACATGAACCAACAGTAGCCCATGTATCAACCATGGTACCTTCATCGACATAAGCTCCAATGTTTACATAAGATGGCATTAAGATTACACCTTTTGCAAGGTAAGCACCGTAGCGCGCAATTGCATGCGGAACAACCCTGACACCGGTTTCTTTATAATCTGTTTTTAATTTCATCTTATCGTGGAATACAAACGGTCCCACTTCAATTTCTTTCATCTCACGAATCGGGAAATAAAGGATCACTGCCTTTTTAACCCAGTCGTTAACATGCCAGCGTTCACCAATTTGCTCAGCAACTCTAATTTCTCCCTTATCCAGGTGTTGAATTACACTTTCAATGGCAATTCTGTATTCTTTGAAAGTGATGAGATTACGATCTTCCCATGCGCTTTCAATCAGTTTTTTATATTCAGAAATCATACTTTTATTTTAAAGCAAATTAAAGAATTTTTCTGCCAATTTTTCTATGCTTTCCTCAAATCTTACGTAATTTTGGTGGATGCAGGGATCTGAAAAATTACGCATCGACAAATACTTATGGTCTATCCGCGCTTTTAAAACTCGGAGCATTTCTACAGAAGCCTGCAAGGCTGGAAGAATCAAGCTTGACGGAAACAATCTTAAGGCCTCTCATATTGTAAAAATCGGAGAAGTTTATACTGTCCAGAAAGGCAGTGATAAGAAGATCATCGAAGTGATTGCACTCCTAGATAGGAGGGTCGATGCCAAAACTGCGGTTCAATTTTACAAGGATCTAACCCCTATTGAAGACACTCAGACCTATAAATCAATGTTTCATACTACCAATCTCAGTAGAGACAGAGGTGCTGGCAGGCCAACCAAAAAGGATAGGAGGGAAATTGATGATTTACAGGAGGGGTGGTTTGATAATTAGTTAGTTAAGAATTGATAGTTGACAGTTGAAAATTGTCAATGGAGAATTGAGGATGAACCTAAACATCTATCTTAAGTTTAGTTTGCGTATAGCACCGTCATTCCTATTTGTCTACTTTATTAGTACTTCAGGCAATGATCTTACAGTGTTTAAAGATCACCGCACCTAACTGACCACCGATTACATTGCATACATTCACTTCCAAAAGCCGTTTGGCTATTCGCATAAATTTATGATGTAGTTCTTTCTCTTAAATTTTCACTCAATATCCTTAAAGCTTCAAATTATTGTAAAATTAAAAACCCCGGTGATCGACCGGGGTTTTTAAGTATATGAAGATTTAGATATCCTCTTATTTTTTCTCTTTTTTGTATTCTGAATTTAAACCATCAACAACAGCTTTGGTGACATCCAAACTTTCATCTGCATATAATACTGCAGGGTTAGATTTTGAATAAGTAAGCACTATTTTGTATCCTTTTGATTTAGCATATACTTTCAAATAATCAGATACTTTATTGTATAGTTTTTCGTTCTCAGCAGCTTCTTCATTTGCAAGTGCATTACCGGCATTTTGATTATAAGTTGCTAATTCTTGTTGCTTTCTGGCTAAGCGTTCTTCAGTCGTAGCTCTTTGCTGAGCATTTAGTCCCGCTGCACCTTGCTGATATGCTGCAACTTCACGTTGAAAAGCTGTTCCTTTTGCAGTAAGATCAGCTTGTGCTTTTTTTGATTTTTCCTGGAATTTATCTCTTACATCTTTGTAATAGTCATAATTGCTAAGCAGAGAATCTGAATTTACATACACAATTTCCTGTCCATCCTCTGCTGGTTTTGAAGCACTTTCTGAATTTTTACTTTGCTCTTTATTGCAGGATACTACAATCGCCGACAATGTTAAAATAACTGCTATTTTACTGATGTTTGTAATTAATTTCTTCATAATTTTTAATAAAAATTTAAGCAAATATAAACTTTCGTACCATTTTCTCAACCATTTAATTTAGGATATAAATAGCTTTATCAAATGCTTGGTTAATTTATCCACAATGTAACAAATTTCAGCTAAAATGGTTATTTTTGATCTTTGTTGTAAATAACATATATGAGCGAAGAAATAGAAGACAAATCAAATTATTCGGCGGATAATATACAGGTTTTAGAAGGACTGGAAGCGGTTAGAAAACGTCCGTCTATGTATATCGGTGATACAGGATTTAAAGGCCTACATCACTTGGTTTATGAAGTTGTTGATAATTCAATTGACGAGGCACTTGCCGGTTACTGTACCAATATTAACGTAACCATTCATAAGGGCAACTCCATAACAGTTGAAGATAATGGCCGTGGAATCCCTACTGCTATGCATACCAAGGAAAAGAAGTCTGCACTAGAAGTTGTTATGACAGTCCTTCACGCAGGCGGTAAATTCGATAAGGATACCTATAAAGTGTCTGGTGGTTTGCATGGTGTGGGTGTAAGTTGTGTTAATGCATTATCAAATCCATTAAAAGTTGTGGTTCACCGGGATGGTCAAATTTTCACCCAGGAATATGAGTGTGGAAAGCCGCTATTCGACGTCAAAGTGATAGGAGAGAGCGATAAAACCGGCACGATAGTTAATTTCCAGCCCGACCCTGATATTTTCACATTAACTACTGAATATAAATTTGACACGCTTGCAGCCCGATTGAGAGAACTTGCTTATTTAAATAAGGGAATTCGTTTAACTCTTGTTGATGAGCGTGAAACTAACGATGACGGAGCTTTTCTCAGAGAAGAGTTTTATTCTGAAGGTGGTTTGAAAGAGTTTGTCAAATATCTTGACGGCATGCGTACCTCAATAATTCCTGAACCTATTTATGTTGAAGGAATTAAGCAGGGAATACCAGTTGAACTGGCCTTGCAGTACAATGATACTTATACTGAAAATGTTCACTCCTATGTGAATAATATAAACACCCATGAGGGTGGTACGCATGTAGCTGGATTTCGTCGTGGTTTAACCCGTACTTTGAAGGCATATGCAGAAAAATCTGGCATGTTGAAAAACATGAAGATTGAAATTACCGGAGATGATTTCAGGGAAGGACTCACAGCTGTAATTTCAGTAAAGGTTCAGGAACCACAGTTTGAAGGACAAACAAAGACCAAATTAGGTAATAATGAGGTTATGGGCGCAGTGGACATTGCTGTTGGTGAGATTCTGGGAAACTATCTTGAAGAAAATCCGAAGGAAGCCAGAATGATTGTAAACAAGGTGATTCTTGCTGCTACTGCCAGAGCTGCTGCGCGTAAAGCACGCGAAATGGTTCAGCGGAAAACAGTAATGGGTGGTTCGGGTTTACCTGGAAAACTGGCCGATTGTGCAAATAATGATCCTGCGGCCTGTGAGTTATACCTTGTGGAGGGAGATTCTGCAGGTGGAACTGCCAAGCAGGGCAGGGATCGTAATTTTCAGGCAATTTTGCCATTAAAAGGAAAGATCCTAAACGTGGAGAAAGCAATGGAGCATAAGATCTATGAAAATGATGAGATCAAGAATATGTTCACTGCCATGGGGGTAAGTATAGGTACAGCCGAAGATGACAAGGCCCTGAACATGGAAAAACTTCGTTATCATCGCATCATTATCATGACCGATGCTGACGTGGATGGTTCCCACATTACCACATTAATCCTGACCTTCTTCTTCCGTTACATGAAGGCTCTTATTGAATTTGGATACATTTATATTGCAGCACCACCACTTTACATGGTAAAAAAGGGTAAGGAGTTTCAGTATGCATGGAATGATGATCAGCGGGATGCAGCAGTGCAGGCATTGAAAGGTGCCGGGAAAGAAGAGAGCGTAAATATTCAGCGATACAAAGGTTTGGGAGAGATGAATGCAGAACAATTATGGGATACCACTCTAAATCCTGAAACCCGTACCTTAAGAAAAGTTACCATTGAGAATGCAGCAGAATGTGATCATATTTTCTCTATGTTGATGGGCGATGAAGTTGCACCAAGACGTGAGTTTATTGAGAAAAATGCAAAATACGCAAGGATTGATATTTAATTCAATTCTTCAATTGCAATATTAATTAAGCCCTTCACTTATTGTGGAGGGCTTTTTGGTTCAGGTGCATATCGTAAATAGACTACTGCACTAACTTCTTTGCTTGATCGGATTAAAACCTGATGTTCCTTAACACCATCATAAATTCGCAGATTGGATGTATTTGGAGGAATTTTTCCCAAGTTTTCCGCATAAAGAATGATTTCATGCAATTGCTGGTTTCGGTTTAATCGAAGTGTATGAGTGGAGGGACTATTTACAATAAGCTGATTTCTAATAAATGGCCTCCGGTTGTGATAGACAGAGATGATATCTCCGTCTTCCTTCAAATAGTCTTTTAATTCTAGCCTTACCACATTTTCAGTAATCTCAATCACAATCGGTCGGGCGAGTTTAGTTTGCATAAATACATTCGGATCACGTGCATCCAATAAAATGGCAGTAAGATAATTTTGAGGTATGTTTTGTTTGTTTGCATCTGTGTATCGTTGCAAATAAGCATTTCCGGGATAGCAGGCTATTGAATTTTCACCGACGCCTGTAAATGTGCCGGTCAGGTTATCAACACCATTCTCTCTTATAAGACTTAGTTTCAGATCTTTTATACATAGAAATCGGGCAGTATCACTCGGGATTTTAGAATGTAATATCTTAAGCTCGTTGACCCTGAGGCTGCTTTTATTGATTACGCCAATAAAGTCAAGGATGCCCTCAGCCCGAAGTGGGTTATCGCGATAGATGTAGGCTTTTCCATTAACTATATTATTATCCTGATCTTTTATATGTAAAATATAGTTTACATTAAGGGTTTTCCTGTTCTGAAGATCGGTATCCAAATAGCCGTGCCATACTCCTTTAAAATCCTGAGTATAGCCACAAACGGAACTGAAAAGAAGGAAGAACAGGCTAAGATATTTCATATTAATGCCTATTTACTGGGCTTTCTTTTATTCCCGGCCTCATTGTACCTCAAATAAATTGCAGCAGTTTTTTGTTTATCAGACACGATCATTACCCTATGTCTGGTTTCGCCATCAATTAAAATAAGTTCGGAAGTATTTGGCGGGACTAATCCAAGATTCTCTGCATACAAAAGTAGTTCATGAAGAACAATACGTTTATCAATTTGGAATTTTATCAAAGCAGGCCTTTTTGAAATTTGTATATTTTTGGCAAGAATTTCCCTGTTGAGGTAAATTGAGACGGTATCATTATCTGGTTTCATATAATCCAAAAGCTGAATCTGCAGATCGGTATTATGAACTTCAATTTCTGTTATTTTTTTTGCCTCAGTTCCGAGAAAATCCGAATTGAAATTAACAACTATCGGTGGCGCCTGTTCTGCGTTCTTTACTAAAACATTAATTACTGAGTCTTTACGTTGTTCCAGAAATTTATTCAGCCCTTCAACAGATTTTGACAAGATCACTTTACCCGGGATACAATCTTCATTAGGGTCATCCTTGCTAAACCCATTCCATGTTCCTTCTAGATATTCATAAGCTCCATCATTTCGATAGGCCAGTTCATAAGTTTTGATACAGGCAACCCAATCCCAAGGCACAAGATCTTCCCGAATCCAGCTCATGCTTTCATATAATTTTACGCTATCGCCCTTTATTTTGCCCGAAAATCCGATACGAATCCTGACAACCTTGTCCATCCAGGCATATGAATCACCCCAAATGTTCTTCTTTTGAGTCAGATTCATTTCAAGATCATAAAGTTGGCTGTATCCCCCGGGGCCCTGGGTAATTTTACCGTACCATTTCCCGCTAATGTTTTGTGCCAGGATTTCTTGAGTAAGGAATGATAATAAAATGAGCAGGAAGCACTTCATACCTCAAATTTACATCAAGTTAATGATTTTAAACTTGTTTAAGGGCAGTCTCTTATCGAAAAAGTTTCAAATGCAGTTTTTTGTAATTGATGATTGCCTGGTATGGCATCAGAATATCTCCGCCTAAAACTCCAATAACAGGTGGAAGATTAAGATTTGAATATGCCTGACTGATCATGCTAAGATCGAGTACTGCAGCTTCAAAATTCTTTAATTTAAATTTTCCTATTTTAAGAACAGGAAGAACTATAGTGTGGCTTTCCATATTACTTGTGCCCAAACCGGTAGAAAGAAGCTCTGAACTCAATAATTCAGTATTTTTCATGTGCTTTTCAATTATGGTTTTATCAAAAACCGTTTTGGAAGCGCCGGTATCAAGCACCACATGGAAGGATTGTCCGAAAACAACAACTTCCACCAATAGGTGGAAGCCGTCATTATGTAAATTTACCAGTTCTAATGGAACTCTCGTTTCGCTCATTAAGCGCTTAGATAAGATTTGAATCTCTAAGAACCTGGTTCATGTTTCTTACTGCATCTGCACTTTTGTTAAATTCAGTCTGCTCAGCATCAGAAAGTTTGAAGTCGAGGATTTTTTCCCAGCCGTTTTTGCCAATGATAACAGGAACCACGAGGGAAATATCTTTCTGGCCGTATTCACCATCAAGGGCAACGCCGCAGGAAATTAGTTTTTTCTCATCCCGGACAATACTTTCAACCATTGCCGCAGTACCAGCACCTGGTGCATACCATGCGGAAGTGCCAATCAGTTTTGTTAAGGTAGCACCACCAACCATCGTCGAAGAAACTACTCTTTCTTGCTGCTCTTTAGTCAATAATTGAGTAACCGGAATGCTATTCCAGTAAGCATGATTAATTAAAGGAATCATTGTAGTATCACCGTGACCGCCAATAACCACAGCATTTAGATCTGCTGGTGAGCAGCCTAGTTCTACACTTAAATAATATTTAAACCTTGCAGAATCCAAAGCACCACCCATTCCCAAAATTTTATTTTTTGGAAGACCTGAAGTTTGAAGTGTAAGGTAATTCATGGTATCCATTGGATTTGAAACCACGATGATAATCGTATTTGGAGAGTGTTTTAGAATGTTTTCTGTCACGCTCTTTACTATGTTAGCGTTAGTGCCAATCAGCTCTTCACGGGTCATTCCCGGTTTACGTGGTAATCCTGAAGTAATCACAACCACTTCAGATCCTGCAGTAGCAGCATAATCATTGGTTACACCTTTGATTTTTGTATCAAAACCCAATAGGGCTGAAGTCTGCATCATATCGATTGCTTTACCTTCGGCAAAACCTTCTCTGATGTCTAATAAAATAAGTTCTTCTGCTAATTCTTTTCTGGCGATGTTATCAGCACAGGTTGCACCTACTGCACCGGCTCCTACAACTGTAATTTTCATTTTATGATTTGTTTTTAATTTGAGATCGGACTCATTTGAGATTTTAATTTAAATCTGCCATTTAAAAATTCAAGAGCGCCTTTGCAAGTGTTATGAATTAATGCATCTAAGATAGATAATTCAATCTTTTTTATGAAATTATAAATGCCGCTTGTTTAGATTTTTTATCTCAATTCGAAATTCCGTAGTCCAGTTTAACCGTAATTGATGGACAAAGCTTATAAAATATTGTGCAGATAACAGATTAATTGATTGAAGCTTGGCTCTTTTATCAATCTTATTTGATTTCCCTTAATTTTATTTCCGGTGATTGCACCGTTATACCTGCCCCTCCGTTAGTAGGTTCTTCCTGTCTGCCCTAAGGCAGGCTCGTAATTAAAATCATAGGTTAATATCTTTATACTTTTCAACACCCTTCTTCCCAGCCCAAAAGATTTGTAAATTTGAATTCATCCCAAAAATATCTATATGCCTGATTTTTCGCACCTTCATGTTCATACACAATTTTCACTGCTGGATGGTGCGGCAGATATTTCGCGGCTCTTCAAAAAGGCTAAAGCCGATGGTATGAAAGCAATGGCCATTACCGATCATGGGAACATGTTCGGGGTGTTCAAATTCGTTGCCGAAGCTGGTAAAAATGGAGTAAAACCAATTGTGGGTTGTGAGTTTTATGTGGTTGAAGACCGGCATATCAAGCAGTTTACCAAGGAAAAACGCGATCAGCGTTTTCACCAATTATTACTCGCTAAAAATGCTGAAGGCTATAAAAACCTTGTGAAACTTTGTTCCCTAGGATATATCGAAGGCTTGTACAGCAAATGGCCACGAATCGATAAGGAACTGATCCTGAAACATCATAAAGGATTGATTGCAACTACCTGTTGCCTTGGGGCTTCGGTACCACAGACTATTCTGAAAAAAGGGGAGGAAGAAGCAGAGCTTGAATTCAAATGGTGGCTGGATCTTTTTGGTGAGGATTATTACATTGAACTTCAGCGCCACAATATCCCTGAACAGGAAACAGTTAATGCTGTTCTGCTCAAGTTTGCAAAGAAATATAATGTTAAAGTGATCTGTTCCAATGATTCACATTATGTGGATCAGGAGGATTCTAATGCACATGATATCCTTTTATGTGTGAATACTGGCGATATGAAGAGTACGCCGATTGCAACAGATGAGGAAAGTGGAAAGGGTTTTAGATTTGGATTTCCGAATGATCAATTCTTTTTCAAGAGTCAGGAAGAAATGGGAAAGGTATTTCATGATCTTCCTGAATCGCTCGACAATACCAATGAGATTGTAGATAAGGTTGATATTCTTGAGCTGAAACGGGATATTATGCTTCCAAACTTTCCAATTCCTGAGGAATTTAAAATACATCAGGGACCTGAATCAGACAAGGAAAATCAGTGGGAATATCTGAAAGAACTTACCTTCAAAGGTGCCAAAGACCGATATGTGGATATTAGTCAGGAGGTAGAAGAACGCCTCAATTTTGAGCTCTTTACCATCCGTACCATGGGTTTTGCTGGTTACTTCCTGATTGTAGCTGATTTTATCCGTGCAGGGCGCGATTTAGGTGTGTTCATCGGTCCGGGACGTGGTTCAGCCGCCGGGTCAGTAGTGGCTTATTGCATTGGGATTACCAATATTGATCCCATCAAATACAATCTGCTGTTTGAGCGTTTCCTAAACCCCGACCGTAAGTCGATGCCCGATATTGATACCGACTTTGATGATGCCGGGCGTCAGAAAGTGATCGATTATGTAGTCGATAAATATGGGAAGAATCAGGTCGCACAGATTATTACTTATGGTTCAATGGCTGCAAAGTCGAGTATTAAGGATGTTGCCCGCGTACTTGATCTGCCTTTAGCTGAATCGAATATGCTGGCAAAGTTAGTCCCGGACAGACCTGGAACCAACCTTGTACAGGTAATGACAGCCCCGATTGAAACGGTAAAAAAGGAACAGAATCCTGAGGATTTTGAGAATATTAAAACCTTAAGAAAGATCCTGGAAGACGGAAAATCCCTGCAGGCAGATGTATTGAAAGAAGCAATGATTCTGGAAGGCTCTGTACGGAATGTGGGTGTTCATGCGGCGGGAATCATCATTGCTCCATATGATCTTACAGATATTATTCCTGTAGCAACTTCCAAAGAATCTGAATTACTGGTTACCCAGTTTGACGGTAAGGTTATTGAAGATGCAGGGGTAATTAAGATGGACTTTCTGGGACTTAAAACACTCACTATCATCAAGGATGCCTTGCGATTGATTAAACAAAATCATAATGTAGAGATCGACATCGATTATATTTCACTTGAAGACCAGAAGACTTTTGAGCTCTATCAGCGTGGTGATACCAATGGTACTTTCCAGTTTGAGAGTGATGGAATGCAAATGTATCTGCGTGATCTTAAACCGGATAAGTTTGAGGATCTGATTGCGATGAACGCACTCTATCGTCCAGGGCCAATAGAATATATTCCCAAATTCATTTCCCGTAAGCATGGCCGTGAGGCGGTTAGTTATGATTTGATGGATATGCAAGAGCATCTGGAAGAAACCTATGGCATTACGGTGTACCAGGAGCAGGTGATGCTGCTATCGCAAAAGCTTGCAGGTTTCAGTAAGGGTGATGCGGATGTGCTGCGCAAGGCCATGGGTAAGAAGCAGATTGAAGTTCTGAATAAGATGAAGTCTCAGTTTATGGAGGGCTGTGATACAAATGGTCATGATCCAAAAATTGCCGAAAAGGTTTGGACAGACTGGGAAGCTTTTGCGCAATATGCTTTCAATAAATCGCACTCAACCTGTTATGCATTTGTAGCTTATCAAACGGCTTATCTAAAAGCTAATTACCCCGCAGAATACATGGCTGCGGTATTAAATAATCAGAATAATATTGAAAAGATCTCCTTTTTTATGGAGGAGTGTAAAAAGATGGGTGTTCCTGTTTTGGGGCCAGATATCAATGAGTCTGAGTTAAGCTTTACCGTAAATAAGAAGGGCGAAATTCGATTTGGCATGTCGGGAATGAAAGGTGTTGGAGAGAAGGCCGTAGAAAGCATTGTAGAGGAGCGTGACACAAATGGCCTTTATGCTAGTGTCTATGATTTTGCACGCCGCACCAATTCACGGGCAGTGAGTAAGAAAGTTTATGAGAACCTGGTTTATGGAGGAGCATTCGACTGTTTTGGGTTTAATCGGGCTCAGTTTTTCTTTAAACCTGATGGTGGATTTTACAATGGAATTGAGCGTTTGGTGAAGTATACGAATGATTTTCAAAACAATTTAAATTCGTCTCAGGCCTCTTTGTTTGGTGGAACTAATGATGCCGAAATTACCGAACCTCAGCTTCCTGAATGCGAAGAATGGGGATTGATTGAGAAGTTAAAATACGAAAAGGAATCTATCGGAATTTATCTTACAGGGCATCCACTTGATAATTATAAGTTTGAATTAGAGAATTTCTGTTCACATCAGGTTAAACATCTTAGTCTGCTCAACAGAATGAAGAGTACTGAAGCGCTACCGGAAGATCAGGAGGATTTTAAGAAAATTAGTAACCGGGATTTGATTATCGGGGGTTTGGTGTCGGCTTCTAGACATGGTACAACTAAAACAGGTAAACCTTTTGGTTCTTTTATGTTCGAGGATTATGGTGAAACCTTCGAAATAGCTTTATTTGGTGAAGACTATATCAAGTTAAAGCAATACCTGGTAGTGGGTTTATTTCTACAGGTGAGGGGTATTGTTCAGGAGCGCTTTAAACAAAAGGATAACTGGGAATTTAAGGTGAATAGCATTGTTTTATTATCAGAATTGAGAGATAAAATGTCAAAATGTCTGACCATCCAATTACCTCTGACTGAACTTTCTGAGACTTTTATGTCGAAAATGGATGAGATTGTGAAGTTGAATACATTACAAAATCCGCAGCGTAATTGTCAGTTGAAATTCATGATCATGGATTATGATGGAGAAACAACATTAGAAATGCCTTCTAAATCAGTAAAAATTACTCCAAGTAATGAATTTCTTGAAGATATTTCTAAATTGCTTGGCGTAAGGTATAAGTTGAATTAATGTCACAATAGCAGTAGTAATTTGTGGCAAGAATATTGAATACTATCTTTAAATTATAAACAGTAAATCTCATTATTATGGCATTAGAATTAACAGATGCAAACTTCGATGAATTAGTCCTTAAGTCTGATAAACCTGTATTGGTTGATTTTTGGGCAGAATGGTGTGGTCCTTGCCGTATGGTAGGCCCTGTTGTTGAAGAACTGGCAAAAGAGTATGAAGGAAAAGCGATTATCGGAAAAGTGAACGTCGATAACAATCCTGGTATTTCAATGAAATTCGGAATCCGGAATATTCCGGCTTTATTATATTTCAAGGGTGGTGAAATTGTTGACAAGCAGATTGGTGCAGTGCCAAAATCGGTTCTGGCTGAGAAATTGATGAAGCAACTGTAATTCCCTCTCTAATCATTCTTAAAAGCTCTTCAGTTTTGCTGAGGGGCTTTTTTTGTGGTGTTCCGGCTAGATTATTAATTCATAAAATATGCTGCTTGATTTTCAAAAGAAAGACTCTTATTAAAAGACATATAAATTTGAGCTGTTGCTTGAATTTATTTGTGTTCTCATATATAAAACATTCAGGCAATATCATTATTTGAGGATTCGTAGGTTCCCGCTTTCGCGGCAATGACAAATTGGGAGGGACTTATAGGGAGATTCCAGCCTTCGCTGGAATCGGTTAAGGTCCTGAATTTTACTCAACCTATCATTTCCAATATTCCAAAAAATCACCCGGGACCGCCTTTTGCAACATATTCTGATAAATATACCTCACATTTTCTTGAGTGCTATGTCTCGCTTTTGAACCTCCCCAGCCATGACGCTCGCCTGGGTACAGCATAAATTCGAAATGCTTGTTTAAATCCTGTAATTTATCAATCAGTTGAATGCTATTTTGCATGTGTACATTATCATCCATAGTTCCATGTACAATTCTCAAACTTCCTTTTAACTTATCGGCATAAGTTAAGGGAGAAGTAATTTTATATCCTTCCGCATTGTTTTGAGGGGTTCCCATGAATCGTTCGGTATAATGTGTATCATATAATCCCCAATCAGTTACCGAATAATTGGCAATACCGTGAGTAAATACCTCAGCGCCATAGGTTAAGGCCATCGCTGCCATGTATCCGCCGAAGCTACCTCCTGTGATTCCAATTTTGCTGCCATCTACATATGGTTTTGATTTAAGGAGAATTGCGGCATCCATATAATCTTCAATCTCATATTTTCCCATCTTACGATAAATGAAATCCATACCAATCTTTCCCAAATGTCCAGAGCTGCGGTTATCAATAGCAACCTGTATTACACCTTCCTTAGCCCACCAATAGGTCTGCCCCAGGGGACTACTCCATCTGTCGAAAACCCTTCCAGCATCTGGTCCGCCGTAGACTGAAATCCATACCGGATATTTTTTAGCAGGATCAAAATTTAAAGGTAAAATCACGGTCATTGGCAGTTCCAATCCGTCGCGGGTTTGATAATAAGATAACTCCGTTTTCGGCATTTTGTAAGAATCGTATGCCAGACCTTTTGAGTTTGCAAGTTCACGGATAACATTGCCTTTGGAATCCATTAAAGCAGATTTTGGTGGAGTAATTAAATTTGAATAAGTTGTAATGAAGTGTTTTCCATCAGGAGCAAGGCTGATCTGATGATCATAATTGCCGAATGTTAGCCTTTCTGGTTCTTCAGTGCCTTTCAAACTAACCAGGTAAAGGTCGTTTCGGGTTGAGTTTTCCTGGCGTGCTGTGAAATAAATCTCCTGAGCTCTTTCGTCTACCAAAAGAAGCTCTGTCACGCGCCAACTTCCCGAAGTAAGTTGCTTTTTAAGGTTACCTTCCAGGCCATAATAATAATAATGTCCCCAGCCGCTTTTATCGCTTTTCAGGATAAAACCCTGTCCATTTTTAAAAAAATACATATTTTCAAACCAATCGACCCATGTATTCTGTTTTTCCTGATAAATAATGCTTTTAACTCCGCTCTGAGGGTTAACACTATAAATAATCAGGTTATTCTGATCGCGGTTCATCCATTGCATCCACAATGTTTTACTATCCGCCATCCAGAATGGGGTTCCAAAATACTGATCCATTTTAGGGTCAAAATCTGTCCATACAATTTCTTTGCTGCCGGTATTGACAATTCCTGTTTTAACTTCAGGATTTTTGTCGCCAGCTTTTGGATATCTTGTATTTTCTAGAAAACCATGCTGACCTGTTGAATTGTAGATTGGGAAAACAGGAACTTTGGAGTCGTCAAATCGCATAAATGCTATTTTTTTACTGTCGGGACTCCACCAAAAAGCTTTGTAACGGCTTGCTCTGCCTAGAATCTCTTCAAAATAGACCCATGATGCCCATCCATTGTAAATCACATCAGAACCATCAGTGGTATAGCGGGTTTCGACATTGGTGTTTAAATCAATAGAATAAAGGTCATTATTTCGGGTAAAGGCTACCTGAGTTCCATCTGGGGATAGCGTTGGGTTCTTTTCAAGCAAAGTATCTCTGGTCACTTGCTTTTCAACACCTGCAGCACTTTTATAAAAAATATCCTTGTTTTTTATAGAAACTGAAGCTTCATTAACTTGTGCAGGAGCAGAGGGAACAGCCTCTCCGCTGCGCACGTTAACAGTATATGGTTTTCTTTGCTGGCCTTCATTACGATATTCAATGTAATGAGAATCATCTGCCCAGCCGCGATATAATGGCATTTGGTTGAGCAAATCCTTTGGAGTACTACCAAAAACTTCCTTGAAATTCAGTTCTTTTAATTGTGCCTTAGTATCTAATGAAAGGATCAGTAAGTTTAAAATAATGGCATAAAATAGCTTGGTATTCATAATTGAATGTTCAGAATATGGATAAAAAATAGTTATCTAAGGATATTATGCTGGTTATAGGCATAAAGTTAATCAAAGGTATGAAAATTGAGTTATTTTCGGATAAACATGAAGTCTGAACTAATTCATGGTAATTGTTGAATCCAGTTGTCCAGTTGAAAGGTTTTATATCGGCCCCGTAGGTGGTCGTATTTTTATACAAAAGACATAAAGCCTTGTTCCCTGACCCTGAATGGTAATACCATTATTTAGTATCTTAAATAATTAATATTCAGTATTTTATGTTTATATAATAATAAAATATTCCGTATAATTTCAAATTTAATGCCGCTCATAGCCGCGGAGGCCTAGTTGCTTTTTCCTTGATGAAAAAGTAACCAAAAAATCAATACAAAACGAAGCTTCCACTACTACAGGCCATACACCCGGCCCGCCGTTTTGTCCTCCCCCCGCTTTGAAAAATACTGCTTCATTTAGAATTAATTTCTCCTTATTAAGATTCAAAGATTACTAAGATTAACGTTAGAGGTTTAGGAATGTTCATCCATCAACGGCTGCGTACAGGGCTATCAAAGTCAGTGCTATAACAAAGCTACATTTACCGCCCTGTCCAATGCCGCAAAATAAGTATATGAATGTCATTGCAAAGCGATATGCCTAGGACCCTGCTAATTACCCCAATATTTTCATTAAGCGCCACGCTAGCAGCCCCCATTAATACGCTTTCCTCCGCCTTGGCTGGTGCGGCAACGATAGTCTAGGCCTAAGCAGAACCCTTCAAAGCATCAGGCGCAGCGGCGGCAGTTATTCGTTTTTATTTATTGTTTTTTTAAGGTACTCATGGTCTCGTCGTTCCTCCTCGGCATGGTCCTTTTCTGCTGTAGGAAAAGGACTAGGCCCTGCGGCCATGAGCGGGTAATGTATCCCCTGTATTAAAATTATTATTTGAAAAAAACAAATAAGAAATTAATATGCTAATTAGAATTAATAGGTAAATAACTTAACTTGATATAATTGCCCTTCAGGGTAAGTATTTATAACTCCAAGTTCTAGCAGTAATCATCATGACACTGAACCTTTAAGATCAGACCAATCTATTTTTTGTGATTCAAGAATAAAGATTTTACTTCAGAGAATGATTTTTATACTATTTTAGGACATGGAACCCAATCTTACAAACTACAAAGACCTACAAGATTTTGGAAACCTTGATCTACTTTCCAAACAGGTGGTTGAAGGCTTTATAACGGGTCTCCATAAAAGCCCTTTCCATGGTTTTTCAGTTGAATTTGCCGAGCACCGGCTTTATAATACCGGAGATTCGGTCAAGAATGTGGATTGGAAACTTTTTGGTCGCACAGATAAACTATTTGTAAAGCGCTTCGAGGAGGAAACAAATTTAAGGTGTCAGATAGTCTTGGACGTCTCTTCTTCGATGTATTATCCAGAGAAAAATTTCAACAAATTATTATTTTCTGTTTATTCCGCTGCTTCTCTAATGTATTTGTTTAAGAAGCAAAGGGATGCCTTCGGACTGAGTTTATTTTCTGATAAACTGGAACTATCGACGGTAGCAAAATCTACTGCAGTACATCAAAAATATTTGTTTTCAGAGCTTGAGAATTTAATGAATAGAAAGGGCAGGGACACTCGTACGGCTGTAGCTACTGCTTTGCACCAGATCGCAGAAATGATTCATAAGCGTTCGCTGGTTATTATATTCAGTGATATGCTTTCGGGTGAGTCGGAGAATGGATTATCAGAAATTTTTTCGGCCTTGCAGCATCTTAAACACAACAAGCATGAAGTAATTATCTTTAATGTTCTGGATCATAAAATGGAAATGGACTTTAATTTCGAAAATCGTCCTTATCATTTTATCGATATTGAGAGTGGTGAAGAATTAAAAGTCCATCCTAATAATGTAAAAGAAGCCTACATCGCTTCTTTTGATAGCTATCATAAGGAACTGAAACTAAAGTGTGCACAATATAAGATTGATTTGATTGATGCAGATATACATGATGGGTTTTATCAGGTGCTGCATTCGTATTTGATTAAGAGAGGTAAAATGAGTTGAGAATTGAGAATGACAGTTGACAGTTGAGAATGGAGAGATTAGAAATTGACAATTTCCGTAAAAATGGACTATAAGTTTCCATCAACCTAAATTAGATAATGTATAAACATATAATAAGTAAAAACAAACATGAAAAAAGTATTACTCTCTTTCGCTGTAATTATCATTATGAGTTCCATGCAGATCCAAAAGCCTGTTAAGGTCATTTTCTTTGGTGATTCAATAACACGGGCAGGGGTGGAGCCTGGAGGATATATAACCCTGATGCAGAATAGTTTACGTGGAAAAACAAATCCTGAATTTGAACTGATTGGTGCCGGAATCGGAGGAAATAAAGTCTATGATCTGTTTTTAAGGTTTGAAGATGATGTATTGAGCAAAAAGCCGGATATCGTTGTAATATATGTCGGTGTAAATGATGTGTGGCATAAACAAAGCGCGCAAACTGGTACAGACCCCGATAAGTTCATTGCTTTTTATACTGCAATGATTAAGAAATTACAGACTGCCGGTATAAGGGTTATTGTTTGCACGCCGGCGGCAATTGGAGAGCGTACCGACTTCAGTAATGCACAGGATGGTGATTTAAATCGTTACAGCAATATCATTCGGGACTTAGCTAAGAAATACTCCTGTGGTTTAGTTGACCTTAGGAAGGCATTTTTGGATTATAATCTCAAAAATAATCCTGAAAACAAGGAATCGGGGATTTTAACTTCAGACAGGGTGCATTTGAATCCTGCAGGGAATAAGCTGGTTGCTGACCTGATGATTAAAGCATTATCTGAAAAATAAAAAAGGCTCCGAGTTTAATTCCGGAGCCTTTTTATCTTTTTTATCTTCTCTTGTTGCCGAAGCGCCTTCGTGGACTCCCGCTTGTTGCACCTCTTGCCGAATCGGGAGCAGGTTTTTTGCCTGAACTGCCTTTCTTTTTAGTCGACTGACTGAAAATATGTGATGCAGCACGCATATGATAGGGTTGATTTTCAGTTACAGGAATCTCCTTTCCGATAAGTTTCTGAATATCTTTTAGGTATTCCATTTCTTCTTCATCGCAAAATGATAGCGCGATACCGCTCGATCCTGCGCGACCTGTACGACCGATACGGTGGACATAAGTTTCCGGGATATTTGGTAATTCATAATTGATCACATGCGAAAGTTCATCAATATCAATTCCTCTGGCTGCAATATCTGTCGCAATTAAAGCTTTGATTTGGCCGCTTTTGAAATTAGATAAAGCCTTTTGACGCGCATTCTGTGATTTATTTCCATGAATGGCCTCCGTTTTTATTCCTGCTTTAACCAGATCTTTGGTGATCTTGTCAGCACCATGTTTGGTACGGGTAAAAATTAGTGCAGATTTGATGCTCTTATCGTTCAGCAGGTGAATCAGTAACTTTTTCTTATCACCTTTTTCAACAAAAAATAGCGATTGATCGATCGTGTCGGCAGTGCTTGAAGGTGGCGTAACTTCCACTTTTTCAGGATCATTAAGTATAGTATTTGCTAATTTTTGAATCTCAGGGGGCATAGTTGCCGAGAAAAACAAGGTTTGGCGTTTTTGAGGGATCTTGGTTATGATCTTTTTTACATCATGAATAAATCCCATGTCCAGCATTCGGTCTGCTTCATCAAGTACAAATATTTTTAGATAATGCAACTGAACAAACTTCTGATTAATCAGGTCTAATAGCCTTCCCGGAGTTGCGATGAGAATATCAACACCCGATTTTAATGCTGATACTTGCGAACCCTGAGATACCCCACCAAAGATGACGGTATGTTTCATTCCTGTATGCCGGCCATAAGCAGCAAAGCTTTCACCTATTTGGATAGCTAGTTCACGGGTAGGGGTTAATATGAGACATTTAATGGCTCTGGGCCCTTTATCGTATATTTTACCACCTTCCAGGATTTGAATAATTGGAATGGCGAAAGCAGCAGTTTTACCTGTGCCTGTTTGTGCACATCCCAAAAGATCTTTTCGTTCTAAAATGATTGGTATCGATTGTTCCTGAATGGGAGTTGGGGCAGTGTAACCTTCTGTTTTTAAAGCCTTTAAAATAGGCTCAATAATATTTAATTCTTCGAATAACATGTAATGATTTTACATTGCCGTTAAAAATGCCGGCAATTTTATACTGTCGCAAAGGTACGGGTTTAAAATGATAAAGTATCTTATTTGGATACTGTTGTGACTTAGGTTAGGTATGAATCTAACGCTTCAAGTACAATTGTGCAGGCTATTTTTATCTCTTCTTCAGATATAATCAGAGGCGGTGCAATGCGCATCGCAGTATCGCAATGCAAAAACCAGTCGATGATGATTCCTTTATCGGAGCAATAATTACTTACATATTCTACCTGTTCAAAAGAACTTAGCTGAATGCTTAGCATCAATCCTTTTCCCCTAATTTCTTTTATTTCGGGATGCTGAAGGTATTTTTTGAACAACGATTCTTTAATTTCAACATCATTAATTAGGTTTTCCTCCAGTATCACTTCCAGATTTGCAAGTCCGGCGGCACAGCTCACCGGATGCCCCCCAAAAGTGGTGATATGCCCAAGAATTGGGTTCTCTTTTAGCGTAGACATAATCTCATGGCTCGAAATAAATGCGCCGATTGGCATTCCGCCTCCCATGCCTTTAGCAAGTAAAAGAATATCAGGACTGATGTTAAAGTTCTCAAAACCAAAAAGTTTACCCGTTCGGCCGAAACCTGTTTGTATTTCATCCAAAATAAGCAGTGTGCCGGTCTGATCACATCGTTTACGCAGAGCCGTCATATATCCTACATCCGGAACGCGGACACCTGCTTCACCTTGAATTGTTTCGATAATTACGGCGGCCGTATCTGCACTTATATGCTCAAGATCAGCAACGTCATTAAACTCAATAAATCGTATTCCTGGTAGCAAAGGACGATAAGCTTGCTTGTAATATTCGTTCCCCATGACACTAAGTGCTCCCTGAGTACTGCCATGATAAGAATTTCTACAGGCAATTAATTCTGATTTGCCGGTATAGCGCTTTGCCAGTTTCATCGCACCTTCTGTGGCCTCGGCCCCTGAATTAACAAAGTAGACAGCGCTCAGGGGTTTTGGTAGGATTGAAGACAGCTTTTCAGCCAATTTAACCTGTGGCGATTGCACATATTCCCCATAAACGGTGAGGTGAAGGTATTTATCAGCTTGATCTTTTATCGCCTGTACAACTCTTGGATGGCGATGACCGATGTTGCTAACTGCAAATCCAGAAACTAAGTCCATGAATTTTTTACCCGAATGGTCATATAAATACATGCCTTCGGCTCTTTCAATCTCGAGTAATCGAGGAAATGGAGATGTTTGAGCAGTATTTAACAGAAAAAGCTGACGAGGGCTAAGCATGATCAAAAATACATAAATTAAATGCAGGCAGTAGTTGGGATGAAATATTGTTGAATATTTTTGCCATTAAAGTCCTTTGGGCGGGCTGACCTTCCCTATGAAAAACTTAACCGGGTTAAATAAACCTTGCCGTAGGAGGTAGCTTCCAGCTAATGGAAATATGATTTAGAAGGAGATTTGTAGTCGGAACTACTCCGGAGGAAAGGGCTGAAGGAACCGATAATATGTAGGTATTGGTTTCAATAATCAAAATATCTTTGCCTCAGACCCTTAATTGTCAATTTAAAACATTCTCTACATTCCTGATATCCTGCTCAGCTTAATACAATTTAATCCCTTTTACGATGCTTCAATTGCTTAATTAAATGCTCTCTGAATTCGCGCTCTGCCTGATATAAAAGCAATACCTTTTCTGCAGGAATTACCTTTAAATAGAGTTTTTTATACTTTTTTTTCAAGTCCAACATCCTGCTTTCATATGTTAAATCTGCATTGATCTTTTCATTTGGATCAATATCAGTTTTCTGTCGGTCTTCTCTTCTCTTTCGCATCATTACCATCAGCTCCTTTTGGTAATTATTGTATACCGGCCAGAATTTTTGGGCTTCCTCAGTTGTCAGATCAAGCTTTTTAGTAATGAAAGCTACTTTGATAGCCTCAATGCGTTGATAATGCTCGCGACGCTCCTGAGCAATTAATTCTGTCGACATATTCAGAAACAGGATTATACCTAGAAGTCCTTTCTTTACTAATCCTTTCATAATAATGTGCTGTTAATATATTCTTCAATATCCTCTTCAGAGACGTCGTTTGATACCTGTTCTAGTCCTTCCTCAGTGATATTATCTATCAGGTATTGGTTATCATTTACCGTACTGTGAAACTGAAGGTAATTGATGATGTCTTGATCAGGAACTTTGGATAACTGCTGTTTGAAAACGTAGCTCGATGAATTAAAATAAAGGGATATTCCGATTACGAAAACAAGGCTTGCAGCTGCAGAATAACGTATCCATGATTGAAACATAACTTTGCGCTTAGCTGGCGCATTAGTCTCACCTAATTTATTATTAATACGATCTGCAAGGTCATCAAAATAAGAATCCTGTATTTTCAATCCATTTCCCGCAGCCAAATGCTGAATAGTTTCCGTAGCAATACGATCTTCAATTCTATCCGTTAATTCGTTGAAATAATTTTCAGGTAATTTAAACTCTTTTTCATTTTCAAACCGGGCGTTTTCGAGTATGGTCAGAGAATTCAGGTTTTCATTCAAAGTCTCAAAATAGGCAGAAGGCACAGAAAAAGGGTTCTCTTTGCTAATTTTAGCAAGAGATGGAGCCTCTTTTAACCAATCTGTATTTGAATTCTTTGTCTTCATAATTCTTTGATATTACTGAGATTGAAAGGTTTAATCAGAATGTAATAATATCTGTTCAATT
>Ga0315899_10001539_pt1 | contig 26267 bp, 24 predicted proteins | sample LakEriMetagenome_2_FD_203518 | JGI IMG/M metagenome (GOLD analysis project Ga0315899, IMG submission 203518) | Freshwater fungal communities from buoy surface, Lake Erie, Ohio, United States - Buoy 4 MA112 | ecosystem: Environmental > Aquatic > Freshwater > Lake | place: USA: Lake Erie, Ohio... | reverse complement strand
ATCCATCCTCTATACAAGTAGTTAATAAGGCTTGAAATAGGGAAATAGGACATAATATAGCAATAGGTTAAAAGATTGTATTTGAATATGTTATAATATCCCCTACCTTTGTGTTAGAACTAAATATGAAAACTGTTATATTACAGAAGTTAAGAAAGCAAGAAGAGAGTAGTATTCTCTTAGCTGAGAGGTATTACACCATCCTGTCTGCTGTTAATGGTCTTAAGCTGACACAAAGGGAAATACAGCTAGTGGCATTTGCTGCTATTAGAGGTAACATTTCCTACGCTAATATACGTAAGGACTTTTGTGAAGCCTATGGTACAACTAACCCCTCTGTGTACAACATCATATCCAAGCTTAAACGTATGGGTGTGCTGGTGAAGGATGGGACCAAGGTGAAGGTGAATCCACAAATCCTATTAAACTTTGACAATGATGTTACGCTTGAGCTCAGACTTGTTCACGGATAAGCCTATAAGCCTGTCTGTCAAGGACTATCTTATTAGGAAGATGGCTGTAAAGCTTATGACCCCAGAGAAGACTATTGATGCTGTCATCATGCATCAGTTTCAGAGCGCTAATGAGGCCACCTCTCAACATAAGAGTGTAGAAATTAGTGGGTTTGGGAAGTTCTTCTTTAACGATAAGAAGGCCCATAAAACCATGGAGAAGTTTTTGAGCCAGAAGGCCCTGTTCGAGAAATGGGCAAATGACGAGACACTGCCAGAAGCCAAAAGGCAGTCGGCCAGATTAAAGCTGCAGATAGCCTTGGATGGTATAAGAGATTTAAAACCAAGAATATATGATAGTTTCTCAGATTTACGAGGGGTGGAGGAACAAGCTGATGCCGCCCAAGGAGCTGAAGAAGGTGATAAAGAAGACTAGCAAGGAAAGGCTAGCCATTTGTGAAGCTTGTGAATACCATTCTAAGAATAAGAAAACCATAAGGCCAGATGCACACTGCACAAATTGTGGATGCACCCTGTCTGCCAAAACCAAATGCCTTTCATGTAGCTGTCCACTAGAAAAGTGGGTGGCTTTGGTTACACCAGATCAGGAAGATGAAATGACAAGCCATGGAAAATAACAACGAAATCATCCTAAGAAAGATTCCCTTAAAGATATTTCTGGATGTACTAACAAAAGCCTGGAATGATGGCGCAGATTATATAGATATAATAGGCATACCTAATGAGGTGCAAGACAACATAGGTATTGCCATTAGTCCAGACTATTATTCTAAAGGGGATGATAATGACCCAGAAGAAGATTATGATGTGGAGGTGGACTTAGATCCAAACAAGCCTCTTGAGGATGATGATTTAAATCAGTTAATTTGAATGTCTTGATGAGAAAAGCAAGTTATTATAGTCAAATAGTCCAGCTCTTACAACAACTACATGCAGCCTATCCAACGTATAATCTAGGCAGGCATATAGCCACAGCACTGGATGGATATGGGGATGTGTGGGGACTAACAGACAAAGAAATCCTTTTTGCCTTAGAGAAGTATAAGTCTGAGCTAGATCTAGACATTCCACATACAGATGATAAGGAAATAGACCAGATTATAAAGGAGGGTATGGATCTAGAGAACATTTTAAAAGAGCAAGATGGCGAAGACTATTAAAAAAGGCACCTTTATAAATGCTGAGCTCGATTGGGCTGAGCAACAACTACAAAGCTGGAAAGCATATGTAGATGCTAATCCTCTGCATGAACTAAAAGATCGTGTGGAGTGGAAACCAACATCCAAGGGAGGAATGATACCTATGGTGATTGCAAGCATTGAGGCACAGGGTAAGTTCATTCAAGAAACAATGAAAAATTACCTTGCTCTTCTGGAGGTTGTAGAAAAACTGCGTGAGAAAGAAGAAGCTAAGGTGGAGGTAAGAGGTAATGGAGAGTTAAGCTCCATGGCTGAAGACTTCCTCAGGAGCAGAAGATAATGAACGAAATTAAAAGTATAGATTACAAAGACTGGTATATCAACCAGGGGCGTATTCCTGACCGTGAGTCAGCTGAGTATAAGCCCTTTTTTGATTTCCATAGAGATCTATGCTTAAATGGATGCATGATGAATGGGGTGTTTATAAACCCATTTCTCTATTGGCACCTTAATATATGGCATACAGAAGTGGATGTGATTGATGAACGTGGAAGGATATCACAGAAATATGCCAACCCCCTGTTACGTGATAACGAATGGATTGTGACAAATGAGATTGACAGGGCACAACAAGATAAAAAGGGCTTGGTAATACTAGGTATACGACGTTTTGCTAAGTCTGTTTTAGAGGCTTCTTACATAGGGTGGGGCGCAACATTTGATGAAAACTCCCAGAATGTGATCGCTGGGTTGAATGCCCCCGATATAAAGCTGATCACAGATAAGCTGGACAAGGGCCTCAACTTTCTACCTGAAGCATGGAGATGGCAGAGGGTTGAGGATAATTGGAAAAACCAAGTCACCCTAGGTATTAAGACTAAATCAGGAGAACGTATACCGTTCTCTCAGATTCTCATCCGTAACTTGGATGAAGGTAACAATGAGGAAGCTATTGCAGGTACCAAACCACGTAAATTAATTATTGATGAGATTGGTAAGGGTAATTTTCTCAGAGGATTTCAGGCAGCTGTGCCTGGTTTCACCACTCCTTATGGATGGGGTTGTTCTCCTATTCTTACAGGTACAGGCGGTGATATGAAGAGATTCATGGATGCCAAAAGTCTAATGTTTGATGTGGACAATTTTAACTTCCTCACTTACAACAACGAAAAAGATGAGAAACGTATTCATGGCCTTTTTATTTCGTATAAATATCGAATGGAGGCTAAGGAAGAAAGTACACTTGGAGCATTCTTAAATCAACCTAAAGATAGTGACCTGCATAGCGTAAGAATGCTGGTAAGTAACGAGGAGAAAGCTAAAGAGATTACAGAAGGTAACTTAGAACGCCTGAAAAAGGCTGGTGATAGAGTGGCCTATCTGAAAGAGAAGATGTACTATCCTATTGAAGTGGATGACATTTTCCTAAATGAAGACACAAATATATTTGATATAGAAGCAGCCAAGCGTCAGAAAGCTAGGCTTATTGGTCAGGAGCGTACAGGTACACCTGTTATATTGTTCCATGATGGAGAGAAGATAACTCACGAGTTTACAGACAAGCAACCTATTACAAACTTCCCTCTAAAGAGTAGTGATCTAAAGGATGCTCCTGTAGTGATATATGAATTCCCTCTAGAAAACCCACCATATGGACTTTATGTAGCAGGAGTTGACCCTTATAGACAAGGACAAGCTGCATATTCCACCTCACTGGGTTCTGTTTACATTTATAAAAGAATGCATGACATTACAGGTGAGAAATATCAAGATATGTTCGTAGCTTCGTATTGTGCAAGACCTGATAAGAAGGAAACCTGGGAAGAACAGGCTAGACTTCTAATCAAGTATTATAACGCAAGAACGCTCTGTGAGAACGATGATATATCATTCATAGAGTATATGAAGAGTAAGGGGGATGCACACTACCTCGAGAAACAACCTGAATGGTTGAAGGAAGTGGTACCTGGTACTACCGTGAAGCGTGAGTATGGTGTGCACAGATCTGCAGATAAGATAAGAGACTATCTGCACAACTGTTTGAAGAAGTATATGGAGAGTGTGGTTTATCAAGAGAAGGATGAAGATGGTAACATCATCAAAGAGATAACTGGAGTGTCAAAGATATTTGATCCTGTTTTGCTGGAAGAGATTATTCAGTATAACGATCAGGGTAACTTTGACCGTATTGTGGCTGCAGAACTTGCTATTGCTCAGGCTCTTAAGATGGATCCCATACTTGGAAAGGTGGGTGGATCAGGAGATGATAGAATGAAAGCGCTCTTCAGACCAAACAAAAATAACCAACTGTTCACAGAATCAAGAGGATTATTTCAAAGGAAAAAAAGTAAATTGTTCTTATAATGGCAATTATTAGATATACAAAAGATGCTACGATTAGGTATGCCTATCTTAACATATTCCCTGACCAATTTAAAACGGACAAGGAAAAGCAGGACGAGAGTTGGATAAAGAACACCATGGACTACTTTGCAAACAAAGCTTATGCTGAGTATGTAAAGAACCGTGATACGTTTGTTAAAAACTATGACCTTATGAAAGGTATCCTGAGGATGGAAGATTTCTATCAAGAACCTCAAGTAAGAAGTTTTACAGATGTATTAACAGCTGACCTACAACTTCCTGCATATGTAAAGATGTATTCTATTATCACCACACCAGTGAATGAACTGGTAGGTGAGATTAGTAAACGCCCTGATACATTCAGAGTGAAGGCATTTGATGATGATAGTAAGTCTGAGGAACTAGAGTTTAAGACTAATATTCTGCATGAATATATAATAGGAAAAGCTAAACAGCAAATATTACAAAATGCAGCTATTAAGGGAGAAGAGATTCCTGATGAGGAAGTTAACCAGATGACTATGGATGAAGTGCAAGACACATTGGATAGCTATACATCTGTAGCTGAAAAGTGGGCTAACCATATTCTAACATGTCAGAAAGCTGAATTCAATCTGAAGGAAAAAAGCGAAGATGCATTTCGTGATATACTAATTTCTGGAAGAGAGTTCTATCATATATATGAAGACAATTCTAAACTCGGTTTTAATATCGAGGTTGCTAATCCAAAAAACACTTGGTTTCTTACAACTCCTGATAGAAAGTACATCTCTGATCCTACAGGTAGAGCTCAGGGGGCTTATGCCGCTGGTACAGTACAGGTTATGGAACTTTCAGAAATCATTGAAAGCATACCAGACCTTACTAAAGAAGAAATAGACCATCTAAGAAGTTCTCTCCAAGACTATGGACTTATTAACGTCCGTGAATCCAATCTAGGTAATCCTAATGCTGTTCCTGGTATTGACTCAGTTACCTATGATACATTTGATCCACTGGTTCTTCAAACTCGTATGATTATCGAGAGTGAAATGAAGGAGAACAATGATGGTCTTAAAGACTTCTTAGGTCTAACGTCAAATGTTAGTTCATTCGGTTATAAGTATGTTGTTGTTCGCTGCTACTGGTTAAGTAAGAAGAAGATTGGTAAACTCATCTATATTGATGAGCTTGGTAATGAGCAATCAGTATTGGTAGATGAGAACTATAAGTCTGGCACTATGCCAACACAGCAATCTCTAGAATGGGGATGGATTAACCAGTGGTATCAGGGAATCAAGATTGGTCCAGATATCTACCACGTTAAACCATTCAAACTTCTAAACTACTGTCCTATCATAGGTATCACATACGAGGTGAAGAATACAGAGGCAAAGAGTCTAGTTGACTTGATGAAGCCTTTCCAGGTGTTATATAATGTATGTATGAACCAGCTTTACAAGCTTCTTGAGAAGGAAGTGGGTAAGGTGTATTTGACATCCATCAGACACATTCCTGTTCCTAAGGATGGTGATGCTCAAGATGCATTGGACATCTGGGAAATGGAAGCTAGAAACAGAGGTGTTGTCTTTATTGATGATAGCCCTGAGAACCTAAAATCCCCAAGCTCATTCAACCAGTTTAGGGATATTGACCTTACACGTACACAAGAGATACAGTCTCGTTATACATTAGCTCAGCAACTTAAGAATGAGTGTTGGGAACTAGTAGGTATGAGTAGGCAGCGTATGGGATCTATTACAGCTAGTGAATCTGCTACAGGTGTAAATACAGCTGTGTCACAATCTTATGCTCAAACAGAGCCTTGGTTTGTGGCTCATGAATATGTTATGGGTCAGCTCTATCAAGCAATTATAGATGCTGCTCTGTATGTAGAATCTAAGAAGCCTCAGTCCACTCTTAGTTATATTACTAGCGAAGGTGAGTCAGCATTTGTATCTGTAAATGGATCAGACTTAAGATTCCGTGACCTGAAGGTATTCTTGACAAATCGTCCTGAGGATACACAAATGTTTAATGAACTGCGTCAATTGGCTCAACCTTTGATGCAGAATGGTGGATCATTGTACGATGTGATTGAGCTGTACAGCACTAAGTCTATGAGAGCTATGAAGAAGGTGTTCAAAGATTTACGTGATAAGCAAGAGGCTATGGAACAGCAGAAGCTTCAGATTCAGCAACAGCAAGTTGAACAACAAGGTCAGATTGCTCAGGCTCAACTTCAACAAGCTCAGATACAGAAAGAACAAGATATAGCTAATCAGAATTATCAGAACGAACTTGATCGTATCAACAAGAAAGAGATTGCTTTGATTGCTGCTGAGGCAAAGAACATGGGTCCTCTATCTGATGTAGACAAAACTGGTACTCCTGATGTATTGGAAATCAGTAAGTTAAATGCAGAACAAGAAAGAACTACTAGAGACTACCAGGCAAAGATGGCTGACCTTAATACCAAGAACAGACTGGCTGCTGAAAAGATTGCTCTCGAAAGGGAGAAGTTACAAGTGGATCGTGAGAATCAGAAGAACGATCTAGCTATCGCTAAAGAGAATGCTAAAGGTCGTGCTAAAAAACCTAAATAATGTTTGATAAACTAATAGATATAATAGTTGAATGGTTTAATTACCTTACTCCTGCAGTGATTATTCCCAACTATGAACAGGCAGTTCTATTAAGAAGTGGGCATTTTAGGAAGGTATTGGGCCCAGGATTTCATCTCAAGATTCCTATATTTGATGAGGTGATACCACAACATGTTGTTGTTACCACTCTCAGTTTAGCTCCTCAGTCCTTATATACACAGGATAAACAGAACATTGTTGTGAAGGGAGTGATTAAATATAGGATTGCTGATGTTAAAACATTTCTATTAGAGGTGTTTGATGCTCAGGATGCTCTTGCTGATATGACCCAGTCTATCATTAAGAATATTGTAATATCATCCTCGTTAGAACAATGTATTGATCCTGAAATGGACAACCTTTTGACTAAGAAGGTTAGGGTGGAAGCTAAGAAGTGGGGAGTTGAGATTCAACAAGTTACACTTACAGACATTGCTCCAATTCGTAGCTTCAGAATAATAAACGACACGGTTATAAACAAACTTGATTAGATTAAAAAATATTAATGCTATATTATCTGTGAAAACCACTGATATACTGTATTAACTCTTTGCTATTCAATACGTTTTATCTACTTTTACGTTTCATAAACCAAGAAAAATAAACTACATATGGCTGAGAACCTTGATATGCCATCATTTGGCAACTTTAGTATTGAGAATACTATGGAAATGGGTGCTGGAAATGCAGAACTTCTTAATGACCTTATGTCTCCTGAAACATCTACAGGTAGTCCTGATGATATTCAGAAGATTGTAAAAGAAGTAGAACCTGCCACTCCAGATCCAAAACCTGATGTTCCAAAAGGTAAGGAGATTGTTCCAAAAGAAGATGGTAAAGAACCTAGCGGTCAAGACCTGATTTCTAGCTTCCTAGGAGATAATTCTAGTGAAGAGGAAGAGGATGCAGAAGATGTTGATCCTCAACCAGTTAAGAAGAAAGCTCCTGCTGCAGACAAACCTGCTGCTGAAGAAACTGAATCTGAAGAAGAAGAAGGAGATGAACAAGTGAGTCAATTCACTGCACTTTCTCGTGACCTATTTAAACTAGGTGTTTTTTCTAAAGATGAAGATGAAGAAGATATAGACATCTCAACTCCTGAACAATTCTTGGAACGCTTCCAAGAGGAAAAGAAGAAAGGAGCTATAGAGGTGGTGAACAACTTCATTGGTCAATTTGGTGAAGATTATCAACAAGCGTTCGAGGCTATATTCGTAAAAGGCGTTAATCCAAAAGAATATTTTGGTGCATATAATAACGTAGTGAGCTTTTCTGACATGGATCTCTCACAAGAGAATAACCAAGTGTCAGTAATTAAACAAGCTCTAGCTGATCAGGGATTTGAGCCTGAAGACATCGATACAGAGGTTGAAAGACTCAAGAACTATGGCGATCTGGAAAGTGTAGCGACAAAGCACCACAAAGTGCTTGTTAAGAAGGAAGCCCAGAAACTTGCCCAAATGGAGCAAAAGGCTGAGCAAGAGCTACAACAGAAACAAGCTATTAAGAATCAGTATATTAATAATGTTCAACAAGTCCTACAGGACAAGTTGAAATCAAAGGAGTTTGACGGAATACCCATCAACCCTAAGTTGGCAAATGAACTACAAGACTTCCTGCTGGTAGATAAATACAAAACAGCATCAGGAGAAACTCTCACAGACTTTGATAAGACCATCTTAGAGTTGAAAAGACCTGAAAACCATGCAACTAAAGTAAAGGTTGCACTGCTATTAAAGATCCTAGAAAAAGATCCTACATTATCTACCATCCAAAAAACAGGCGTTACAAAGAAATCTAACGAGCTGTTTGGGGAAGTAGCTAGACAGGTAACTAAGACTAAATCTAGCGGTGGCTCTCAGCCTTCTAAACAAAATTCATGGTTTTTATAATTTTTTCATAAACACAAAAGAATAAAAAATGGCAATTCAAACAATCCCAGGTCTAACTGGCTTTACGTATGCTCGTGTCGCTTCTATGGACAAGCGTGCTGTAGGTAAGCTGACTGATGCTAACCACCTGGAGAGCTTCCACTCAACTGAGCCTGCTGATTACGATAAAAAGATAATCAGTCTTTATACTCAGAGCTCTCTTTACAGCAATGACTTTCTTGACATGATCAACAAAAGCACGCCTTATTACATTGATAATAATAGCGATGCTTGGAAATGGCAAGTAGCTGTTCCGTACAAATTCCCTAAAATCATTGATGTTCCAACTGCCACTCAAGAGTTGCAGAAGCCTGGTATCGATGGTCAAGAGTTCCAACTGGTACTTGACACAAATGAGTTCTCTAAGAACGCTATCATTTCTGTAGGTTCTCGTCAGTATGGTCCTCGTTTCTACGTTATTAAGGATCCAGTTCCTTGGAACATGGGCTTCCTTTATAGCTTCACTTTGGTTAGTGATAACCCAACTGTAGATTTCGTTAGCTCTACTTTCTTACAAGTAGGTATCGAACTTGAGTTGGTTGATGCTGCAATTGGTGAATTCGATCAAGATTTGTTAGGTCTTCCTCGTTTGGGTGAGCAAATCACAATGTTTGAATCTTTAGGTTCTGCATATGGTTTTGAGCACAAAATCACTGAGTGGGCTGATGACAAAATGATGCGTGATTCTGCTGGTCGTCCTTTGGATATCCTAGTATATGCACCTCAGCGTCGTAACCAACTTCCTTTAACTCGTAATGATGTTAAATGGGAGCCATTTATTGAATTCTGGATGCGTAAGTCTATGCTTGAGTTGAAAGTTAAGCGTATGATTTGGAGCAAGCCTGGTACTGTTAAGACTAACGGATCTAAGCAAGAGTTGAAGCGTACTTCAGCTGGTGTTTACCACCGTATGCGTAACAACGGTAACCTTGTACAGTATAACCGTGGTGAGTTCACTGCGAACTTAATCCGTGCTGTCTTTGGTGATCTGTTCTATCGTCGTGTGGATGTTAAAGATCGTCGTGTTAAAATGTACACTAACGAAGCAGGTTTTGACGTGTTCCAACAAGCTTTGAAGACAGACGCTTTGAACAGTGGTCTTACCTTCATGGCTGATAGCGGAAACCGTTACATGCAAGGAGAAGGACAACACATCACTTATAACTTTGCATTCGATGCAATGGTTACACGTGAAACAGGTCGTGTTGAACTTATTCACTTGAAAGAACTTGACCTTCCACAATCTAACCTAGAATTTGGACAGAACAAGAAGTCAACTCCAGTATTCATGGTGTTCGACGTATCTCCAATGTCTGATGGTTCTATGGTTAATAACATCCGTGAAGTTCGTATGAAGGGTGCACCTTCTATGACTTGGGGATATATCGATGGAACTCGCCACCACTTAGGCTTTGCTAAGTCTCAGGGTATGAGCTCTGCGAACAAATTCCCAGGATATGAAATCTGGATGAAAGACCGTTGTGATGTATTCATTGAGGACTTGTCTCGTACAGTGTTGATCGAAGAGATCCCACAATTCTAATAAGAATACAGCAAGAGCTGTTCTTATAATCTACCGAGGAGAGAATGCCCCCCACTTCAATGTGGGGGAGCTCTTCTCAACTCTACAGAGTGTTGAATTGGGGTGTCTCCCAATTGCAGGTCCCTTCGGTGGGAATCACTCTGCAAACAAAACCAAATAAATAAACTACATATGGGTAAGTTAGGTAAAATCTCAACACTTAAGAAAGAGTATAACAACTCTCAACTTCAAACAATGCAAGGTGGTCTTTCACTTAAAGGCTTAACACGTATTCCTGGTACTGGTGTATTCAAGTATCCTTATAAAGAACTTGATGGTCAGTATAGGACAGGACTTGATCCAAACGCTGCTTACATTCGCAGAATCTCTGATCCTCTTGAGAGAGAAATGGAGATTGAGCGTGTAACAGCTCTAAGAGAAAGATTACAAGTTGCTCTTGGTGATGTTAACTTAGGTCCTCGTTCTAGTTTCTGGAACTATGGATTATCAACATCTACAGATGATACATTGCATGTACAGCCTGTAAAATTACTTGATGGTGATAACTTTTTCGATCTTTCTATTCCTTTTCAGGAATTAGCATTCTCTTGGTTACGTGTTCATCCAACAATTGCAAGCTCTTATCAGGCTTGGGAGCGTGGTGAATATCCTGCTGATACACAATTCTATGTAGCAGACGAAGAGATTGAAAATGCTGTTTTGTTCAAGAAGAAACAAATGATTAACAAAGCTATTGTTAAGTTTGACAGCATGACTCCTGAAAGAAAAAGAAAAGTGGCACGTCTGTTGGGATTACCTGTAACTGATGATACTAAAGAGGAAGCAGTTTACAACCTTGTAGATAATGTCCTCAAACAAACCGAGTTTAAAAACGGTAAGTATCAGGGACTTAATCCTGTTGAAGTGTTCACACGCTTTGCAGACATGAAGGATAACTTACTCCATATCAAAGACTTAGTGAAACAAGCTCTTACACATTCTATATACAGATCTAAACCTAATGGTAAGGTGTATGAGGGTGAGTTTGAAGTAGCTAAAGATGAAGATGATTTAATTAAAATGCTTGCTGACGATGATAATCAGGACATGCTTCTGACTCTCGAAGGTAAGTTGAAAACTAAGAAATTAGCTGCAGTATGATACCAGTAGATAGTTTATTGTATAAGATAGACCAGAAACTAAATAAACTATCGACTAATATACATCAGCAGATAAACTTAGAAGATAAGATTTTAGCTCTTAATGAAGCTCAAATCAAGCTGATAAAACAAAAGGTTGATGGTTTTAGTGTGGTAAGTGGAATGGGACTCGATGCTTTTAAGAAGCGTTATGAGGACCTCCAAAGTTTGGTTGTTACCTACAATCATCAGCCTCTTGACTTAACACTCAAGAATGCTGAACTAAATCAATGGTTTGCTAATCTGCACCTTCTTAATCCTAAGTATATGTTCTATATTGATAGTTATATACTTGCTGACAAAGGAGTGTGTAAGGATAGAAAGATCTGGATTAACAGAGACTTGGCTAAACATGGTGACTTACAGTTCATCCTGAATAACGATCACTACAAGCCTTCCTTTGAATATCAAGAGACTTTCAACTTCCTCTCGACAGATGAAATATCTATCTTCACAGATGGTACCTTCACTCCGAGTAAGATATATATGTCTTATATGAGATATCCAGTGTACATAAATGCAGAAGGATATGTTATGTTAGACGGACAACCATCTTATAATCAAGATTGCGAACTTGAACTCTATCTAGAGGACGAACTATTAGATTTAACAGTACAGAATCTGGCAATGTACACAGAGAACGCTGCTGCTGTTCAAAGTGCACAGTTTAGAATACAGACAAACGAATAAATTTTTTCAATCACCTAAAATAAAACAAAATGGCTGATTTTTCATTAACTACGCTCTTCGTAGTACCAGTAGGGCAAACTGCGCTCCCTAGCTCTGGATCTACGCAAGACTTAACTCCTGGCCAAGTTGGTATTTTCAAAAATGATTATGCCGTGGCTACAGCTGTAAACATCGCAGCTGCTCCTTACTTTTATGTTGCGCAGGGCCGTACAAACACTTATCTGCAAGGCTCTAAGCGTTCTGATAAGATTAAAGGTTGTCCTTCAGGTGCTGGTTGCAATAGCAACGTAACTGAGTGGTATAAAGTGAATGGTTGTCCTACACCTGTAACTCAAATTACAGATGTAACAAACTTTAACGTACAGTGTGGTGATGTTATCACTGTAACTTTACGTGCTCACTCTAGCTACTTAGACACTCTGTATTTCAACGGTTTTACACGTTCAGTAACTGTAAACGCACCTTGTTGCGATTGTGGTGGAGATCCTTGCTCTATCGTTGATATCCCTGCATTGATTGATGATATCATCTATCATTTCTTATTGCAAGCTCCTGGTAACAACCCTGACAACATCACCTTCTCTGATTTCTATCAGTTCCAAAGAATTGGTAACGACCAAAACGCTTTCTTGCGTATCACTGGTAAGCCTCTTACCAAATATGGTCAGCCTTGTGATGTTGCAGCATTTCCTTTCGAGTATGACCGTATGTGGTTCCGTACATTCGTGTACAGTGGACCTGCAACAACTGCTGACTTCATTGTAGCAGATGCTTGTAACATTGTAGCTGATGCTACCGTTGTACAGCGTTCTTCTTATGCAGTGGGTACTTCTGCTGAGATTGCTCAGTTGGAGAAAAACTTCTACAGCTACCAAGCTGGTTACCTGAAGCATTTGTACAGAATGAATGGTTACAACGAGAACTTTGAAAGCTGGGTATCTGATGGTACTACCTACGATACTTACTACATCAAGTTCAATGAGTATGACAAGTCTGCATATCAGTGGGGTGACTACATTTATGAAGATGCAACTGTAATCATTGCTGTTGCAAGCGGTAGTGCTGCTGCAACTGCTATCGAGGCTGTTCTTGTTGCTGGTTTGGGTCCTGTAGCTGGTGATAACTCTTGTATCACAACTACATCCACTACAACTACTGTATGGCCTTCTACTACTACTACATCAACTTTGATTCCGTAATAGTAGGATAAACCTAGATTATAAACCTAAGCCAGAGGTGAGAGGATTCAAACTCAATCCTCTGGCTTATTTATTTAAAACAACATGGCAGATTTAAAATTAGACATATTAGTAATTCCTACGTATAATACACTTACACTAGGTGTTGCTGATGCATCTATCTACCCTACAAACCCTCCTGTTGTTTCTGGAGCCACTATTGAGATTAATGTCCCTAACTTTGGAGTGGTTGTTAAACCATTCAATGTTAATGACTTTAACATATTCACTTCTTCAAACTTAGGTATCACTGCACCAGGTGTGGATCAACCACTTCCTGATGGTGTATACTACCTGAAATATTCTGTAGCACCTGCATATTTAAACTTTGTAGAAAAGTCAATCATGCGTGTTGAAAGATTACAAGAGAAGTTTGACGGAGCATTTATGAAGCTTGATATGATGGAATGTGATAGAGCTATTAAAACACAAGCAAAGGTGGATTTAACTTCTATCTATTTCTTCATCCAAGGATCAATAGCTGCTGCAAACAATTGTGCTACACAGGAAGCTATGAAACTATACAATCAGGCAGATATAATGCTTGATAACTTCCTGAAGAATAATTGTGGTTGCTCTGGAAATAACTACGTTATAAACTTCTATTAATATGGCAAAATGTAGAAACTGCGGAGCTAATGTTGGCTGCGGATGTCAATTGATAAATGGTCTTTGTGCAGCATGTAACGGTGCTGTAAAACAAGGAAGAAAAATTATAAGAAATGTTATCACCCAGGCTTACAAATTGTCCAGAATGCGCTAACATTCCTTCTCTGATTGCAGAGATAGATTGTAAGCTCGCTGATCTGGCTAGTAATTTGTACAACAATGTTGTATTTATGTTAAACCAACCTGTTCCTGGTGGAACAATGTTGGACCTCCTAAACTATAGGAGGATTCTTGTTTATAAATATTGCAATCCTAATTATAATGCTGAGTTCACTGTGAACATGATTGCCAGCAGAGTTAAAATTTTAAAATTTAGATAAATGGCTTGTTCTAATTGCTATAATGGATGCACGGAGATTATATCTGATCAATGTGTCAAGTATACAGGAGTAGATGTTCCAGTTTTGGGAATTCAAACAGGAGACTCCCTGTCATATGTTGAACAAGCATTGATTGGATTTCTCACTTCTACATTAGATGGTACAGGTATCAAACTAGTTATTGATCCTGATATCATATGTGAGATTATAAATAAAAACTTGGTAGAGTGTGAAGACCTTACACTGGTTAATGTAATTAATGCCCTGATAAAAGCCGTTTGTGAACTAGACACAAGAGTTACTGCTCTTGAGGATGATTTTGCTGCATTAGAAGGACCCTACACAATAGGATGTCTTACTGGTGTAACATCAACCTCTGGAACACATGCTATTTTACAGGCTACTATTACAAAACTTTGTAGTGTAGAGGTTGCTCTCAATGCTCTTGCTTTAAATGTTAGTACCAACTATGTAAAGCTTGCAGATCTTAATTCACTTATTGCTTCTTACCTTGCTAGTGTAGGAACTACCACTAAATACTACAATCGTATGGTTCCATACGCTGTTGTAGAATATTATGGTCCTCTTACAGGTAACTTTGATGCAACAGGTGCTGGGCTAGGTGACTGGGAGAAAATCTATTTGTGTAACGGTAATAATGGTACACCTGACAAAAGAGGACGTGTTCCTGTAGGTGCTACAACTGGCATGGGTGGTGGAGCTCTAAACCCTGCTGTTGATCCTGCGGTTGCTGGTAATCCTGCTTATGCTTTGTTAGGAACTGCTGGTTCAAACACTGTAACTCTTAGCCCTACACAGATTCCTGCTCACTCTCACTCAGCTACAGCTACTGTAGTTGATAACCATTATCATTTTGTAGCAGCTAGCGATAGCACTGGTAGTTGTGACATTATAACATCAACTGATCCAGTTGCAAGAGCAGGAAGTTGTGGAACAAATCCAGCTTATGAACTTAGAAAAAGTGGTGAAACTACAGCAACTCTTGGTAAATCAAGCGGAGCTCAAGGTACAATTGATGTATCTGTAGCAATAGGCTCTACAGGAGGTGGATTAGCTCACTCTAACTATCAACCTGGTCTTGGTTGTTACTACATTATGTATATCCCTTAATAGCTTAAACTCTCTATAATGCAATTCACTCCTCCACAATATTGTAGCCCCTGTCAAGATCCCTGCCAATCAAAGGTTGTGGGGTCTGATCAAGTTGGTTATACTGGACCAAATCTTCCTTGTACTAATGTACAGACATGTGATTCGTTGAGTGTGGCTCTTCAAAAGATTGATGAGCAAATCTGTGATTTAAAAAGTACTGTTATTTCTTTACAGAACCAAATTAATGCTTTAACTACTACAACAAGTACATCTTCTACTACTACTACTAGCACAACGACTGTAACTCCTCCTACAACAACCACCACAACAACGTTAGCAGAGAGCTATCCTGTAACTGTTTATTTAGCTGTTAATGGATTAGTTCCATCACCTGTTACAATATGGTATGACACTGGAAGTGGGTGGCAAACTTGGAATATTTCTCCAGGTAATTATCCAAGTTATATACCATCAACAACTTTCACTATAGCTGCTGGAGGCACATTTATATTTGGTATTAGAAACTTTTCAAATCAAGACTTGTTGTTTGGTCAAGGACAAGTGTCAGGAGATTTCACTTCTAAATGTGGTATATCAAATCCAGTATCACAAGTAATTAATGGTGTAACTAGTATATATGCAAATCTACAAATACAAGATAATGCATATGTACTTTGTCCATAATATTAAAAAGCTCTGTTTGTTGGTTTTCAGGGCTTCTCCTGGGGGTTTTTACCCCTGGGAGTTTTTTATTTATAACAAGTTTAGTTAGAATAGATAACTAGAAAGGTTAAAATAATTTGGAAAATATCAAAACTCTTTCGTATCTTTACTGCAATTTTAACTAAATTAAATCGTAAATGCCTGAAAATCAATCCCTTCTGCACCAGCTGGAGCAGATGCTTCACTGGAAAAAGAGCAAAAAGTTCTATGCAGAGAAACTAAACATTACAGAGGATGAGGTTGATTCGTTGATAAGAGAGTTAAGGAATTCAGAAAGTATAAGAAATGAGGCAGAAACTGCCAGCTATATTGGAGAACTAGAAGATGCAATTGTAAGGTTTTCCGAGGATGTGGAAAAGGGAACAGGTGAGATAGTCTTTAATAGTAAAGAAGAGATCAAAGATTTAGACGATTTAATTGAGAAGTGTAAGATTGATACAGACAAGTGGGAAATAACTAAATACGTACAAAACTACTGGGGGAATGCTGACCAGCCTCATTATCAAGTGAAGGCTTGGCTTGGTAAAAAGAAAGGAGAACAGGTATTCCAAGACTCCTTTATAGAGTTCCTCAGTTCATACACTCCTGCTTCTCAGGAGATAATGTCTCCAAAACTACATCCAAGCAAGTCTAATGCTGCTCTTGTTATTAACAAACAGGATGCGCATTACAATAAGATTGATGTAGATGGAGATAACAACATTAAAGAAAGATTTGCTAGAATGGCTTACAGGACTGAAACAATCCTTGCACAAGCTGCTTTAGCAAATAACTTAGATAAGATTGTATACATTATTGGATCAGATGAATTCAATAGTGAGTTTACAGGAACTACAACCAAAGGCACTCCACAACAGAATATTGGAGGTTACCATGAGTCATTCAAATCAATATGCGATCATGAGGTTCTTATGATTTCATTGCTACTCAACTACACAAGTAATGTGGATGTGATATATGTAGCTGGTAATCACGATGAATATGTAGGATGGCACATGATAAATTGGCTGCAAACCTACTTTAGATATATCCCTGGAGTGACATTTGATTGTTCTCCTAAGTATAGGAAGTACGTAAGTTATGGAGTTACAGCTATGATGTTTAATCATGGTGATGCTATCAAACCTGCTAAACTTGCTGGTATATTCCCAATGGAATATAAAGATAATTGGTCTGACCATGAAGTGTTTTACATATTCACAGGTGATAAGCACCATGAATTGAGTCAAGACTTTAACGGAATTAAATTTTACCAAATCCCTGCATTCTCAAATGCAAAGAGTGGGTGGGATGAGAAGAATGGATACACGTGCGCGAGAGGTGAGGTAACTGCGTTTCTCATTGATGAGCTCTATGGGATGACGAACATATTCAAACAATATTTATAATGTCTACTTTTAGGAAATTAGTTTCAGATGTACGCTCTATGCATAAACTGTTGTCAACTGATAATTTGATAACAGATAGAGCTGTTATGTCTGAGATTAAGAACAATGCCTTCCTTTTGATTAAACGTGAGACTAATCTGAGGAAGCTTTGGGCTACTGACACAGTATTCACTACCATCCCTTGTTTAGAGATGGTAGAGGTTCCTATTTCTGAATGCTGTGATTATGTCGATCCTTGTTCTGTAGCTAGAACTAAACTCAAGCTCCCTCGCATCACTGAAGGTAACTATCAGTATGTTATCCAGGGTGTTTACTCAATCAATGCGATGAGTGGACAAGGAAAGAAACTAAAAGAAATAACCATCAATCGATACATTAACTTGCTTAAGCTTCCTATCATTAAGAAGGAAGAATACTACTGGATTTCTAATGGATATCTTTATGTAAACAATCCACTTCTCAAAGCTATCAGACTTGTTGCTTTGTTCGAGGAGGATGTTCCTAATTCCATTATGTATCCAGAGTGTGGTTGTGGTACTCCAGAATATACAACAGAACAACTTTGCAAGAACCCTCTTGACAATGAGTCTCCTGTTCCTGGTTACCTAGAGAAGCAAGTCCTCGAGCTAACTTCCCAGAAGTTACTATCCACCTACTTCAAATTGAAGACAGACATCACAAGTGATGGAGTTGATGGTCAAGCACCAAACGCTCCAAACCTTAGATGAGATGAGAATTAAGATAGACTGGAGAAGCGCAAGTAAAGAAAACTACAGCAATTTTTGCAAGAAGAATCCTTCTATCAAACTTACGTTTGACGAGTGGAGGAACATCATTTACACCTACAATGAGGCTTTCAAAGAATACATCCTGGAGACAGGAGAAAGAGCAAAGCTTCCATATGGGTTTGGTGAGTTCTCCATTAATAAAAAGAAACGTAGAAAGATGAAAGGAGTGGATGGTAAAGAGTTTGTCAATCTTCCTATTGATTGGAAAAAGACAAGAGAGAAAGGTAAGCGTATCTACAACTTTAATTTTCATACAGAAGGATACTTCTTTGGATGGATGTGGTTTAAAGATACAGCAAGGTTTAGACACTCAGGACTCTGGTACTTCAAACCATCTAGAAACACATCAAGATTGCTGTCACACTATATCAAAACCAGTGATACATATCAGCATATTTATCATGAATGGAAAAAGTAAAATAGATGTCATACTATTACAAATATAACTTCATCTCCCCTGAGATTGTCTATTCCACTGTAAAGGAAGAGTTTAAAAGCTACTTCGATACAGGAGCTATTGATGATCTTATGTTCCCTACCTACCTAGAGAAATGCTTACTTAAGCTAGGTAGAGCTACGTATGTGATTCAGGAGGAAGTACTTTACATTAGTGACTATGAAGCAAGGCTCCCAGACAACTTCTATGCTGTCCGTGAGGCTTGGTTATGTACAGCTGTAAATGGTTTTCCTTATCAACAGGCTAACTCATTCTACTCACAAGCTGCTACAGCCACAACAATCCAGGTGAGCCCCATCACATATGGTGGACCATCTTGTCCTAGTCCTTGCTGTGGTAACGTAGGGTGTGATGGATCTTGTATGCCTGAGATTATACAAACAGTGTACAAGACTAATAATCAGGCTCCTGTTCTCTACCAAAGAGAGTATTTATTAAAACCTGGTAACATCTCTGCAAGAAGAAACTGTGGAGTAGAATATACAAATAACTGGGAGTTCTATGCACAAGCTCCTCCTCTCAATGAGTTCACTCCTGGTTCTGCTGGATATGACTCATTTGATATTAGAGATAATAAGTTTGTTACAAACTTCCGTAATGGTATTGTGCATTTAATTTTCTATGCTACGGAATATGATCAGGTGGGTAACCAAATGATCCCCAATAACTTCCGTGTTAGGGAATATATAGAGGCTTTCATCAAGTACAAGATGATGGAAACTCTCACCAACCAGACCAATGATGAGACCTTTAATCAGCTCCAACAGAAGCTTGCATATTACAAGCAACAGGCTGAGGAAGCATTCATCATGGCTGATATTGAGATTAAGAAACAAGATCCTTGGGCTAAACAGCGTAGGATTAAGAATGACCTGAACAGATTTAATATGTATGAACTTCCTAACCGTACTAACAGATATGGTTGGAGACGCAATAATTAATACTAATGGCTGAACAAGAACAAGGTAACGTTAGACAAGAGTATAATAATGCCACCACTGGTCTTAATATGGACCAGACAGTTAATCAGATTCCGAAAGGTAAGCTGACATATGCATTGAATGCTGTTGTTGAAAACTTTGATGCTAATTCTGTAAACTATCAGAATGAGCCTGGGAATGAGCCTTGCGTTTCATTCCCTTCTGGCTTTGTATTGGTTGGTACACATTTCATCCAGGAGAGAAACAAACATATATTCTTCATCACTAACCCTGAAACAGGTGGTAGTCAGATTGGATATATGGAGAATAACGATTGTATATACCGTGTACTTGTAAATGCTCCTTGTCTTAACTTTAATGTTAACTATCCCATCCTCAAGGCAGCACACAAGATAACCAACTGCACTACAGAAATCTACTGGACAGATGGTTACAATCCTAGAAGATACTTAGATATTGATGACATTCCAAAGATATTAAAGTCTGGTACTCCTTTCTGTAATCCAGAGTATACAGATGATGTAGACTGTAATCAGTTAAAGCTACAGCCTAATTTTAAGATTCCTCAATTAGAAGTGGTTGATGTTACTAGCACAGGTAATCTGATTGCTGGTACATACCAGTTTGCTATCCAATACTCTGATCCTCAGGGTAATCCTTACACTTCCTACTACTCTGTTACCAATCCCACTCCTATTGCTGATGAGTTCATAACATCTGTGAACTTTAACTATCCTGTTGGTAAATCCATCATCCTTAATATAAGCAACTTAGAGGATACAGGACTATATCAGTATTTCAACTTAGCAGTGATTAGAACTGTTAATGCTATCACTTCTGTTGAACTTGTAGGCACTTATTATATTGATAATGTCCAGAAGCAAATCACATACACTGGTCAGAACGTAACACAAATACGTCTAACTGTTGATGATATATTTGAGAAATTCCCTTACTATGATATTGCACAAGACTTAACAAATGTGCAGGACATTCTCGTTTGGGATAACTTAACATCAATTGATCGTATTAACTACCAAAGCATTGCTAATCAAATCAATCTGTTATGGGAGAGCTGGAGAATACCAGCTAATGAAAACTATGCAGATGAGTTGAACGCAACCAATCTCAGAGGATATTTGAGAGATGAGGTTTATGCTTTTGAGATAGTATTTTTGCTTAGAAATGGTAAGCAAACTGATGGTTTCCATATTCCTGGTAGAATTAAAGGCCCTTCAGAAACATTACAACCAGACGTACCAGACACTAACCCAGACTTTATAGGCAATCCTGATTACGCATCTGGAGGAATAGGATATAGTCCTTATTGGAAAATCTATAACACAGGATCTGTAATTGGTACAAGTCCTGGTTACTCTCCTGCTCCTGAATACAAAGGTCCTTATCAATATGGCCAGTTTGGTTATTGGGAATCAACAGACACCTATCCATGTAATGTAGATGTATGGGGTGATCTTGCTGGTCAACCTATTAGACACCATAAGTTTCCTGACATTAATATCAGTCCTGCGTATGAGTCTAAGATATTCTTAGGCCCTAATACAATGGTTCAGGGTAATGATGCTGTATTTCCTATTGGTGTGCAGATAGATGTACAACAAGTTAGTGCGCTAATTCAAGCATCTAATTTAACACAAGAACAAAAGGATGAGATTGTAGCATTTAAGATTATTCGTGCAGACCGTGGTACTAATAAGTCTATTGTAGCAAAGGGCATTCTTAGAAATGTTAATACATACGAAAGAGAGAAGCAAACCTACTTCTATCCTAACTATCCTTATAATGATCTTAACCAAGATCCGTTCCTTAATTCTACAAATAATGCTTGGAGTCAGATATGTGATGGTTATAATGTAATAATTACTGTATTAGGTCCTGATCCAAATGGTGGTCCTGACTTTGCTGAGGTACAATACACAGATTGTAACACTAACAAACAGGGCACACAAAAGTATTATTCTATAGGTACATTCCCACTTTGCTCTACCAGCAAACCTGTTATACTTGCTCCTGCAGAAGGAAAAACTGGACTTTCTACATATGAAGAGTGGACAGTAACAATATGTCCTCCTACATTCCTAAAAGCTGGAGGAAGAATTGAGTGGGATGATATATATGAAGGAATATCTCAAACATGGGTTAATGGTTGGCCAAGTGTAGACACTTTAACTCTTTCTGTAGTTCCTGGAACAGGTGGACCTGTAGCAATAGAAAATCCTGAAAATATTTGCATCACTGGACCTGTACTTGTCACTGGAAAAAATTGTAAGATTCAGAATCCACAACCTGGATTTACAGAAAAATACAGACAGATATTTAACTCTCCTGAAACATCTTTTGGACAACCATTCCTAGGTGATATTCTGAAGCTTGAGAGTGTAATGTTTGGTGGAGGTAAGGCTCACTTCGTTGAGGTGAGAAATAATGCTAAGTATAGACTTTTAACTAAAGAAGCTCAAGAAGATGCTCTTAATAGTTCTAATGATTTAGGTGCACTCACCACACCATTTAGTGCAGCAGCAATGTTTGCTGCATATCAAGCGTATTTAACCATATACGTAAATGGTATTACTAGAAAGAACTATGCTTATTCTTTCAACTCTGTGGCTGATTATAACTATGGAGTGGGAGTTCCTGATAATCAGGGAATTAAACAACGTACTCTTGATATTGCTAGATATTTAATACCTGGTGTACAGAATGTTGGTGATATACATAACATCAACAACTTCCAAAGAGAATCATCTGTTTATTTGAGAACTGATATAGGTAAACAAGCTCTTCCGTTCCCAGATCAGAGTCCTAACATGTTATCTGGAATTGTTCCTATTGTTACAGATAAATCAAGATTCACTATATCAGAGGCAGGAAATTGTGATGTTCCTGCTAAGGAAGAAGATATATCTGTAGTGTCTTATTATGCTTCTCTTAAGAATGTGTTTGTAAATCAATATGGACAAATCTATTCTTATGACACTGTAGATACTGGATTCCAAGCATTTGTGGATGCTGACACTCCTCAGATACAAACTGTATTTGGTGGTGATACATTTATCAGCAGATTTACATTTAAGACCAAGCTTCCATTCTTCATTGATAATCGTGTTAATGCTCCAGATGATAGTGACATATTCTATGATGAGATAGGTAACATAGCTTATCCGAAATACTGGCATTCAGCTCGTTCTATTTTAAGTAACTACACAAGTGGTGGTGGTTTGCTCACTAACATTATTTCCTACAAAGCTCACGAGTTTGATTGTCCAAATAGTCAATTACCTGCACCTCCAGCTGAAAATCCTAATAGAACTTTCTATGATGGATATTTCTACATGTTTGCTTATGGTATTCCCAACTTCTATTGTGAAAGTTCTTATAATGTAGATTTACGTCAGGCGTTCAATAATAGAGAAGGAGACTACTGGCCTCATGTAAGTACAGGTATTCCTGATGACTGGGTACAAGAAAGCTTTGTTCCTATTGCTCAGGATAACACTTATTACTATAATGTTACATTCTCTAAACAGAACAGGGAGAACACCTTCACTCACCTGCCTATAGATTGGGACAAACCTTGTTACACCTACTATCCATTCAGGGCTATTTATTCTGATGCTCAGAACATAGATGCTGATAACAGGGTCAATAGCTGGTTAATCTACAGATCAATATCTTATTTTGACTTCCCTCAGAACTATGGAGACTTAATCTCTTTAGATGGTATTCAGAACAGAGCTGTGTTAGCTAGATTTGAGAACAAGACGTTGATGTACAACAACTTGTTGACAATCGATACTAGCAATCCTCAAGCTGCTTATGTTGGTAATCCTATGCTCTTCAGAGGAGCTCCTCCAATTGATTTTGCTGAAACTGATTTGGGGTATGTAGGAACCCAGCACAAGATGCTTCTGAAGATTCCACAAGGACAGGTAACTATTGATGCTAAACGTGGTCAAGTTTTCTTAATCACTGGTACACAAGCTGTGGATCTATCAGGATTTGGTTCAGGACTTAATAGGTTCTTTACAGACCATCTAGCATTTGAAATCTTACGTTACTTCCCAGATGTACCTGTAGACAACCATTATAACGGTATTGGTTTACATGGTGTATATGATAGCAAGTATGATAGAGTATTAATAACTAAGCTTGACTACATCCCTAAGAGCAGTGATGTTAAATGGGATGCTGTAAATAGAGAGTTCTATGTAGAAGAGGTGTATCCTCAAAATGGTCCTACAACAACTAGCACCACTACACTAGCTGGTACTACAACAAGTACCACTACTAATCCAGGAACTTTCACTACCACTACAACTATTCGTCCTATAGTTACACGTAAGGTGGTGTATGTTACAGATCTAGAATACTTCTGTAATAAGAGCTGGACTGTGTCATTTAACTTCAACACTAAGAGCTGGATAAGTTTCCACACCTATTTCCCTAACTGGTACATTGGTGAGAACAACTTCTTCTACTCTGGTATTAATGGATGTTGCGAAGATCTTGATGCTATTGTTGGTACACTTGGACCTATTCCAACTACCACCACTACATCTAGCACATCTACAACATCTACAAGTTCTACAACAACTACCACTACAACAAAGAGTTGTAACTTAGAAGGATCTGCTGTAGAGAAAAGTTGTAATCTTGGAGGATCAGCAATAGTGATTGGACCAACTCCACCTCCTCCTTGTACAAGGCCTTCAAGTTTAATAAATGATGTATTCTTTACAGGATACGATATTATATCTCCACCATCTAATGTTGTTTCTACAGGAAGCTTAATAGCTGCATGTAATGCTGTGGTATATTTGAATGCAAACATTATAGATGGAGTTTATGTAAACGTTATACCTACATTCCTAACCATCCAATATCAAGGACTTTATGTTGGATCTAAGGTGTTTGTAGCAAATGGTACAAATAATTGTGCAACCATCCCTGACGGCTGGTACTTTACAGGAGCTTCTCAGTCAGTGAACACAGTGTTCCAAGTGGTGGGTGGACTAATTGTATTTATTACTAACTGTAGTACAACTACCACAACAACAACTTCTGCACCTTAACACAATATAACAATGACAGTATTAATAACATTAACAACAGCTGGAACGGATACAGGTCCTTTTGATCTCTACTCAAATGTAGATGGTTATGTTTCAGCATTTGAAACAGGAGTGTCTAAAGCAGCTCTTGTAGCTGGTTATTCTTCTTCACTTGTGCCTAATGGTACAACAATCATAAGAGTAAAGTCTACAGGCACTTGTTTAAACTATATAGACATTATAGTAGTTACAACAACTACAACCACTACTACAATTGTACCACCACCTACAACAACTACTACAACAACTATTTTTGGAGATACATTCTTTATCACAAACGGTAGTACAAATAGTACGATAAATAACATTACAGTTTCAGCAGCTTCTTTCTACTTCCTCAATACAGGATCATTGCCTGTAGGACCTAGTCAAACTGCTTCAGGTACTCATTCTGCATTAGTTTCAGCTAATATTGATGTAGATGTTACTCAGTCTCTTGGTAATGCATGTCTTACACTTTATGTAAATACAATAGCTGTTGCACAGCAGAATGTAGGTTCAACAGGGGTTTACACCTTCACTGGAATAACCTTTGGAACAACTGATTTAGTAGAGTTTGAGATTGTAGATGGAACTTGTTAAATAAATAAGAATGGCTAAAACAATCGTCATAAAGTTAACTTCCTCAGGACCTACAGCGGGCCCTTTTACAATCACTGATGAATTTGGTAACATTCTAGCAACAGGTGTTACCAAAGATCAGTTGATTGAAGGGGTGAGCTATAGTGTTGCTGATAATGTTACTATGGTGACTTTGGAATCCACTGGTAAATGTAAAAGCAAGAAAACATTCCCTGTTGGTGTTACAAATCCAGTTGATTTAGCATCCGCAGAATACACACAGGTTAGAACAGCTTGTCTCTGGAGGCACCTGAAGAACCCAGTGATATACAACTACTTCTATGGAAACATAGAACAATACATCATTGAGTATCCTTTTGCTTATCAGTATCAGGATGAGATTCTTCAGAGTGTACAAGATTACACCAAAGCATACAAGTACTTCCCTGATCCAGATGGTGTGTCTGATGACAACCGCAAGATAGAAACTGATGATGCTTGGTTTAATAAGGCTGTAGTGTACAATGGTCAACAGTCTTCTGGTATACTTGAACTGGTTCCTAAACCAATCAACAACCTAAAGGAGTATTTGAAGTATCCTATATACAACACTGATAGTAAGACAATTACATTCACCAAGAGTGATAACTTCTATCAGTATAACACATTCTGGTCATTGGTTAAGTATAAGCAGGAACCTCTGTTCGTGCGCACGTGCGAGGGTCTGTCTATAGATAAGTTAGTAAACCAAGCAAATATGGATTATGGTAAGAGATCCTTTAAGAAGGAACCTCTGCGTGCTAAAGAATTGAAGGTGAGACACATCCTAGATAATAGATATGATGCGCATCTGGTTAGCCAGTTCATTATTACACCAGCTCAAATCTCTTACAAATAATGGCAAAGAAGCTTACATCCACAAAAGCAAGAAAGATATTGCACGACAAAGAAGTGCATGGGCAACCTTTGACTGACAAACAGCGCAGGTTCTTTGG
>Ga0315899_10001538_pt1 | contig 26267 bp, 2 predicted proteins | sample LakEriMetagenome_2_FD_203518 | JGI IMG/M metagenome (GOLD analysis project Ga0315899, IMG submission 203518) | Freshwater fungal communities from buoy surface, Lake Erie, Ohio, United States - Buoy 4 MA112 | ecosystem: Environmental > Aquatic > Freshwater > Lake | place: USA: Lake Erie, Ohio... | reverse complement strand
GACGGTTTCATTGCGTTCATTTTCAGCCGATGGCGGCGCTCCTCGCCAGAATCCACTCCGCATCCACCCCGAAACTTTTCATTTTCCGTACTAAAGTTGACTGACCGTGATAATCTAAGGGGGCTCCTTCCCCAAATTGCCCCACAAGTGGGGCCGAATTATATTGTACTAGAAAAAAACCCCAAAATCAGCTTCGTTTTGCTATGAAAATTTTGAGGTGTAGATAAGAGCAGTTTGGGTTTGATATCCGTTCCCCTTGGTTGGGGCGGGAGGGAATCGGGCGACCAGGCGCGGTAATGCAGCGATTGCAGCGAGCGCGTTGACCTGCCTGGGGACCGCGCTGGCGCAAAATCGAGCCCAGGCTCACACAGCGGGCGCGAGGACGCAGGGTGCCGCTGCGCCTGGATCTTCGCAGATCTTCGCAAAGCACACACACAAAAGAGGACGCAGGGTGCCGCTGCGATCTTCTCTTTCGCACACACACAAAAGGGGCGCACCGCGGGCCCTGCAGGCACACGCTGGGACCGAGGGCCGAGCAAACTGCGGCCTATCGCCTGCGGCTCCCGTTCAGAGCTCAGCATGCGAGCTCTCGCGCATCAACGGCCGGCCTGGTGGGGCCGGCGGGCACGAAGCATGCTGGTCGTGAGTGCTCTTCTTGCCGCCCTGCAGTGCACGGGCTCGGCGACGCTTGGACTCAGTGCCGCGACAGTTGCCGCAGGCAAGAGCTTCGACATCACGATCACAGCGCCAGAATGGGATACTGACTCCTCGCAAGTCGGTGCGCTGCGCGCGGTGTTGACGAGTGATAAACCAAACGAGCCCGCCCACGATGCCAATCTCATCGAGACAAGCGCGGCGAGCGGCATTTTCGTGGGGACCGTGTCGACGGTACTGAGCACGGCAGCGGCACTACCTCTGCCGGGGCTCATCAATGTCGTGCCGGGGACGCGGGTGCGCGTTGCCTACCCCGATTCCGCCCTGGCGGCAACCATCCGGGTGCTGTTTCCAGGCGTCATTGCGCTGCCCGCTTATACTGCCATCGGCGAAGACTTGCTGCTGCAATTACAAGATCCGGACATGAATCTGGACAGCACCGTCAGGGACACGATCTCAGCAACAGTTGCTGTCTCCTGCCAACAGGAGACACGTCTCGATTGCCCGCTGGAACCGCATGCGCGCCCGGCGCAAGAGGTTGAACTTGTTCGGTTAGTCGAAACCACCCCCGACTCGGGGCTGTTCACGGCGATTGTCAAAACCTACCTTCAACTGGGCTCATCTGCTCCCCATGCAATTGCAGGTGACCAGGCGATTGATCTACGTGGCGCCAGCACAACGTGCGGAGCTGACGAGATAACTGTCACATACAACGACATGGCTCCAGCCGCGAACCTCACGGCTGTCTCACACGCCTCGTTTCGCGCCAGTATTCTTTTATCACAAGATCGTATTGCAGCGGAGGTGAATCGCACGGTGAATGTCACAGTGCTGGACGGCGACCTGCTGGAACGCTCGTCGGTGACTGTCACTGTCTCCTCGAGCAAGGTAGATGAGCCTCCCGAAACCATCATTCTGAAATCAATTGGAGCGTGTCAAGGCACGCCCACGTTTATTGGATCTTTCGTTACCTACGCACCGCGGGGGGCGCCGGTCGATGGAGATGGCGCACTGCAGGTGCGGCAAGGCGACATCCTCACTGTTAATTTCCTTGACGAGGCACCAGATGCTGTAGTTTCCGAGCACATACGCGTGCTTACAGCCGGTACCATAACTCTGAGTCCCGCACGTGCAGACAAGTCACCGTTGTTTGGTGATACGACAATAGCAACCATCGAACTCGGAGCAGAACTTTCCGTAACGGTGAAAGATGAGGATGGTGACCTTAACCCGTATCATGCAGACTCGATACCTGGTATTTTGGTGACTATTTCAGACAACTCCTCTCAATCTGAAATTACGCTTTTAGAGACAGGCTTGAGTACAGGTATTTTCACGGGAGTGCAGCCTGTGAAAAATGCATCTCAATGTGTAACTGCATCTTGCAGGGCATCAACGCTAATTGCAAGTAAGGGTGCTCTTATCCACGTTCGGTATTTCGACGACGGGGTGACTTTGAGGCAAGCGTCAGCTCGTGTTGCAAGCGATGGTTTAATATCAATACGGACTGGCACACTAACCCCGGCGCCGGGTGATACTCTAAGCATCACCGTGGTTGATAGCGACCTGGACCAATTGAACAATACTACAGAAGGCGTGAGCGTTTTTGTCAGCGCAGACACCACCAAAGACACAAAGATTTTAAACCTTGTTGAAATGTCTGCCTCGTCTGCATACTTTACTGGCGTGTTGGCTACCTCAATCACGCCGCAAGAAAATAAGCTCCTCGTGTCGGCCAGTGCAGCCGCGGTCGGCACAGTAATAGAGGCAGCTTACTCTGATACCGTGCCACTTGCTAGCATTATGGCCAGGCTCCGGCTGTGCAGCACAGCAACATTAAGTCTGAGTCCATTGGCATTCCAACCGGGTACCCCGCTGTCTGTTACTCTCGTAGACGCTGATCTGCAGGGCAATCCACACGAAATTGAAAGGGTCACTGTCAACGTCATTGCGACCACGGAAACAGATAAGCTGACCTTGGTCGAAACTGGGTGGTCGACTTCGACGTTTACAGGTATCATTTCAACATCTGCGTCCAGCACTGGTCTGGGAGATAGCGTCATAACCGTCCGACCATGCTGCACCACTAGAGACACGGTTAACGTGTCTTACAGCGAAGGCTGCCCATCGGGTACTCGACTGTCATCGACCTCGCGTTCTGCGTCTCCTGGGACATTGCAGGCTAGTGGTCCTGTAATAGCTAGCCCGCAGCTGATTAAACCCGGCAATAATATTACCATTACCGTGGATGATCAGTACCTCAATATCAACAATGCTGTTCGAGAGCAATATTCAGGGCTTGTCAACGTGTCGGCCGCTAATCAGACTATAGCCGTTGCAATTGCTGAAAATTCAGTATCAAGTGGTATATTCACTGGCAGGGTGGAAACTTCAGCAACACCTCAAACGGGAAAACTGTTTCTTCCTACAATTTCGGGTATCGAGAAGAGTCCGATCTTGGTCACTTTCACAGACGTCATTGAGGCGCTGAGTCCTTCAATAGTTGTACTTGAGACACAGCGAAAGGGCAGCATTACGCTGGTGCAAGAAGGCGTGGATACTGGTCGCATTTCCATAGGCCGATCAGCATTGGTAGTCGTACACGACAAAGATCTTGACTACTTGAGCAGTGCCACCGGCATTACAGTTCGATTGAACGCGTCTGGCACAACGGATTCTGTCGTAATAAATCTTGTTGAGGACGGTGTGGGGCAGGGGAGATATACTGGCACGTTTCAGACGAGCGCTGGTGCGGGTTCGGCAGTTGACAACACGCTGAACAATGTTAAAGTAGGGGCAACAGTGAGCGCGTTGTACACCGACACTGATGGGAGCACATCGACGGCAACTTTTCTAGCGGGCACAGAAGGAAATTTCAACATTTCCAATCCCAATGGGGGTTTAATCAATTCAGCCACCCCATACATTGACGTCATCCTGACCGACCCCGATCTTAATACCAATACCGCCTCTCGTGAAACTTACATCTACAATGGACAAACTGGAGTCGTCAACTTACAGCGAGAAACCTTGATGTATGTGCTTGAGTTGAGGGAAGAGTCTGTAAATTCTGCTCGATTTATCTGCAGGATAAACTTTGATCAGCCGGTCAACTCTGGCATGCCCTTGTGTACCGGCGTCATCAACGGCACTTGCGCCATTAGAAGATTGACCCCAACAGGGCAATTCGACACAAGCCTCCGCTGGGACAGACTAAGTCTGGAATATACAGACCCAAACACTCCAGCTGGAGGCCAGGTGAGAGGACAGGAGGGCAGTCGGGTGAAAGTATTTCTTGCGCCTGGTCAAGATGGCAAATTGAATTTTGCGACTCATCATCTTCGGACCCCAAAGCCACCGGCATTAGTTGCGGGTGCGCTTTTGGAAATTACGATCATCGACCAAGACATGAGCAAGGATCGGTACACATCAGAGACCTGTACTGTTCAAGTGCGGAACAATGGCGAAACACGCAGTACCGAAATGGTGCAAACTGTAACATTGACAGAAACTGCCTTGCAAAGTGATATCTTTACGGGCGTGCTGCGGACATACCTTGACTTGACTCCCAACACAAATGTTCCAGGCGTCATGAATGTAGCTGAAGGTGAATCACTGGCGGTCACTTATATTGACGTGAATCAGAGAGATTCTTCTGTTGCGGCTCCGCTAACCCCCCAGCAAATCTTCGTTACGGGTTGGTACACATGTCGTGGCGGGGTTCTTACTGGGGAGATTTGTTCTGGCCCTGCAGATTCCATCTCGTGTGGAACGGGATATTGTGGATCTTCCAAGTCTTTTTTGGAAGTTGGCTCCTTCAAGGTGGGCAGCTGCGCTCCGGTGACGCTGCGTGATCCGGACAGCAACAAGGATAACAATGCAATTGAGAGTGTGGTGATCGAAGTTGAAAACATGTTGAGAAATGACAAGGAGGCCTTCACACTTATCGAGGAATCTGCAAACTCTGAGGTTTTTGTTGGTTGCATACAGACGAAGGCTGTTGCCCACGACGGAATCGGCACTCCATCAGATGGTTTGGTGGCCGTGTTTGCAGGAGATGATGTCTCTGTTCGTTACGACGAAACGATACCTGTGCTTGCTATTAGCCGCACTCTGATTGCTGTTGGCTCAACCGTAGCTCAGCTGTCAGTTTCGCCTCAAAAACTGAAGCTGGAGGATACTTTGCATATTACTGTCGTGGATGCGGACATAAATATGAGGACTGGGCACATGGATTATGCACTGGTTACAGTCAGTACAAACCGAGGCTCTTTTGCACTCAATTTGACTGAAACTGGCATTACGACGGGCACATTTACTGGTGCAGTCTCCACTTCCAGCAGCCAGCCGTCCATTCTGGCAGGTCTAAGTCCTGGTGATGTGGTGAGAGTGTCACATGTCGACGAGCTCCCGGAGAGAAGCACTCGCACTATCTCTGCAGTCGTGGGACATGTAGCACAGCTCAGCATGTCCGAGATCAGGTTGGAGGGCACGTCAACAATCACCGTAAAGGATTTGGATGCACCAGACACCCATGAGGTCGAGGCGTCGCTCAGTGTCCTCACACCAGGTGGACAAATTCTTCACAAGAAACCTGTCAGGTTGCATCGGTCTTCTGTCCACTCAGACTTTGTCGGAGCCTACTCAATTACTTCTGATACGTCAACAGCAGGTTCTGATACGAGGACACATCCAATCCTGCTAGGCGTCGACTTGACAACGAGAATCCGTTTGCAGTATTTGGATAACAGCCCGTCGATGAATGTTTCTTTTGATATTCATGTTCTTTCGTCGACATCAGGCTCGCTCTATTGTCCACAGGACATTAAATCTGGAACGCCACTGCTAATCACTCTGATTGATTTGGACCTCAATTTGGACTCGTCCACAATTGAGGAGAGCTTTGTCAACATATCATCGAGCAACGTGCAACAATCAGAAGAGAAGATAACGCTGCTTGAGACATCGCCATCCTCCGGCACCTTCACGGCACGGGTTCCCCTCCGGCAGGGAACTGCGCATGCAAGCAGTAATGATCTTGCCCTGGACAGTCGACCTGGAGACATTTTGAGTGTAACCTATGAGGAAGCTGCCCCAGAGCGTTCTGTCGTGGAGCTAGTCCAAGTCGTCACATCCAATGCAGCTGTGCTTACTTTGAGTTCTCTAGTATTGAAGAAAGGAGAAATATTGTACATCACAGTTGACGATGCGGATCTTAACACCAAAGAAAGTTCGACAGACGTTACGAGTGTTCATGTTTCGACGAAGAACTCTGGAGTCACTATTTCACTCAAAGAAACCGACGTGAGTTCAGCTCGATTCACTGCCTCGTTCCACACGGGTGGTGATGTACTCCCACTTGCAGACAGCGCTGAGCTTACGGTGACTTACAATGACGTTGCTCCGTTGACAGATTTCGTTTCCCGTGCTGAATTGATTGCTTCAAGTGTTGGCACCATTGATATTGGGCCATCTACCGGCGAGTTCTTGTATGATGCCAGAGCCGGAATCAAAATGAGGACTGTAGCTGCTGGAGAAGGCATTGATGTCACTGTCGTGGATGCCGATCTAAACAATGACGTGCAGGTCCAAGAAAGTTCTGTGGTTACCTTTTACACCAGTCAGAATGACCAGCTATCCGAGGTATCGATTTATGAAGTCGGCATCAACAGTAACACTTTCACGGGTATGTTGATAACACGGCTGGCTGAGTCACCTTTGAGAGGCCATGTTGACATAATGGACGTCCTCTATGGCGATCGCATTTCTGCATACTATAATGACAAAGCTCCATCGGCAGCCATCCGGCCAGGTGCAGTTGTTCGAATTGCCACTCCTGCCGTCATCGAGATCAATCCCACATCTGCCACAGCTGGAACAGATTTCACTATCACTCTGTACGACCAGGACTTGGATCGAAATTCTACAGTGAAAGAAGAAGTAAGCGTTAGGGTCTTGAGCGCCAAAATTATTGGTTCAGTTTACTCCATTCGGCTTACTGAGACTGCTGACAGCTCGGGAGTGTTTACTGCATCCATTAGAAGCCAAGAAAGGGTCACCACGGCCCTTCCACGCTATGGAATCATTAATGTAGAAGATAACGATGAGCTCATCGTCGAATACACAGATTTGTCACCCGTCATCGTGACTGCGACAGCTACAGCGCGTGTTGAGCGTCAATCTTGTGGCTGTGCCACAGTCTCGACGGAACTCGTCACGTTCGGTGCAGGCGAAGACATGATTGTGCAAGTGTACGATCCAGATCAGAACAAGCAAAAATCCGCTCCAGAAACTCTCCTCGTCAAGGTAATAAATTTGAATCGGCCAAACCAAATATATACAAGGATGCAGCTCAGAGAGACTGCTGCTGACACCAGCATCTTCACGGGCACGTTGCGAACTAGGAATACCAAAATTCAGCCCAACACTTTTGTTGGTAACAGCGACGAGATAAACGTGGACGCGGGGGATAATTTAGAGGTGAGATATTCCAGCATTTCTCCATCTGGATCCCTCGACAAGACTACCGTGATGTATGTGCAGGATCTGGCTGAAATTACCGTGGCACCTAGGCCGCTGCTTGCAGGAGGTATGGCAACCATAACCGTGCAAGACGATGACATGGATACCGGACCGTCCATCGACACGACGATTGCGAAGGTCACCTCAAGCCGAGCTCAAGAGCCCATCAAGGAAATCACCCTCACAGAGACAAGTGCTAGGTCGGGGACCTTTACGGGTGTTTTTCAGGCTCTTCAGGACAGCCGAATCAGTCTGCTCTCAGCCACGGGCGTTGTCCATGTTGATCGCGGCGATATCTTGACCGTATTTTATGACGAGGATCTTCCCAGGGTGAGGAGGCTCGAGTTCAGAGAACCAATTGCCCAAGTCGCTACAATTGCCATAGGCCCTATTCCTTTCCGTGAAAGCAGCTTGTTCACGGTCGAGGTGCAGGACGTCGATGCGAATCTTGACCCCTTGCAGATTGAATCTGTAACCGTTGATGTTTCCACTGATGCCCACGGCATATTGCGTACAATGCAGCTGCAGGAGACTGAAATCAACTCTGGTGTCTTTACTGCAAGCATAGCAACTTCACCCAATGTAATTGATGGCAGTCAAAAGCTTGCCCCGACCCGTGCAAAGGAAATGTTAAAAGTCTCATACAGGGATCTAGCGCCAGTCGGATTGATTGAAATGAGTCAAGAAATTTTGGAATCTGCGCGTTCACTTTTGACCTCTCCAACTTTGCTCAAAGCCGGCGCAAGACTACCAATTACCGTCGCCGACCCCGATCTCAACGGCAAGGTCCCTGAAACGATTGAAGTAACGGCGAGCGCCTATCGTCCAGTCTTGACACCAGGCGTTCCCCCTGGCACATATTCCAAGCAAGGAAACTGCACTGTGACGCTGAGGAAAGAAACACCGTATGCGACCTCGTTCTTTGGATTTCTCGAAACGGGCATCAGCGCCAGTGCGCCTAATTGTCTACACGTGATTGCTGCTGATAAGGTTGAAATAATTTATTTTGAACCGTCTCCCCTGGCAAACATAATGCATGAGGTTTCAGTCGTGACGTCACATGCAGGTTTTATACGTGTCTCGCAAAACAAGTTGACAACGGAAGGGTCCGTGGAGGTCACTGTCATCGACTTAGACCTCAATACACAGGGCGATGAAGCTGAAAGCTTGGTTGTTAACGTGCACACCAGTGTTTCTGCACTATCTTCCATCCCATTGACTCTGGCTGAGACCTCTGTCTCGTCTGGCGAATTTACAGGCAGAATACACACGAAGCCGTGGACGGCCTGCTCACTAGATGCCTGGGGATGTACGCAGTATTCTACCGTGGCTACTTCAGGAGAGCATATTCTTTACGTCGAGCCTGGTCAAATTGTTTCCTTTCATTATTTGGATGCCGCTCCATACGCGAATCGACAGGTAATCGTTCCAGTGTGTACAACTGCAAAGCTGGAGGTCCATCCGCTGGTGATCGCTATAGGATGGAATGTGACCATTTACGTTAACGATAACGACCGCGCAGGCACGAGCACTGCGCAGGTGACCGCAATTGTTGGTGATGGCCGATACTTGAATATACTCGTCCATGAATATGCACCTGGGAAATTCCGAGGCACCGCTGAAACAAGCGTTTTGTCTGCGAACAAAAACGGCACTATTCAATTGACTCAAGATGACAAAATACATTTCATCTTTGCAGATGATTGCCCTGGCAATTCGGTTTCAACTCAGGTCAACGCCGTCACAATAGGCACGCTTAGACTTGTTCCAAATCCTCTTCAGGTTGCGGAGAAGATGTCAATTCTCGTCAACGATTTGCAAAATGCAAAACAAACGAGGTCTTCAACTGTCAACATCACTTGTGCCGGTTCATTGGGAGACGAGCAGACCGTGCAATTGTCCGAAACTCCCAGTGGGAGTGGAATCTATTCAGGAAGCATTGTCCCCGGGCTTGCAGGACAAATATCGGCGATGCCGGATATGCCCATCTCTTGTCGCTATCCGCTGCAGACTCCTCCTACTCTTCTGATCCAAAACGCTGGCGTTCGTCGCTCCTTCGCCGGTGTCCTCAGTGCGACCCCCGATATAGTGAACACGGGCGGCGTCCTGACTATTTCAGTTAATGATAAGGACTTGAATGCTGATACAACAACGATTGAGAGTCATTCCTTGAGGATCGTTGCCACTACTCCAAGGGACTCAAAAATGTTGACGTTGACTGAGACCTCAGCGGACAGTTTTATCTTCACTGGCATGATCATTGTAGCAGAAAAATTACAAGTCGGCCAGGCTATGGACACTCTGTTGGGCTCGGACAAACAATTTATTTCTGCCACGTACTCCGACAACGCGCCATTAGGGACTACAACTATCCAAGTCCCTGTGTCAGCGTCCAACGTCGGAGTCCTTCGGATTAAGCCCGAAATTATCCGACTGGGATCCGAACTGCAGATCCTGGTTGCGGATATGGACCTAAATCGTAATCCCAGTGTCGTAGAGTCTGCGTCTGTAACGGTGTCAGTTTTATCTCCGGGGTCCAACAATGGTATCATAGACGTCCAAGGCCGGGGCTTCCCAATGACTGCAGTCGTGCACGTGAAAGAAATGACGCCTAATACTCAGTTCTTCACAGGCAAACTCATCACTATTGGCGTACCCGACGCTCGGGCCAAACCAAACACTCAAGAATTCGAAAATGTCATTTATGTGATGGAGGATTACCACGTGACGCTGGTGTATCATGATGCTGCGCCATTGTCTTCACTTGTTGTGTCCACGTTTGTGCTACCGTCCCAAAAGGGTCAACTGTCCTTTTCGCCAAACCCGCCCACAATTGGTGAGGCGCTGACGGTGACAGTCGTCGACTTCGATCTTGAGTATGATCCAGCCCGCGATATACTGCCGGGTGTATCTTACTCGTCGGGGCCTGGCAATTGCGACGTATTTGGCAGCAATGCGGGATGCAGGGATGTGGGTGTTCTGCCGATCGTGCCCACAACGCCAGGAGGCACAACATTCACAGGAACGCTTTACTTGTTCGATGGAATTGCAACTGGAAATGCTGGCCTTTGCTATCTCACATGCTATGACGTGAGCTCAGCGGAAGGTGCGACCGTGGAGTTCTCGTATGCAGATGCTGCTCCAAAAGAAACATTTGGAGGCTATGTCAAAGTCGCGACAATTGCTCAACTCACTGTACAACGTATCGGTCTTGAAGGAGTGATTGACATCACAGTGTATGACCAGGACCTTAATCAGAACGTCACCCATGCGGAGGAGGGCCATGTATTTGTCGAACGAGACCCCTCGTTTGCCATCAATAGGGTGAGGGTAAATCTGACGGAGACGGGAGGTAACACGGGATTCTTCACAGGTATGCTGCCCACCACACAAATCGCAGTTGCCTCTACCGGGATTCTGCCCGCCGTGACCATTGGACAGAACATCACCGTCAAATATTACGATCTGAGCCCTGAAATGGTTTGGAAAACTTACACCAAATCGGTCGTCTCCTCGAATCTTGCACAGCTGTACATCAACTCCACTGGCGAGCAGATAGGCAACATCTTCATGAAACCTGCAAAATTAACTTACTATCTTCAGGACGACGACCTTAATGTTGACCCTGTTCGGGGGGACACGGCAAACATTCTGATAACCAGTTCAGATCCTCTACAAGGATCCGAGGCTGTGACGCTGATGGAAAATGGTTTCAATACAGGAATGTTCACGGCTGACCTGCGATTTACCGTTGGTACATTCAACAGAATTCCGAACAATATGGCAATGGATGTAAGTGAAGGCGATTTCATCACTGCTGTTTACCAGGACAGGTACCCATACAAAACAGTTTCAAATATTGCAAAGGTGGCAAGCATCGGCAGGCTGATTGTCAACCCTGCACCTGTCACAGCAAACAGGCATATCAATATTACGGTGATCGATGCTGACTTGAATGTGAACAAGCACACGATCGATAAAGGTTCCGTAATAATATTCAACAAAGAATATTTCGACAACGAAACAGTCGTCTTGACGGAAATTTCCCAGGACAGCAGCATCTTCACTGGTATCACTGCGTCAAGCACGGCGCAGGGCAGACTGCCAAATGTCTTGTCTGGATTATATGAGGGTGGTGCTGTGCATGCAGTCTATGCAGACGCAATTCCACACTACATTCAGAATAATTGTGCGCAATGTCTTGTGACCAACAAGGTGGCCATGACGGCAAATATTTCGATCTCACCGTCCTTGTTGCCGGTAGCTGGTAGTTTGACAGTCATCGTTACAGACACAGATCTGAATCTGGACACGACACGGACCGAAACGGGCAGAGTCGAAGTTGAACAATACTTCCGTGAGCCTTACGACATGCGCATGTTGACCATCACTGAGACAGGCCCGAATACCAACATATTCACTGGTGTTCTGAGTAGCTCGCCAACCTTCATCGATGGCCTATACGGCACTTCCGCAGCAATGTTGTATGGGCCACAAGGCGCACGTATTAGGGCAAAGTACCTCGATCACGACCCGTTTCCTTCAACCATCCGAAGTTCCACCACGAGACTATCCATGATTGGTTCCATAACAATGGGCCCAAGTCCGGTAAACCCCGACGACATGGTCACCATCACAGTGCGGGATGATGATTTGGACGCGACTATGGATGTCGACTTCCAGACGGGGGGACTTGTGACCGTGAATAGCCCAAATGACATTTGGAACAGCGGTGGCATTTCGGTTTTGCTGCAAGAAACTGGCGCGAGCACAGGGTTCTTTACTGGAACAAGGGAGACAAAGGAGACGCAGAGCAACCAAGCTGGTGTGATTGTGTCAGGCGCTGTGCAAGGATCATACGTGACAGCAACGTACACAGATCCTATTCCTTACGGCATACGCGTTGCACGGGTTCGCGTTTCCACATTTGCAAATTTGACTGTCAGCCCTTCGCGTTTGTACGAGGGTACATCTATCACTGTGACGGTGACGGATGCTGACTTGAACGACGATCCCTCGCGTGTCGAGAGGCACACGGTTGCTGTATCACAACAGTCAGATGCTCCAGACGCCTTGAACCTGACTATTATTGAAACGTCCAATTCCTCCAACTACTTCACGGGAGTTTTGCCATCTAATCTGAATGGCGGAACTGGCATCCTGAAGGCTCCACAGGGCTCTTTGGTGATAGTCAATTACTTGGATAAAAACCCAACACCAGCGCGAGTTTTGACCGTCAATCGGCGGGTGTCTATCCAGGGTGAATTGACTGTGAACACGGTCGGTTTCAAACCTACTACCCTAGATACCAGCGGCAACCCCATGACCTCATGTTTTGTTGTTCCCGGAGACATGACGTGCAGTGGGACTTGTCTTTGTCGTTCGTTCCCTAAAATTTTCATCACTGTAATAGATCAAGACGTCGAATCACCTGCGCTGCCAACGGTGATCGTGTACAACAAGAAGGGCATTGAGTACGAGACTGTTACGATGCAAAGCACAGGTACCACAGCTACATTCCGTGGAGAGCTCTCTGTCTTAGATAATGGCCTGGAAGGGACTTCGGATAGTGGTTCCCTGAACTTGGTGCCCGGTGACATACTCCAGATTGGTTACATTGATGTTGCCCCTCCGAGGAATGTGCTTGTTGACTACCGTGTCCCCTATGTCGGTAGGGCCATATTTATTCCTAAAGTTGGAATGGACTGGGACGCATCTCCACCAGTCATGGTCGGGGTTGATTCGCTAAATCTACAATTGACGGATTTTGACCTAATTGGCCTTGCCTCTGCAACTGTCCAGGTGTCCTGCAACGCAGGAACCGATGAAGAAAAGGTTACAATGACAGTCACAAATATACCAAGTGTATTCACGGGCACGCTTCCGACTGAGTCCAACTACAGGGGAGTGCGCAAACAGGATGGCAAGGTGCAAGTGCATCGTCAGGACACAGTCAAGATAACTTACGTTGACTCCTTTCCGACTTCGACGCAAGGCATGCAGCTAGCTGCCAAATACTTCACTTTCAGGGCTGAACTAATCAGTCATCAGCAGGTCATTTTGCCGGATGGCGATGTACAAATTACATTAGTTGACTGTGATCTTGGCAATCTGGTCACCTCCTCCACCCAATCTTATGTCGAGTTGTCGACTGCAGAAGGAGATGCATTGACAGTCGCCCTTACTGAGACTAGCACCGTATGTGGTGAGTATACAGGAATGGCTCGGACGAGTACCCGGCAGAAATTTGACACGAGTAAAATTGACGGAGCAATCCCAGGCTCTGAAATAAGTGTGAAGTATCTGGATTGTAGTGATAATAGTCGACAGACATTTGTATACAATGTCGCCAAGCAGGGAGTCGTTTCGTTTGCTTCGGCAGTTCATTCCACGGCCGCAGGAGTGCCCATCACTGTATATGTGAACGACACCGACCAGGACACAAGCACGGATGCCGATAAAGCCACTGTTATTGTGAGGAAAGAGGGCTTAATGGTTGACGTTGAAGTCCTGAATCTCACAGAAACTGGTGGAAGGAGTGGGGTCTTCACTGCCGTGCTTAACACCTCATTTGACGACACGAATGGATCATTCAATCAGTCCAATGGTATCTTGAATTCCTGTAATAAAGGCGATACTGTAACAGCGACGTACCGCCATACAACCTTGGGTGCCACTGTCAGCGCCTCAATGACATTCCTTTCAGAAGCGGGAATAGTGAACATTCAAAATCGCTCGCGAGCCTTTTCTCCGTATGAAAGCATCACTATCACCGTGCGTGACGCAGACCTGAACACTGATGTCTATGAGGCAGAAATCTACAACTCTAGCGTCTCTGTTAATGTGGGTGGCGACACTGAATTTGTGTCGATCAAAGAGACTGCACGCAACAGCCGAGTATTCACGGGAATCGTACAGACATCAACTTATGCTGGAAGATCGCATGATGGTATTTTGAACACCATTTTCAATGCTTCAGGGGGTTCGATTGCAGAATTTGTGTACAATGATACTGTTCTACCTGGAAAACATCCCCGTTTATGCCAGACATTTGGTGTTCCTCACGGCTGCCACATTCAATATCGCCGTGCGCATAATGTAGGTGAGTTGACTCTGTCCCAGTCTGTGTACGCTGAGATCGGGCAGCCCATAAGAGTTACGGTCATGGATGGCGACCTCAACATGGATTTTGCCGTCGTGGAAACAACAGTGGTGCAAATATCCAAGGCTGGAGGCGGCGCAACGATTTCGATGCCTCTTACAGAATCGGGAATAAATACCGGAATCTTTACTGGCTCCATAGCTACCGCCGATGTCGGTTCTGACAGTCCGAGCCAACTTCGCGTGACTCGATCGCAGGCGCTGACATTTTCATATCAAGATGCTCTTCCCGTCAATAGCACGAGTGTGACAATTCTTCCACGGTATTTGGGCAGTCTTTTGCAAACATTCAACGTACTCCTTGCCGGTGGTGCCTTGAGAATTTCATTGACGGACAAAGATCTTAATTTGAATGATGCTGTGGCTGAAACTGTGCAAGGTATTTATGTAACAAACATTATGACGCATCAACGAGAGCAGGTCATCTTGACAGAGACAGGGTTTACGCCCGACACTGCCGGCACTTTTACAGGGGTGCTGAGCACACTTGCCGATAAATCGCGGGGCGTGGACTTTTCCGGAAAGATGATGGTTCAGGCTGGAGATCTTCTCAATGTGGTCTATGCAGACACCGGACCCCGTGTGGACATCACGCGAGATGTCAGGATAGCAACAAGGGGTGAAGTGACGAAAACGCCCTTATTTGTAGCAGTAGATGCACCCATGATGGTTACTGTGTCGGACATGGATATGGATCGCAATGTTCAGGCTGTGGATACCATTCCTCACTTACTGAAGATTACGAAAGACCAGGTCATGAAGACAATAGCTCTTACAGAGACTGGTCTGAGCACGGGACTCTTCACTGGAGAGGTTACATTGACGAAAAGCATGTCAACTTTGTCAACATTTGGACCCGTCTCAGCCTGGGAATCTATTACCGTAACGTATTCAGATCAAATGCCTCTTGATGAAATTGAAAAGATATTGCCTGTATTTGCACAAGGGCAGGTCACAGTTTCGCCTTGGCCGTGGATCGACGCTGCAAACGAGCGTCTGTCAATTACAATCAGCGATATGGACATGAATCGTGACGCCTTGATTGCAGAGACTATTGCTAAGGCATCTGATCAAGCCTATGTGTCGCTGTATCTGGACAAGAAAAAACAAACAGTCCTCGACCGAGAGTTCCTCCAGCTCACTGAAACGGGTATGAACTCAGGTGTTTTCACCGGTGATATCGATGTAGACCCTACAGGCTCAGCAGCCGCAGGAAATGGAATCATCGCGCCGGCAAGCATGATGGGGGGTACGGGTGTTGGCCAAGGATACATTTTGGAAGCTAGTTACTTTGATGTTGCGCCAAACAATCGTGCCACACGAGATGCATACCCCAGCAATGCAGGATTTCTAACGTTGACGCCATGCCTTCCCGGAGAATCTCCGTGCAAGGCAGTTGTTGGCGCCGGCGTCATGCTTACTATCACGGTAACAGACAGAGACTTGAATAGCGATGACTCGACACATGAGCAGGTGACTGTGACTGTGAACACAGATCGTGAGCGCGAACCTGTCGAGACAATCTCCCTCACGGAGTGTAGGGTGGATTCTGCCAGCCAGACCTGCCAGCCGCATCCAAACTCCAACCTTTTTGTCGGCCACATTCAAACGGTGCGATCTTCTTCCTGGAGCAAGCAGGGTGATGGAGTGCTCCATGTGTTGCCGGGTGATTGCGATAAATCTTGCACGGGCTGCGCTACATCAGCCTGCAAAGGGTTCATTGCTGTTGAATACCGGGATGTGTCGCCCGCGGCAAGCGTGAAGAAATATGCCAAAGTTGGTCATATGGGCAAGATTGACATGTGTGGCCAACTTCCCGGTCAGGCGCCTCTTGATTATTGTCTTTTCGACCTCTCATCCAGTGTCATTACGGTCACAGTCACAGACCCAGACTTGAATGAGCAGCCCAGTGCAGCAGACATGTACACTCAAGACCCCAGTACGCCGACAGGAATGAGAGTTACTGTGCGGGCACAGTTTTCGAAGTCCACCGATCGTTCACTGGTCACGAGTGACTTTCTCTATGTTGCTTTGAGAGAGACCGGGGTCAGCACCAATGTTTTCACGGGCACGTTCTCCCATTCTGCTGGTGCTGACAGTCCAGGCTCATTGCAATTCTTTGATGCAAACACCCAAAGCCTCCTGAAAACGGCCAGTTCGATTGTCACAGCCACCTATGAGGATGCCACTTCTGACTACCCAAAGGCGTATGCTCGATTTCGCACTGACTCGCAACTGACGATGTCGGCTTCTGCGTGTGCTGCGGGCTATGAGCGCGTAGCGGGCGTCTGCACTGCCTGCGATCCCCAGAGCTCACCGTGCAACATTCCTGTTGGTGATCGACTGACGGTTACTGTGCTCGATGGAGATATGGATCAGGATAGACTGAAGGCTGAGACTGTTAAAGTCAAGATCAAGTCCAAGAGTTTAACAAGCCCTACTGGTCTGCAAGACGAGCAAACTTTGGTTCTTGTTGAAACGGGTCCAAGCACAGGCAAGTTCGTTGGAAGCGTTGCTACCCTCTCCATTTCTACACGGGCAAGTGTTCCTCAAGCAGAGCTTTCCTGCGACGATACTGTTTTGCATGTCTACGAGGAGGCCGACGTCAAATTCACAGCCAGATACGATGAGCTTGCGCCGTCGGCGGCAAATAACTTGCAGACAGATGTTGCTCTGACAGCAACATGGCCAGGGAAGATCACCATTACGCCGAACGTAACATATGTGGGAGCTACTGTGACTGTTACAGTGCAGGACTTCGACTTAGTTGGTACGGGACTCGATCCGATAATCCAAATGTCATCTGATTATGTTTTGCCTGGTCAGACAGCTACAGCGTCTATTTCGCTACAGGTTACACAAAACGCTGATATATTCACAGGCACGTACTTGGTAGACAGCAGTAAGTGGGGAACGCCATCTGGAACACAGCGCAGAATTCTCACAGCATCCTACACAGATGAAAGCCATGGCAACGCCGTGCGATCTTACAGTGCGCAGATGGCCGCCAAAGGTATCATAACCTTGTCGCCGTTTGCAGACACCATTTCAAGCGTGTTCATCACCCTTCAAGACTCATCTTTGGACACTTCAGATCAAATTCAGACTCTGATGCCTGGTATTACAGTTTCAACTGACGTTGGCGGTAGCAATGGTCAAGGAGATTATACTGACACGGAAAAGGTAGCACTGACAGAAACGGGACCTTCCACATCGACTTTTACGGGTGTTCTGCCAATTGTACGAGCTGCTACGAAGAATCCGAACGACGGAGTTTTGCAGGGAGATCTGGGTAGACTCTCAGCAAGTAATGGATTGACAGTTCCAACTATCAGCGTGACTTATGAGGACAGTCTGCCGCCTGAAATGGTGACACTTGCAGGGGGACAAAAAATCGAGTGCACAGGCAATGTAATTGTTCCCAGGACGTTTGAGCCCATGAAGCCTTTTACAGTCACTGTTTCTGATTGTGATCTGGCTGCGAGTAATCCAGGTAATACTCCATCGTATCTTCCTACCATTCCTGTTATACTCCGTACTAATTACGGGAAAATTACACGAAACATTACTCTGGTGCCACAGCTCCCGTTCGAAAGCACCAAGTATGAGGCCAAGTATGTCGGAACTGTGACAACGAATTATTCATCGGTTGCTGACACAGATGTCGCTGGGGTAGTTGCCAGCCAGGATGTAGGCAGCACCGTTGATGTCATCTACATTGATAGTGCACCCAGGGGTGAGCGTCGAGGCCAGACAGTAGCTGATATTTTGGGTGAACTCAAAATCAATGCTACATATAACTCACGTACCTCATCCAACGTCAAATACAAAGTCGATAAGAAATCGTTTGTGAGTGTGCGAGACCGTGATGCAAACATCAATGCCAACCAGATTGACTCGGTCACTGTTGTTGCTAAGACAGCCACTGATCAGGAGGTGATAACTTTACTGGAGGTCGGTCTGAACGAAAACATGTTCACTGGCTGGCTGCCTGCAGATGCTGTTGGCGCAAATGTGCGCGGTGACATGTTGATTTCTCCTGTCGGATCGCATATTCCAATTACTGTCCAATACCTAGATTCATCACCGGGGAAAAATGTGACAGTGACGGTGCTCGGGTCCGATTTCGATTCGGTGGAATTGTTGAGCCCAGTGCATCCCGTGAACGGCGCACCCATTCGTGTCACGGTCGTTGATTCCGATCTTGACACAAACATCAACTTTCTACAATCTGAGGCGAATCTGCTTACAATTTCGAGATGCAGTCCCCAAAGAAATATCGATTGTGAGAACTCTTCTGCCGCTCCCCTCGGAGCTGCTGACTCATGTGAAACTCGGGCGATGATACTGAATGAGAGGTCATTATCATCTGCTATTTTCACCGGAGAATTACGCGCGCTGACGTGTATGAATGAGCAAAATAATCGCGCGAGCAAATTTTACGTTGTTTGCGAAGGTCTCCAGATATGCGATGTCACAGCCACATACGAAGATGAGACATGGGGTTCGTTTACATCTACAGCCAGGGCATCAAGGCAAGGACTGTTGGAAACCTCATTTCTCACCCCATCCGCGGGTGCCAACACGTTTGTTGCAGGAGAGGCCCTGTATATCACGATAACTGATGCAGATCTGAATGCCAACGAGTCTCTTCCGGATTCAACAATCGTGTCTTTGAACAATTCCTTTAGCCCTCCTGAGGTGCTGCCACTCACAGAAACTGGTAACTCTACCGGGATTTTTACGGGCGTGGTGAGCACTATTGCACAGGGAACTCAGACTATGAGGTATGTTGGGATAGAGACTCCCCAAGCAAGACTCCCCTTAGAGGTCTTGACTCCCAGCGTTCCAACTTCATCCTTCGGAAAGCTTGTGGTCAATCCGGGTCAGACCCTGGTCATTTCGTACCATGATGCCAGCCCGTCTGGTCATATTGCTACCAAGACGATTGCTCCGCGTCCACGAGCCACCATCCAGAGCTCTCCATTTCCGTTGCTCCCTTCTGGTATCATGGACATTATGGTGACTGTAGTTGACAGCGACGCTAGCGGCGTTGATGCATCCGTTACAACCCTTACAGTCAACGTAAGCGTTTACACGAATACTTCCTCAAATTTAGCAGACCATGAGACCATGTTGCTCAATGAGACAGGATCCAGTACCGGAATATTCACAGGCAGTATAAGAACGGATGGTGAAATGTCCCGCCTTTCCAATGCATTACTTAATAATGTCAATAAGGACAATTATAAGTACAAGATCACGTATTTTCAGAACGGGACTGGAGGTGTGGATGGCACTAAACCGCCGGCAGTTTATCGTAAAGAAGCTCGAGATGCAAGTATGACTGCAAACTCAACCTTGCGTGCTGGTGCAGCAATCTATCTCACTGTTACAGATGACGATCAAGATCTTGATTGGGATCTGATTGACACCGTGATTGCCGAGGTCACTTCCGACAAACTCCATGAAGGTTCAGAATCCCTTACTCTTTTAGAAACCAGTGTATCTTCGGGACTTTTCACGGGAATCCTTGTCACCAAGCAGTCGAGCGTTGCAGGTGGACAAAACGACGCAGTCTTGAATGTTGTAGAAGGTGATATTCTGCGAGTCGCATACGTTGAGCCCTTCAATGTCGACGGAATCGCAGCGCTTTTGACCAAGATCATCTCCGTCAAAAATGGTGGACACAGGGGCCAAGTAATGTTTGTTGACCCACTTCAAGGATATTCAAAAGCAATGCTAATCAATGAACCAGCTTCGATGAGCGGGCTGAGCTCGTGGGCTTCTCCTGCGAACACGACATCGGATATTATGCACCCTGTAACCACTCTTTATGTTCTGATACTCGACTCGGATCCTCGATCGACTGTTTATGGCACGCAGGTCACTGTTTCAACACCGTTACAGTCCCGTTCGTACTCTATCAACGAGAACACGACATCGGATATTGGACAAGGAAGATATGTGATTCAGATTTCCATCAGCAAAGAGATTGGGTCAGGGAGTGTTCTCGGGGGCTTCACAAAAGGTAGCCTTGTAACTGTTAGTTATGACGATGTCTTGCCACACGAAACCATATCCACACAAGGAGTCGTCAACGAAAAAGCCATCATGACTGCTACACCACAACCCATCGGCATGGGAGACACCCTTACCATCACGGTCACAGATGGTGACCTGAATGAGGATCACGCGTATGCAAACGTTGGTAATGTTCTAGTGCAGTCGAGCCGCAAAGGGGAAGGATCAGAGTCAGTACCGATAACAGAGACAGGCATGTCTACAAATGTATTTACTGGACTCCTCAGGACTGCTCTTCGCACACTTTTGGGCGCCAAGAATTCTGGAGACATGAATGTAGCAGAGGCAGAGGTGCTTACGTTGAGTTACGAAGAGCGAGCTCGCGGCAGCACCATTACTGATGCAACGAAACTGACGACAATTGAGATACATGTTGGACTCCCAGGCTTGCTAAAGGCGTCGGAGGTTGTGAAGCCAGGGCAGTTTATTGTCATCACCGTGAGGGACTCTGATCTTAACCTGACGCCGGAGAATATGGAATATGCAAACGTGACTGTAGCCACGAGCAAAGATCATGAAACAGAAGTTGTGAAATTATCACAGACTGGCCCTACAACGGGGATTTTCACGGCTGCGCTTCGCACCTGCACAAGATGTACAGGGGCCTTGTGTCCTGATCTTTGCATTACCCCACCGTGCACATGTGTGGAATCGACTACCTGTTTCAATTCAGCTGGGGAACCACTTCCGATGAATTGCCCGTCGGAAGTGGAGGGTCCGAGCAATGATGGAGTGCTGTATGTTGAACAGGGTAATCTCATCACCACCAAATACTTCGAGCGCATGCCAGAGATGACGCATGCTGTGTATACACATGTTCCACGGCTGGGTAGTTTGACTACGGTTCCACCAACTTATTTGGTGCCTGGAAGCGATGTTTCTGTAATTGTACTTGATAGTGACGGTAATCGAGATCCTACTGCAGTGGAGTACGTAGATGTGGATTTTGAAACAGAAAAGTCTGACGAATCCAATGAACGTGTGCGAATGTACGAAGATGATAAGAATTCAGGCAGATTTACCGGATTCCTGACAACTATCGTAAGTGATCCTGCGAATCCAATAAACTCCGGGTTCAAGGACCTCAAAATGGCAGTCGACCCAGGCGATAAGATCAAGGTAAAGTATCAAGACGAGCAGACCTTTGTTGGTGGATCTACGGACATCATTTCCACATTGACTGCTGCATCTGCTGGTGCTCTTACAGCTTGTTCCGTAGTAAATGGCTCAAGCGCATGCTTGCATTGGTCGTACGTTGATCAAGGCATCACGTACTACATGGGATTGCCTGGCGAGACATTTTCGATCAAAGTGACCGATATCGACTTGGCGTTGAAGACAGATGTTGCGAACGTCAGCGCGTATGTCTTTCCTACTGGAACTGCAGACTTCGAAACATTGAGCCTCGATTTGAAGGGTGATTCTGTCTTTTCTGCATCGTTGAAATCTGAGATCGGCAACAGTGGTACTCCTGGGGATGGAATCTTGACGGTAACAGCAGATAGCGAGATCACGTTTACCTACGTGGACGAGGTGCCTCGGGTGACAAAGAAAGCGATCGTTCGCATGGCAACACAAGGGGTTCTACAATTAGGCCCACGACTTTACAATGGTTTTCCAACTCTCGCTGTAAATCTGACAGATCGGGACCTAAATACAAAAAATGCCGTGCGAGAGCTCGTAATTGTAGATATCGTTAACAGTCGATTTCCGAACCAAATCGCACGAGTAGGTATGCTGGAATCTGAGCCTTCTAGTGGCTTTTTCCAAGGATCCATCACACTGACCTATGCATCTACCACTGAGACCGTGAATGATGGTACGCTACGAGGTTTGAGTGGAGACCAGGTGACTGTGTCTTACGCGGACTCGATTCCAGAGGCGCTCGTCAAGTCTCAAGTGTCCCTAAGATTCGCCGGCGGTCTGCGGGTTTCCAACTATAATGTTGCAGGCAATGAGCTGTTTACTGTGACATTGTCTGATGGCGATCTGGACTTGGATAGATCAAAAGCTGATACAGTGTTGGCTATCTTATCGCTAAGCTCAGATGTGCAGGGCAATGTTCCCATATCCATGACCGAGACCGGTGTAGAGAATGGAATTTTCACGGCTTCAATCCTGCCGAGGCTCTCGGGTACTGGCATTGTGATAGACGACATTGATCCGTTTGGTCTCGCATTCCAGGTGCAAGTCGATAAAGGCAAAGACGTGCGCCTCACCTACGTCGATGCTTACAACGGGATTCCAGTAACTGAGTCCGTCAAAGTCTACACAAGGGCCAAAATTTCAGTGTCAGTGGCATTCAGTGCAGGAGTTGGGGTGCTTCAGGTAATGATGACGGACGCTGACCTTATGGGGTCAGGCACTGCACCTGCAGCAGTCATCTATACCTCGGATCCGAAACAAGCTGAAGAGTCAGTACCTTTAGTCGCAACAGGAGTCGGCTCAGCAGTATTTACGGGAAATATTTTGGCTCAGGCGCACACCGGGACGACGAAAGCAGGAATCATCTCGTTGAGGGACACCGATATCATTTTTGCCAAATACCAGGACACGCAGCCTGTCGCGACGATAGTGACAGAAACGTCCTCCCCACGACCTCGTTTTATTGAGCCCACACCTCCCGATGGCCGCAAGTTTACCACAGCGGTGGATTGTGCCTTTCAAATTGGTCTGCGTGGAGCTGATCGTTCGCTGGAAACCAAACGCCTTGTTGGTGCCGCAGTGCTCATTACGCCCACGAGGTACAGGGACAAGGATGGAACATACACAATTGGGCTAGCTCCGGGCGTGGCGCTGTCGCCAGCAGAGCCAGGAATATCTTATGAGACATCCATGAGTTGGACACCTCGCAAGGAGCAAGAAGGTGGGGTTTACGTCATGTGCTTCGCAGTTGCAGAGAGCCACGGATTGGTGTCGTCCACTGGTGCCGAGAGCAACGAGAGGTGCTATGAAATAACTGTCGCCAGGTGCCAGAAGTGTGCACTGCCTGGTGAAGACCTCAATCGGCTGGCTTTGTCACTCGGTTCGGAGTGGCTCACCATGTGGAGCTTCAACCATCACATAAAAAGGCCCGAAGCAGTGCTCGACGGTGCTCTTGTGAACACTGCACTCGCGTACCGGGTGGTCACTGGCGACTCAATGGCGACCATCTCCATGCGTTTTGGTACTACCGTCAAATTTCTCTTGGCTCTCAACCCCGACCTCACCGCAACAGGAGATCTGAGGGCAGGCGAGACTATCTGCATCTTGCCTAATCAAGTAGCCTTGGACGGATGTCCTGCAAAACCTCGCTCGACCACATGGGAGAAGCTCGAAGAGCAGTACATTCCTGTTGACTACTACGACAATCCTTTCAACTGGGAAGATATTCAATGGACAGATTTAGTCGGTAAGCCGGTAAAGACGCAAAACCCGGATTATCCCCAACTTCCAGCCCGGAAAGTCCAGCGACTGCCCGGATACTCGCTGGCACAGGATGTAGTTGCGTAAGCGCAGCTGGTACCCCATGAAGGCTCTTCTATTTTAGGTGAATAAAAAGTAGATAATCTGTGAACCAAACATCGAAGCCTGCCCACATGACTCTATGCATGTCTCAAACCCCTCGGCATTTGCCGCGGCGCAGTGCATCCTCTCACGACTGCCTCGAGGCCCGGGAGACGATGGGCTCCTCGTCCGATTCCTGCTCCTCCTCGTGGGTCCCTGCATCCACGTCATCTTCTGTTGCCTCACCTTCGTCCTCGTCGTCTGTAGCGGCTTCTGTCAGCAGGCGCGACGAGTAGTTGATTAGCTTCCTAGACAAGACGTAGCGCAAATTGAAATCTGTCCGTCTGGAGTACCTTGCTGTGTTGTCATGTATGTTTCTTTCTCACCATGCGTCTCCTCTCCTGTCCTCACCCTTTCCGCATTTGTCTCGAATGAGCACCGGAAGGTTCATAACTTTCTCTCCTATGCGAAAGTTGCAATTGTTGACTGTACATGCAATAGACTCCCTTGCATTCCCGCCCTCTACGATGCCAGAGCCCCCCGTCTCTTCTGCAAGCACCAACCACTGTTTCCCCTAAAACGGATGCGCACGGAAGACTGCATCCCACTCGCCACCAGCAAACAGCGTGGCAACCAAGCCTCCGTCTTGGCACAGCAGCATCCTATACTTCTGAATGGTTGGAGCACGGAGTGACTGCCGTCAGTGACGGCAGAGTGCGCTTGTACCAGCGCCTGGTGAAGAGCAGATGAACAGAGGGCAGGCGACCAGAGCGCCAGTGCAGGTGATAAAGTGCATAGACGAACGCGAATTCAACGATAAGGGCTCACCACGCACGCTGATCAACAGATTGAGATTGGTCGCCAAATGCAGAGTATGCGAGGACAAAATGAGAGAATGAACCTGGTAAGGGTTGATGAGAGCACCCTCGCCATCCTCAAAGACATGTTCTTGATCCACCTGTCGCGACCGCCCTTCAGTTTGCGCACAACTCACTGGCTCACTCACAATCGCAGGCAATCAATATCACTTCGCACGGGGGTGTAGACTGATATTTTATGCTGTTATGCGCGCTCTCTCTCTCTCTCCCTCTCTCTCTCTCTCTCTCTCTCTCATACGTGCGTCATCTCTCACATCGCATAGCGCTCTGTGCTATCTGGCAACACGTGAAAACATATTGTGTGAGCGCGCTAATCCAAAAGATTGCATGCACGCGCAGGAGAGTTTCCCAGCCTCATAGTTCACCGCGCTCTTAGTAGTATGCGCGACGCATGCGCACATGCGTACCTGGACCCCCTCGCCGAGAATGAGGCCCTGAACAGGATCGAAATTACAGCGAATAGTCTCTGTTGCCTCGTGCCCTATGCGGACGGAACACCACTTGGTCCTATAGACAGATGTATTAGTGTCAAAAGAGACCTACTAGTGTCAAAAGAGACCTACCCTATGCGGACGGAACACCACTTGGTCCTATAGACAGATGTATATAGAGATAGATGGTTAGAGGGGGGGCGGACGGCACACCACTTGGTCCTGCCATGCGAGAGAGGTGCGTAAACGCGAGGGCTCTGAGTCAACATACTGCGCATACCATTCATAGTTTAGTTTAGTTTAGTTTAGTTTAGTTTAGTTAGTGTAGGCTCTGAGTCAGCCTACTGTACACACCATTCATACTACACTCGCACTCGTACACAATCAACCCTAAGCAACCCCGTAGACGAGCCTCAAGCTTACGCACCTGTAGTGTCAAAAGAGACCTACTATAGTGTCAAAAGAGACCTACTATAGTGTCAAAAGAGACCTACTATAGTTTCAAAAGACGAGCCTCAAGCTTACGCGTCAGTGTTAGTGCTTGTGTGCACGCGCGCACGCATGTGTGTGGAAGTGTGAGTGCTGGGTGAGACAAGATTATATGGTTTTGAGTGTTCGCGAGCCATATTAGGCGCAGAAAGATTTTATAATATATATTAGCACAGAGAAGCTAGATAGATCCATGAAAAGATAGAAAGATAGATATAGAGTTAGGTGTTGATGGGGCAGTTGGTCGCCCTTGCGTGGGCGGTACACCTCTGCAAAGGTGTGCCGCGGTGCACTTGGGAGGACAGGGTACAGGGTTTAGTTCTGAACTTTAGGATCTAGATCGACCAAAGAAAACCGGTAGGCAATGGAAAGAAGTAAACAAAAAGTTAAAAAAATAGGCGGTGGAGTCGTGAGGATGGAGCACATTTAGGAAAGAGGGCACCAAAAAATAAAAATTATTAAAGAAAAACCAGTATGAGGTGGAGTCGTCAGGACGGAGAACGTTAGGGAAAAAGTTAACCTGTCACAAGTGCGAAAGAAGGAGGGAGGCAGAAAGTGGGGG
>Ga0315899_10001537_pt1 | contig 26276 bp, 18 predicted proteins | sample LakEriMetagenome_2_FD_203518 | JGI IMG/M metagenome (GOLD analysis project Ga0315899, IMG submission 203518) | Freshwater fungal communities from buoy surface, Lake Erie, Ohio, United States - Buoy 4 MA112 | ecosystem: Environmental > Aquatic > Freshwater > Lake | place: USA: Lake Erie, Ohio... | reverse complement strand
GCCAACGGCTCAGAAGAACTGAGTGTAAAACTCCCATCTGAATGAGCTGTTACGTTCACTTGAAAATCATGTGTTTCATTTTCCACATCCAAAACCTGTTCGCATTGCTGCTCTGCAATGCATCCCAACGGATGCTGCACTGTGACGCAATAACTTCCCTCACCAAAAGGAACCAGGGTTGGTCCGTCTGAACCCGCCAATGGCATTCCGTTATAATACCATTGATAATACATGCCACTGACAGTTTCCAGAACTACATTGTTATACTCTAACTGAGGATTAAACGTCGAGCAGTCAAACACACGATGCTCAGTGGTGTTCGTTACCACCGCTTCGTTGTTGTCGAAATAAATGTGCGCTGTGTTTTCAACGAGTTCATCATGCTGCGCTTCGGCGCGAACAACCATGCGATAGCGAATCCACCCATGGCTTTCCGGCTCATTGTTGACACTGTCGGGCAGCATGATGCCCATGAAACGGAAATGCATGGCGCGGCTTTCCGGGTAATAGGCATAGGTCATCGGGTGCGATGAACCCAACCATTCAAAGGAGTTTGCATCCAGTGAAACATCGAGCGTGTCTTCTACAATGACATCTGTCGCGGGAGCATTGCCCGTGTTCTGAAAGCGAATGCGATACTCGATGGTATCACCTACCAACACATAATGGTCGTCGCTCCAGCCTGCAGGGAAGCCAGCTTTATCGTTCGGGTCGTATGCGCAGGTAAGCTCTGTTACAACTTCCGATGAATCCACCGAATAGAACTCAGGCGTGAACCATCCCAACGCTCCGCATTCAACAGACAGCATCGCTCCGGCATTGTCGGCCGTTGGCGTAAGCAAGCGGAAAGGCAACGACACCGATGAACCGGGAGACACATGGACCGTATCGAAATAATAGCGGCCGTTGATGGTGTCGACCATCGCAGTGAGCGGAATAAAACCCGTGAACATCGCATCGGGCTCAACCCACGCTGCCACATCGAGGGGCACGTTGCCGGGGTTGTGTACCACCACATAATGATTGGTAAGCATGTCGCACGGATAACCCACAACAGGAACCATCACTTCCGCTTCAATCTGCTGAATCTGCATTTGTTCAGATACACCGAAGAAGATATCATCCGGAACAGAGCCAACGGAATAATCGATGTTGTTGTCGGTAGTGACATAGGGAAACACATTATTGGTTTCGCACGAAATCTGTACAACTTCGAGCGGCACGGCGACCGAGAAAAAACCTTCATTATCGGTAATGGTGGTTGTACCCATCGGATAGAAATGCAGCTCTGCACCGGCCACGGGCAATTCATCGGTATCCCACAAACCGTCTTCATCAGCATCGTGAAACACATAACCTTCTTGCAGAACCAAACACTCTCCCGGATTGCACGTTGCATTCGGATCATAATTGATGGCCCACGTGTAATTGCATCCACACAAGCCGTAGCAGCAGGAGCCATCCCAATTCTGCGCCTGTGGGTCGAAATTGCAGGCAGAGGGATCGGTGCAACCGTCGAGCACCCAGTTACCATGCTGAAAGAGCCAGCCGTCTTCCAATCCTATCGTAACAATATCTAATGGGCCGTCATTATTCAAATCAGCCCACGCGGCCATGACCGGATTGGTTTCGGTTGTAATGAAATGAGGCACGAATTCACCCGTTCCATTGTTCTCATACCAATAGAATACCTCACCTGTTTCACTGGCGAACACTCCATCGCCCAGCACGTCGATATCTCCATCACCATCGAGATCAGCAGCGTCAAAAAAGTGTCCCTCACTCACCATTTCATCTTCAGAAATTTCACCCACAATAGGCGTCTCATCAACCGAAGAATCATCCCCGTAAAACCCATTCCCCAGATTGTGCAAGAAATAAATATCGCTGCCACTTTCGTAGATCATGTCGACTAGACCGTCACCGGTCAGATCATGAAAATTCAGGCCGCTAAAAATATCATTGCTGATATCAACCGATGTTCCGTTCCAGTTGAAACTCCCATTTCCTGAGCCGATGTAGATGTAAACATGACCATTGAGATTGTCGGCATAATCTGAAATCCCGTCATTGTTAAAGTCGCCGAAATAAATCCCGAAGTCAGGACAAGTGTATGGGACCGATTGAAATGCGCCGAAACCTCCGCCGGTCAAACCATTGGCGCGCATCCAACCATTGGCAAGCGTTACTTGTAAGTCGTGAATGCCATCGTGATTCAAATCGGCCAGATGCGCCGCAATCACTTCATCATCGAAATTCATAAAAGGTGAAGCGGGCGTGGAAATGCCGGCACCAAAATTCTCGAACCAGACTAGTCTTAAACTATCATTCACAGAATCAAACGTGAGTATATCCTGATCACCGTCGCCGTCGGCATCTACCCGTTCAAAGAAAAAATACGCCTCATTGAAGTAGTTGTACTGATCTGCAGGCGTGCTTGGATACAGCGTATCCATAATCGCTGCTCCCTGCCAAGTTACGAGATCCACGTGCGACATAAGCATTGGGGAAAACCAGCTATTGTTGGTGGCCTTCACTCCATAAATCACATCTTCAAATCCGTTGCCATCGAAGTCATAGACCTCCAATACTCGATGCCAGCCCTCCTGAGGATAAACGGCATAAGCCAACTGACCAGCCGGGCCAAAGGGTTGGGCCATAACGAAGGCCGAACTGAACAAGACACACAGAAGAAAGAGGGACTGCTTCATGGAAGGCAAAGGTAGCTCCATCATAACAACTCAGCACACAACCGCTAGCTGACGTAGCTCCTCCCTCAACTGCAGTTTACTTCACCAGAATCTTCTTAGATACTGTTTGTTTCGCACCAGTCAGATTTACCGTGTAAAGACCGGGAGACAGGTTAGACATATCAATATTCGTTCTGTTGAAGGAGGTGTTCCTTGTCTCATACACCAATTCCCCCATTGAATTGAAGAGTTGCACTTGATCGGCACCCTTGGATGTACACTCCAGAGTCAATATGTCCGAAACCGGATTAGGAAACAGCTTGAAACTCCATTCAGATGGTGCATCTGTCCCCGAGGTGAAATATTGATTTCTTGCAAACAACGTATTATCACATGCGATTTCTGAAACGTTACCTGGAACAAAACCGGTTACATAGGTGTTGGTATAAGTATCGAAGGCAATCATTTCAACCACATTGCTATCATTGATACCCACCAAAAGAAAGGTACCCGTGTTTTGATCGAATAACGAGGAACCACCAACGAAGAAGGGAAACTCACTCAACTCGCCGAGTGAAATGACGTCACCTGTGTTGATGTTAATCTCGACAACGCTTCTCGCATTTGTACCTGTGTTTTGATCATAAGAATCACTCGTTGCGAATAGCTTCTCATTAACATTATCAAAGTTGAGACTTGTGATGTTGCTGTTTATAGCAGGGGGATTGATTATAGTTCGTGTGAAAGAAAAAACATCACCTCTAACCGGAACAGCATAAAGAGCCAAAGCCGGATCATTTGTATAACCCACATAGTAAAGAATTCCATTATTGGAATCAAAACCTATGGCATCCGCCACAATACCATTAACTCCGGGCTCGTATATAGTTCCGATCAAGCTATCATGATTGGTTTCAAAATCGTACTCATAGATATTGATGTATTCATCCGTTTCCATGCGGAGGTTATACATTTTGCTCGTACTCATATCAAACTCTGCAACGTTCGTGCTAATCGAACCCGTGAGCAGGTTGCCTTCTCCGGATTCAGAATTGTATGAAAACAAGCCTGTAGTTGGACCTGAAACACCGGCGATGTAATAGTTACCATTGAAAGGATCAAATGCAGATGACGCGAACAGATAGGCATCCAAAATAGTTGGTGTGGCGGTAACTGTTGAAGAATCGAATGCCAACCACTGAATTATATCGATTTGGCTGGTGCCCGTGTTGCCTGCTGCACCAATGAGTTTAATCTGTGCTTGCGAACTAGCGACCGCTGTTAAACCAATGAAGATGACGTACAGTGGTTTTCTCATTGCTGCTCATTTTTTATTTAAACAATTGGGAATACGTTTTGTTCCAGCTCATGCTGTTGAGGATTTAGGATCACCATTGGATCTGAAACGTTGATTTTACAAGGCACAAAAAGGACTCCCAATTGAGTAATTCGCAAAAACCAATTAAACCGTATTATAAACCCTTTCGAACGCTGAGATTGCACTGATCAATAAGCCCTTGCAAACAATACACGCTGCTTGGAAGGCTTACCCGTTACCATGCATACACCTTCCTCTTCGCCCATGCCAAATGGAATGCAGCGGATCGTGGCTTTGGTCTCGTCCTTCACGCGCTCTTCGGTTTCCTTCGTTCCATCCCAATGCGCGAGGAAGAATCCGCCTTTATCATCGAGCAACTTCTTAAAGTCTTCGTACGAATCCACTCGGGTGATATGTTCTTCGCGGTATCCCATGGCTTGCGCAAACAAATTGTCTTGAATGTCGATCATGAGTTGTTGAATGCGATCGACTATTCCTTCAAACGGAACCGTTTCCTTGGTGCCATTATCACGACGGGCAATTTCCACCGTGCCATTCTCAAGATCTTTTGGTCCCATGGCCAAACGCACAGGCACACCTTTCAATTCGTATTCAGCAAACTTCCATCCGCTGCGCTTGGTGTCGTCGTCGTCGAACTTCACGCTGATGCCTCTGCTCTTGAGCTCTTGCATGAGCGGCGTTACCTTTTCGCCGATGGTGGCCAGTTGTTCTTCGCCCTTGTAGATCGGAACGATTACCACTTGAATCGGCGCAAGCATTGGAGGCAAGCGCAACCCTTGGTCGTCGCTGTGCGCCATTACCAACGCTCCCATTAAACGTGTTGAAACACCCCAAGAGGTTGCCCATACGTAATCGAGAACACCTTCCTTCGAAGTGAACTTCACATCGAACGCTTTTGCGAAATTCTGACCGAGGAAATGTGAAGTACCTGCTTGAAGTGCCTTACCATCTTGCATCAATGCCTCGATACACATGGTATCTAACGCACCCGCGAAACGTTCGCTCTCTGTCTTGCTTCCTTTGATAACCGGCATGGCCATCCACTTCTCAGCGAACTCTGCATAGACATCCAGCATCTTCTTCGTTTCACCAATTGCCTCTTGAGCTGTGGCATGCGCCGTGTGACCTTCTTGCCACAAAAACTCTGCTGTGCGCAAGAACAATCGTGTGCGCATTTCCCAGCGCACTACGTTGGCCCATTGATTCACCAGGATAGGCAAATCGCGGTAGCTCTGAATCCATCCCTTATATGTATTCCAGATGATAGCCTCACTCGTAGGGCGCACGATGAGCTCCTCTTCGAGCTTAGAATCCGGGTCAACCATGAGCTTTCCCTTTTCATTGGGATCCACCTTCAAACGGTAGTGAGTTACAACTGCGCATTCTTTTGCGAAACCCTCGGCATGCCCCTCTTCCTTCTCCAAAAAGCTCTTGGGAACGAACAACGGGAAATAGGCATTCACGTGGCCGGTTTCCTTGAACATCTTATCCAACGCATCGCGCATCTTCTCCCAAATGGCAAATCCATAGGGTTTGATGACCATGCAACCGCGCACAGCACTGTGCTCCGCGAGGTCAGCATTTATTACCAGTTCATTATACCACTTGGAGTAGTCGGTTGCGCGAGGAGTTAACTTGTCGGCCATAGGTTCGTTTGTTAAAAATTGAGTTCGCGAATTTAATACACCGGAAGCCTTTGGCCGCGCCCTATGCTAACTTGAACAACATGATTGAAGTTGGTCGCTCAAAGAAAATGTGCGCGTCCATTCATCTTTGCACTAAGTTTGATGTCATAGGGAAAAATCACACTGCCATGAAAACACAACTACTCCTTCTGATGGTTCTCGTATCATCCTTGTATTCATGCACCCGCAGCCGTTATGCAACAACCGGCGCTTACGAGAGCGATGACGCATACTATAGTGCAAGCGACACTTACATAGCAGACTTTGCATTGGTCGACGACGAAGCGCAGATGGCCCAACCTTCCGACAGTGCATCAACCTCCTCCTCGACCGACGATTATTACGATCCTACTTATTCTGCGCCTCCTGTCTACAGTCCCAATTCGAGCGCTAACACATGGAATGCTGATCCTTGGAACTCGGGGTATAACAGCTGTGATAACAGCTTTGGTTCAGGATTCGGAAACTACAACTACGGCAGTCACTGGAACTGTTCTCCTTACATGATGCCAAGCATTGGCTGGAACCCCTATTCCGGCTATTATGGCAATTACACATTTATTTACGGATCCAACCCCTATTGGAACCCTTACGGATATAACCCTTACAATTCATGGTACACGCCCTATTATTCGCCTGGCTATTATTCAGGCTGGGCCTACAATCCGTGGTATTCTCCTTACAACTATAGCAACACCGGTGGAACCGATAACTCTGCGGGAGGCGGCATTGTATACGGCCCTCGCAATCCAATCAGCACCATCAGCGCGACGAACAGTTCCTATAGCAGCGGGTTGTTTTACAATGGGACCAAGCGCGATTTACACGTGTATGTGAACGAGATAGAGTCTACACAAAAACCCGTTCAAGTTTCGGGTGCGACTCTCGATCGTCCGGCTTCGATAAAGCCAGTGAATTCGAATTCCGTTCGTCCCTCCGCTCAATCATATACACAGCGCCCAACGTACACACCCTCCAAGCCCAATCGCGATCGCGAAATTGTTAAGCCCGGACTCACCAAACCGCGAGAAGTGACACCACAGCGCGACCGCAGTCCATCGAAACCACAGACAGGACGTGGTAATGTGGTTCCAACTGACACTCCCTCGCGTGAGAGAAAACCCGCACAACAGTCGGAACCAACTACACGCCCTCGTTCTGAATCACCGGTGCGTGACACCCCTCGCACTTCTCCACGCCCGGATAGTTCTCCGTCCAGAAGTTCTACTCCGACAACTTCGCCTTCCAGAAGCGGCGGCGGATCGAGTAACAGTCCACGCAGAAAATAACGCGTACGATGAAGTCGCACATTATTTCAGCTTTCCTCGTTGGCCTGTCTTATTTCGCCGCCAACGCACAGGGTGAAGTAGAGGCACTTCGCTATTCATCCGCCGACGCAGGCTGGAGTGCCCGAAGTTTGGGTATGGCCGGTGCCTACAGCAGCGTGGGAGCCGATATCAGCAGCTTCTTTACGAATCCGGCCGGACTTGCGATGTACAAGCGCAGCAGCATGGAACTGGCATTTTCGCATGATAACCACAACACTGAAAGCAACTATAATGATGAGGTAAACGAAGACCTGCGATCACGATTATCAATTGGAAATGCTGCTTTCGTTGCCGCGCGTAAACCTCGGTCTTCACGGGTTGTAAACGTGAGCTATGGCCTAGCCTACTCAAAAACCAATCAGTTCTACCAGAATTTCACCATAGAAGGAAAAGCATCCTCTTCGCTGATGCAGCAATTTGCCTGGCAGGCTCAAGGTATACAACCTGATGACTTGTATAATACACTGCCGTTTGGTGCCGGGTTAGCCTATGAGATTTATGGTATTGACCCCAATCCTGATGATCTATCGGGCACGAGCTACATCGCTGCAACAGAAGGTGAATCCACCCAACGCAAGCGAGTTCAACGAGAAGGCCGACAAAATGAAACCACCGTGGGCCTGGCCATGCAATACGGTGATAACTTATACTTCGGAGCATCTGCCGGAATAACCGGGATTTACTTCAGTGAATTGAGTAACTACTCAGAGAAATACCCTGCCGAAAACCGTGTTAAATCCTGGTCCTATGATGAAGACCTGAGCACATTTGGCACCGGATTCGTTGCCAGGCTGGGCGCGATTTACCGTGCGCATGAAAAAGTGAAAGTGTCGGCTTCCTATCAGACCAAAACAGTTACATATCTGCAGGATTATTACTCAACATCTGCTTCATCCTCCGTAGATACGCTAAGCTACTTTTCGAGCTCACCGGAGCTTATCGCTGAATACGTTCTGCGCAGTCCGTCGCAATGGACATTGGGTGCCTCTACCATCATCGGGAAGCTGGGAATGGTGAGCGTTGATTTTGCTCAAAGCGACTTCCGACAAATCAGCATGAGCGGCACCGATGAAAACACCTACGACTACAAAGCTGAGAATGCTTTGTTCGACACGCTATTTCGCCGCACGAATCAGCTAAGACTTGGTCTGGAAGCCCGCATACACAGCACCTACTATGCCCGCGCCGGTTATAGTATTCAGCAAAGCCCGTTGAGCGATGCGTCGAAAAGCATGAATGATCCAACCCTGGGATGGACAGCAGGAATCGGTTATCGCGATGACCATTTGTTTGCCGATTTGGCGGTATCTGGCAAACGCATTAAGAACAGCTATTACCTATATGATCCGGCTTTGGTGAATGCAGCTCTGTTGAGCGACCGCATTGTTCGAGTGCTTCTATCCGTTGGCGTGCGCTTCTGAGTGTGCCTCACCCAAATACCTGCGCACGGCATAATGCCCGAGGTAGATAAGAGGTGTAAGAAGTATAGCGATGATTAATTTCAGCAAATAGTTCGTTGGTGCAATTTGCCAAAAAGCTGACATAGGCAGCGTGCCCGGAAGAATAAAGCCGATGTAAATTACAATATAAGAGTCAATGAGCTGCGACACCACGGTGCTTCCTGTGCTTCGAAGCCAGATATGCTTGTTGCCCGTTTTCTGTTTTATCCAGGCAAACAAGGTCGCATCCAACAGTTGAGAAAACATAAAAGCACAAACGCTTCCGACAATCACCCACTGACTTTGACCAAACACCTTCGTAAACTCAAAGTCATTGGCCGTGTTAGGTGAAATAGCAGTATTAGCAGGGATAGCCAAGGCCACGGTCACCATGATAAAACAATAGCTGATGAGCGCGGCTGTAATCCAGGAAAGCCTGCGGATGGCCTTTTTGCCGTAGAATTCATTGATGAGGTCAGTACAAATGAAAACGAGTGGCCACGGAAGTACTCCCACCACCGTAACAAAAGGTCCGAATTCAGAACCAAAAAACGAGAATGTGAATGGTACATCGATGAGCTTGTTGCTGATAAGCTCCGCAGTAACGGCATTGGTAATAAAAAATCCGGCGAGAAACACGAACAGCCATTCGCGTCGGCTGCTCGCTGCAGTTATTGTGGATGTGCTCATGGTATGTAAACCTTAAAAGTGTAAAGTATGTTCATCTGCATAGAGCCTATGTGAATATGGTAAATTCCCTTTGACCATGACGTTGTATCAATCGTAAACTGGTACTCGGAATCCGCTGAATAAACAGTGCGGCCTGAATTATCCGTAATTGCGACTGTGCCTAAATCATCCAAACCGTAACCGTGCAATTTGCCGGAAGATGTGTAGATCTTAATACCATCGGAAACGACCTCAGGATGTAACAGCGGTGAATTGGGCACAGCCCACGTGTATTGTCCGCTGAGCAAGTTCCCAATTTTGATGCGACCCTGCCAGTTGTCGAGACCCGGTGTGGTTATTAATTCGTAATCGGAAACTAAACTCCAAGGCTGAGATGGATTTGTGCGATGCAATAGCACTATGCTATCTTCATTGTATCCGAACGTTTCGAGGTAATCAAAAAACAGTGGGTCGAAATACCTCGACTGGGAAGAATCGCCATAGTAGCGAATGGTAGCATTCAATACGCCTGTATCTCCACTTCGGAAAACATTCCACCAGCGATCAGGCGAAATATAATAATCGCCTTGTACCAGCGACTCATCGGCCTGTGCCCAGTGATTTTCAACACGCACAAAAACAGTATCACCCTCGGGCAAGTCAGATACTACAATATCCATCTCTGCATAATCGCAGTCGTTGGGTCCACTACCGTCAATAATGCGCTCCTCCGCCAACACAGCGAGGGCCAATCGATCGGCAGCATCGATGCAGGCATGCACCGGCTCAAACCCATTCGGCAATTGCACAGTTTCAAAACTGTTTGCTCCATTGACTATCACTTGAACCGAAGCACGATTGAGTTCAGCATCGAAAAACGTTACTTCCAGTGGTACTTCCTGCATCGACAAGCCATTGTAGTGGCTAAACTGCTTTACATGCACATCCCACAAGCCATTGCCAGCATCAGAATAAGAGTGAACTCGAAACTCCGGAAAACCGGGCGCAAACACCCACTGATCAAAGAAATAAGTAAGGTTTGCTTCGGTGTAGTCCTGAAAGAAATCGCGCAAATCGGCGCTGCTGGCATGTTGAAATGCACGTTGGTCCATCCATGCCCTGCAGGCTTCAAAGAAATCTTCATCGCCCATGTAGCTTCGCAGAGTGCGCGCAATATCGGCTCCCTTGTTATACACGTGGTCGCCGTAGGTAATATTCGAAGGCACACCCGAAACAGCATAACGCCCCCCATCGTTGCGGTGCGCATACAACAAGACATCTTTATGGTTGTCGCGCACAGCTTCGGTATATGCAACTGTTCCATAAAGCGCTTCCGTAAAAACCATTTCGCAAAAGCTTGCCCAACCTTCATTGAGCCACATATCACCTGCCGTTTCACACGTCACCAAATCACCCCACCAGTGATGGGATAACTCGTGTGCCATAAGTGTTTCGTAGGCTGTTGTGCCATCGAGAGTAGAACGCGGATAAGCAATATTGGTGGCATGCTCCATGGCTCCGGCATTGAAAGGAACGGCACTAAACCCGACTTTCGACCATCTGTATGGTCCAAAGCGGTTTTCGAAAGAGGCCATGGCTTCGTCGAGATGCGTGAAGCTGTTCTTCATATTGGTTGTATCTGAAGGCGCAGCAATGAGCCACATGGGTATTTCATTCCCCTCCACACTTATAAAACTCAACTCCGCGTGGGCATAGGAAGCCACTGCTATTCCCGCTAAATAAGTTGGTATGGTTTGATTCAATTGCCAATGAGTAAGAATGGAATCCTGGCCTATCACCTCCACTCCTTCACGCACACCGCTGCAATAGGCCTCCTTGATCTCAGTTGTCAGAACATGAAACGAATAGGTGCTTCTTTCAACGAAGTTATCGAAACACGGAAACCAAACGCGACCGAAATTATGCGGCACTGCATCGAAACCCACTCCCAAATTATAGGCATAACCCGAAGCAAAATAAAATCCGCCCCAGGTAGCATCCTGGGCGGGCTGACCATGATAAGCGACCCAAACTTGCAACGAATCGCCTTGCATGAGTGATTCTTGAGGTTGTATCCAAAGTGATTCACCGCCCTGGGCAAATTCCAAAGCACCATTGATTCCATAAACGCTATCGACTTGCAAAGCCTTTAAGTCCAAATGAATCGATGCGACATTGTCCATCAGGCTCACCAAATCGATTCGGCATGTAGCCGAAACTAGAGCCGATGACATCGCACGCATATCGATGGAGATGTCGTAATGCAGGATGTCGAGCGTGTCGCTGCGCACATTGGCCGGATCGGTAACTCCGCCGCCGCCTCGTAGTGGAATGTGTCGCTTGGAAGATTGGCAGTTGGGGTGTTGTGCATGCAAAGCAGAAACACACAGCAACAAAAAGAATACAAGGTAGCGCATGCCCCAAAAGTAAGGCAACAGACAACTTTTTATCGGTAGGGTATGCAACCTTACAGGTGTACTGATAGTCAGTTCAACTATACCACAAGGCCAATGTATGAAACCAAGCAGTGAGCTATTTGACCTTATTTGTACTCTCACTAAGAGCGAGAAGCGCTTCTTTAAGCTACAAAGTTCCCTGCAAAGCGGTGACAAGAATTACGTAAGGCTGTTCGACCTCATTGAAAAAATGGAGTCTTACGACGAAGAGCTCGTTAAGAGCACCTTCAAAGGAGAGAAGTTCATCAAGCATTTACCTTCTGAAAAAAACCATCTATACAAGCTTATTCTCAAATCGCTCCGCAGTTACTACAGCGAAACTTCCATTGCCAGTTCACTCAAACAGGAAATCAAAAACGTTGAGATTCTGTATAACAAGGGGCTCTTCGATGAATGCACCAAGTTTATTGAACGAGCCAAGAAAACTGCTATACGCTATGAGAAATTCTACTATCTGTTTGAATTGATATCGTGGGAAAAGACATTGCTGGAAGAAGCGTTTGAAAATGGTCAATTCGTAGACTTGGACATCCTTATCCGAGAAGAGCAGGAAGTACTCGATAAGTTACAAAACCTGACGGCATACCATGTCCTCTATTCGAAAATCAACTATGTATTTCGCAGCGGTGGGTATAGCCGCATGGAAGAGAATACACGTATCATCAATGAGATTGTAGAACACCCGCTCATCAAGGGAAAAAACACTGCTCTTTCCAAACGTGCCGCTACGATATGCTATTACACACAGGCATTTTGTAATGTTGCCAAGGGAAACACGGAAGTGGCCTTGGAAAAATACCGGAAGGTGAAGGAGATTCTGGACGAGCACACCGACTTACGCGCTGATTTGGCGAAGCGCTATATCCGAACGCTTTCGCAAATGATTCAATGCCTGCTTGAATCGAAGCAATTCGAAGAAGCCGAGAAATACATTCTTCAACTGAAGCAGCTTTCGGAAACCGAGGGTTTCGATACACCCGATGCCACTGCTCGCATACAAACGGAACTGACTCTAAGTAATCTCAAAAAGTACATCCATACAGCACGATTTAGCGATGGCGTTACTGCCATGAATTCTGAGTTGGAGTTGATTAAATCACAGGAGCATACTTTGCACAAGGAGATTGCCTTGCGCATGTATTATTATATGGCCTACTTGAACTTTGGTGCCGGGCAGCACAGCAAAGCGCTGCAGTGGCTAAACCGGGTTATCAACGACAATGAAAATGATCTTCGCCAAGACCTATACGGGTATGCACGATTGTTCAACATTGTGGTGCACTTCGAATTAGGCAATATCGAATTGTTGGAATACACCATCAAGTCAACTGCTCGATACTTACAAAAGCGCAATCGCGACTTTGAAATAGAAAAGCTCATTTTAGATCAGTTTAAGAAACTGATTCGCTTGCGCACGGCAACTGCTAAGAAGGAGCAGCTTGAGGACTTTAAGGAAAAGCTATCACAATTGGCTAAGCACGAAGACGGAAAGGCACTACTTCGATACTTCGATTTCAACACCTGGATAAGAAGCAAGCTGGAGCAATGTACTTTTGAAGAAATACTGAACCATCATTGAATAAAAAAGCCCCGCAAATGCGGGGCTTTCCAATTATTGCAATATTACTATTTCAAGGCCTTGGCCAATTCATCATCCATACGAGCTTGCTCTTCAATCGCCAGTTCGGCATCAACGAGAATACGTCCGCTGTGCTCATCGACCATTACACGCTTGCGGCTGGCCACGTCCAATTGCTTTTGAGGAGGCAACTGAATGAACGAACCAGCAGATGCTTCACGCTCGATAGGAACGACTGCCATACCGTTGGGAGCACCTGAGCGAATGCGCTCATACGCGTTGAGTAATCTCTCTTCGATAAGCTTCTTGGCTTCATCACTTTTCTTGCGAAGAATCTGCTCCTCCTTTTCGGTAGAAGCGACAATATCATCCAATTCAGAACGCTTCAACTTCAGGTCGCCTTTACGTTCCTGAAGCTTAGTCTCGGTAACCGCTAACAAATCCTGCTTGGTATTCAGACTCATTTCAAACTCTTTGATGCGTTTGTTGTGTAACTGAATCTCCAACTCCTGAAACTCGATTTCCTTATTCAGCGAGTCGTACTCACGATTGTTCTTGACATTGTTGAGTTGCTCCTTGTACTTCGTAATGAGGGCTTCTGAGTTTTTGATACCGTTTTTCTTTCCGACGATTTCCTCGTGGAGGTTTTTAACGTCCTCCGTCAGGTTAGCCAAACGAGCTTCCATACCGGCAACATCGTCCTCAAGATCTTCTACCTCCAACGGCAGCTCTCCGCGCATTGCGTGGATTTTGTCGATGCGTGAGTCGATCAATTGGATGGCATACAACGCGCGCAACTTTGCTTCAACGCTGATACCTTTTTTGTCGTCGCTTTCTGCGAATGCCAAACGGGGTGCTGTTTTTGAACTCATATCTTCCTCTTCGCTTTTTATGGATTTCTCTTTTGGTTTTTCAATGATCGCTATTGGGGCAAACTTGACTCCCGGTTTGCCATCGGGTGCCGGAGGCACGTAAATCGGATTCGCCACAGGCTTTGCAGGCGCATCCGCTGAAGCCACCGGAACACGGGGGCGCAGCGGTCGGGTTGAATCCGGGTCGATACCCGCGAAGGCTGGCTTAAACAAATCCTCCTTTCCGTTTGAACCCTTGGCTGCAGGTTTAGCAACCGCTTTGGCCTGCACTGCAGGTTCAGCTTTCTTTACTGCCGGTTCTTTCACAATGGGGACGGTGGTTTTCTCCACCTTCTTTGCAATCGGCTTTTCTACCTTCTTGGCAATTGGCTTTTCTACCTTCTTGGCAACAGGCTTTTCAGCCTTTTTCGGAGCTACCGGTGTCGCCGCCTTTTTGGCAATGGGTTTCGCCACCTTCTTAGGGGCCGGTTTCACCACTTTTTTGGCTGTCGGTTTCGCTCCTTTTTTCACGACAGGTTTTACAACCTGCTTGGGAGCAGGTTTTGCAGCTTTTTTAGCCACAGGCTTGACAACCTTCTTGGCCGGTGCCTTCTTTATGGGCTTGGCCGCGGGTTTTGCCGATTTGCTATTCTTCTTGGGGGCCGGTTTGGCCACTGCTTTTTTCTTAACTACCGGTTTTACGGGCTTCTTTGCTGCTGCTGGCTTTACGACCTTTTTGGCCGGCTTGGGCGCAACTTTCTTTTTGGCAGCAGGCTTCACCACCTTGCCGGACTTGGCCGGCTTTACCGTCTTCTTCGCCTTGGCAACAGGAGCTTTCACCGCCTTCTTTGCGGGGGCCTTCTTTGCTGGGGCTTTTACTGGTTTTTTAGCCATCGTGGTTACGTGTAAAAAACAGGATTGGTATCAATCGCTGTTAAATGGGACGCGAAAGTAGGGAATTTTTGCCTAAACCAATCACCCAACAGCTCAATTGTAAACTGTTCGCTTTCAAAATGTCCGATATCGGCGACTACTATTTTACCATCTGCATCAAAAAACTGGTGGTACTTGAAGTCAGAGGTCACAAAAACATCAGCACCCGCGGCAATAGCATCGGCAAGGAGGAAACTACCACTTCCCCCACAAACAGCGACGCGCTTCACCGACTTTTTGAGGGGTCTGGTATGGCGAATCAATGATGCGTTCATGGATGTTTTCAGCAACCTAAAAAAGCTTTCCAAATCCACCTCCTCCTCCAACTCTCCCACCATTCCGCTTCCCACATCCTGCAAAACATTACCCAGCATAATCCACTGATGAGCAACTTCTTCATAAGGGTGGTTTTGAATCATTGCTTCATGCACTTGCTGTTTGAGCCATCTTGGCACCAAAAAGCTCAAACTATTCTCTGCTTCCACATGTCTAGTTCCCTTCTCGCCCAAAGTCGGATTTGCGCCATCTTGTGGACGAAATGTGCCCTCGCCCGTTAAAGCGAAACTGCACTCATCATAATTACCAATGTGGCCACCACCCGACTGAAAAACGGCTTGACGAATAGCCTCTGTATGCTCAACCGGCACAAATACTTCCAGCTTCAGCAGTTCTTCGCGCCGAGGCGCCAAAATTCGTAACTTGCTCAGGCCTAGCTTCTCTGCAATCTTTCGATTAACGCCATGCTTCACATTGTCGAGGTTCGTGTGTATAGCATATATGGCCACGTCATTGCGCACAGCTTTAATGACAGTTCGCTCGATATAATTCCTTCCGGTAATCCTTTTTAACCCGCTGAAAACGATTGGGTGATGGGCGACCACCAAGTTGCATCCTTTCGCTATGGCCTCATCAATCACTTCCTCAGTGCTATCAAGGCAAAACAATACTGCCGTAATGGTTTGCCCTGGATTTCCTACCAACAGGCCACTATTATCATAACTTTCCTGTAACGCAGGGGGGGCCCACTCTTCGAATGCGGCAATGATTTCCTTCAAAAGCATGGCTGCAAATTACACAATGCAAAGTGGCAAGTGCAAATAGTAAACAAATTCATTGCAAATAAGATACACTTAAATCTGACAAGTCGACTATATTCGCCATATGTATCGGGGTAGAAAATGGTTGAAGCCTTTAGGAATGATTTATAGTGCCTTAATTAGGCTGCGCCATGCTCTTTACAACAGCAAAATAATCAAACCGGAAATAGGCAAACTCCCTACAATCGTTATCGGGAATCTTGCTTTGGGAGGAACCGGTAAAACCCCTCATGCCGAGTATGTTCTTAGACAGCTTCGCCAATGGTGCAAACCTGCGCTGCTTTCAAGGGGGTATGGACGCGAAACAAGGGGTTTCGTTTGGGCGAATCGTGTGAAGGCCTCAGCATCCATCATTGGAGATGAGCCGATGCAAATCCATTTGAAGTTTCCTGACTTGGTTGTAGCCGTTTGTGAAAACAGACTTCGGGGTATCGAGTATCTGAAAAACCTCACCAATAGCAATGTCGTCGTACTTGACGATGCTTTCCAACATCGAAAACTTCAGGGCGACTTCAATATACTGCTCACCTGCTACGATAATCCCTACTGGAAAGACAGTGTCGTGCCGGGAGGATCACTGCGCGACATAAAACAGTCCGCTCGCAGAGCTGATGCCATCATCGTCACTAAATGTCCGGAGGATTTGGGGCGCGATAAACAGGAGGAAGCAATACGGGCGATTCGACCTAGAAAGAATCAGCAGGTTTTCTTCACCCGCATGGAATATGGCGATGCCTATCCACTGAATGGCGAAGCGGCATCCCTTCAGGCCGGAAGCAAGGTAATCGGTCTGGCCGGCCTTGCCGACGACACCTCGTTTCGACAATATCTGGACTCTCGATATCAATCGGTTTATTTCGAATCATTTGCAGATCATCACACTTTTTCACCAAAGGAGGTGGAGCAGTTATGGTCTAAGTATGGTACTTTTGCCCAAGCGATAGTGACCACCGAAAAAGACGCTGTTCGTCTGAGAAACATAACGGTTCCTGAGGGTATTCCGATTTTTGTAATACCGATTACTGTTGTCTTTCTCAACAATGAGTCGGCCTTCGTTCAGTTGCTTCGCTCCACTTGAACTCACTCACGCATGCGACATTCCTGTATTCCATTTACTTCGCGACTTGTTGCGTTTTTAGTTGTTTCAGCTGCCGTTATTGGATGTAATTCCGGACCGAAAGGTTCCATACAAGGAAAAATTGAAGGCGCGCAAGGAAAAACAATCTTCCTTGAGCGTTTCGTCAATAATCGAATGGTATTCACCGACTCAGCCGTTATTGGAAGTGACGGGGGCTTCTTATTGGTGCCATCCAAACCACTAGAGCTCAACTACTACCGCATTGTGATTGATAAGGCCAACTCCTTGGCATTAATTACCGATAGCACAGAGTCGACTTCGGTAAAGGCCACCTTGGGTGAGTTCACCGAATCAGCTTCCGTATGCGGATCTGCGCATTCGGAGGAATTGCATGAACTGGAAAGTAAGTGCGCGCCCTTTGACAAAAAAGAACTTGAAGCGCGCCAACGAATAACTCAGCCGGATTTGAGCGCCGAAGAAAAGCAAATGCTCAACCAGAGCATGGCAGAAAACCGCCGTGAAATGGTGAAGTGTATCAAAGACTGGTTGGTTACGCACGAATCGTCACCGGCGGCGCTCATAGCGATACAGCGCCTCGATCCGCGCACCGAACTGGCTACGTTCAACAAGATTTTCGCGAATCTGAGCGAAAGCTTCGGTCATACGCTGCTCTATAAGGCTATGAAGCAGGAACTTGCCAAGCTGAGCAACCCCGGAAAACAGCAGTCCGCCGAAACGAACTCGGCCATTGCCGTGGGCCAACCCGCCCCTGAAATTGCCCTCAACGACCCGCAGGGAAAGCTACGCAAGCTCAGCGACCTGAAGGGCAAAACGGTGCTGATCGACTTTTGGGCGAGCTGGTGCGGACCCTGCCGAAGAGAAAACCCGAATGTGGTGGCGGCTTACAATAAGTACAACAAAGACGGTTTTGAAGTATTTTCGGTGTCGCTTGACCGGGCAAAAGATGCCTGGTTGCAAGCCATCGAAGCCGATGGTTTGCTATGGCCGAACCACGTGAGCGATTTGAAGTGGTGGGAAAGCGAAGCAGCCAAAACCTACAATGTGCACTCGATTCCGTTTACCGTTTTGGTAGACAAAGAAGGAAAGATACTCGGCCACAACTTGCGTGGCCCTCTGCTTGAGGAGAAGCTCAAAGCGATTTATGGCCGCTAGCCGGCCCGTATTTGTAACAGTTGATAGGTAACAGCGTCTCGAAAGGGGCGCTGTTGCTTTTTATACAATGCCGTTTCAACCCGTATTTTCGCAAACAACTATTTAACCTCTTTCAATGAGAATCCTCTCACTCCTCATTTGCGTGTTCATCACAAGCTCACTTCGTGCACAACAGCCGAACTACTTCCAGCAAAAAGTCGACTACACCATCTCAGTCACCCTCAACGACACAGAGCATTCTCTTTCAGCGTTCGAGACTTTCAACTATACCAACCAAAGCCCCGACATACTTGACAAGCTGTACATACACCTATGGCCTAACGCTTATAAGAACGCGAAGACGGCCATGTCTAAACAGAAATTCCGCCAGGGCGATTTCTTTATGTTGTGGGCAAAACCAACTGCCAAAGGCTACATCGACTCGCTCGACTTCAAGGTGGATGGTACGCAGGTGAAGTGGGAATACTTCGAAGGGCAAGAGGACATCGCTGTGCTAGCGCTGCCCAAACCGCTAAAGCCAGGTGAAACGATTCGCGTGAGCACTCCTTTTTATGTGAAGCTCCCCAGCGGATCTATTTCTCGCCTGGGACACATCGACCAAAGCTACCAAATCACGCAGTGGTTTCCGAAGCCGGCGGTGTATGACAACAAAGGCTGGCACCCCATTCCCTACCTCACGCAAGGCGAATTTTACAGTGAGTTTGGTAGCTTCGATGTGAAGATTACGTTGCCCGAGAACTATACAGTGGGCGCCACCGGCAATCTGCAAACGCAATCGGAAATTGAGCGTATGGATAGACTGGCCAACGAGGTAAGTTCAGATAAAACAATGGACTTTCCTCCTTCCTCACCGAACATGAAAACACTGCACTACACCCAAAGCAACGTGCACGATTTCGGTTGGTTTGCCGACAAACGTTGGATGGTGCGCAAGGGCGAAGTGGAGTTGCCTGCAAGCAAGAGAAAGGTTACTACCTGGGCCCTTTATACACAAGCCGAAAAAGCGATTTGGGAAGAAGAAGGAATCCGCTCCATCAACGACGGGCTTTATTACTACTCGCTCTGGTCGGGCGATTACCCGTATGATGTATGCACCGCAGTTGACGGCACCATCAGTGCCGGCGGTGGTATGGAGTATCCCAACGTAACCGTCATCGGCAGCTCGGGCAACGCATCACAACTGCGCACCGTTATCATTCACGAAGTAGGTCACAACTGGTTCTACGGTATACTCGGAAGCAACGAGCGCGACAATGCCTGGATGGACGAAGGAATCAATTCATTCTTTGAAACGCGCACACTCATGGCAACTCGAAAAGACAGCGCTATGAATATTGGCATTCAGGTGGGGCAAATGGATATACAGAAATTGCTTGGTCTCGAGAACCTTTCGTACAACTACCTCACGGAAGAACTCCCCTACCTCCTCGCAGCGCGCACCGGTGAAGACCAACCCATACAAGCACCCAGCGACGACTACACCAACCTCAACTACGGCGGAATCGTTTACAAAAAAACAGCGCTCGCCTTCAACTACCTCATGGCCTATCTAGGCGAAGCTGAAATGAACCGCTGCATGGCGGCGTATTTCGAAGCGTGGAAATTCAAGCACCCCTCGCCCGATGACCTCGAAGAGATATTCGAGGCAACCTCAGGTAAAAACCTGGACTGGTTCTTTGACGAACTCATCCCGACAACGCACCATGTAGATTATGCCGTGCGTTCAGGCAAGTCGAAGGATGGTGTATACTCGGTGAAAGTCAAAAACCGCGGACAAATAGCGTCACCCTTTGCAGTCGAAGTACTGCGCAACGGTGAATCGAAATCGTTGGTTTGGACCGAAGGAATTAAACCGCGAAGCAGCACACGCGTTACTATTTCGGCTGAAAAGGGTGATATCGTGAAGGTGAACCCGATGACCGGTATTCCTGAATACAACAGAAACGACAACACCCTTCGCACGGAAGGCATCATGCGCACCGTTGAACCCACCACTTTCAAATTCCTGAGCAGTGTGGACAATCCGGATCATTCGCAGCTCTTCTGGATTCCACTGGTTGGTTGGAATGAATATAATAAATGGATGCTAGGTGTAAACGTGCACAACCGCACAGTGCCAAGAAAGAACTTTCAATGGAGCGCCTCGCCCATGTACAGTTTTACTTCAGGTACCCTTGCAGGTTTGGGCCACATAGAATATAATAATGGCACTTGGGCTGCGGGCGTTCAAGCACGAAGATTTGGTATTGCAAATTCAGTATTGGAGGAAGAAGAAGCTGTTCGCAGTTACGATGTACTGAACCCCTATGTTCACTATAAAATGTTTCGCAACCGCACAGCGAAAGATTGGAGTGGGTCGGTGCGCCTATCCTACTTCACTATCGCTGAGTGGTACAAGGAAAACCGAGAGCCCAAATTCAACGACTTCATCTATTTCCCTCAAGGAACTGACAGCACCGTGCGTGCCGATCAATGGCGTGGCGACATTGAACTCAAAAAGAAACTTCCACGCAGCACATTCACTTGGCACAGCCAAGTCGAAATCGGCGATTTCACCAACATGAACATCATGCACCAACATACTCTCAGCCACGAGTGGGTATACAAAGGCAAGGGAGCGAAAAAAATCAGAACCCGACTCTATGCAGGTTTGGGTAATGGTTTTTATCTGAATGCAACAGGCCAATACGGTGGAGTGCGCAGCAACAATGACAGCCCCGGCAATGGCCTGCGCGGTGACTACCTGTACGAAGGTCTTTTCCTCGGGCGCGACCAGCAAACGGGATTGCTCTCACAACAATTCATGCGCACCCAAGGCGGCATGGCAGCGCCAACAACCCAATCGGCCAACGGATTTTTGCTCTCCTTGAATACCGAAATAGATGTTCCCTTTAAGCTACCCCTTGGTATCTACGGAGGTATTGCTGCTATGAAAAACAACAGCGACAACGGAAACATTCGGACCACCAACACTGATGTGCGCACCCTCTGGAATGCGGGCGTTTGCGTTCGTGTTATTCCGAATGTGCTCAAGGTGTATATACCGATTGTTTATTCGCAAAGCATCCACGATGAAGTAAACTCGCGCTCACTTAACTTCGCACAAAGCATCTTATTTGAATTCAACATCGATGGTATGAATCCATTCAAGATTGCCGAAAACATTGCCAACCGATAAATACGATGTCGAACGCACGCACCAAGATTTACTTCGCCTCCGACTTTCATTTGGGATCTCCCAATGAGGAAGTGAGTCTTGCGCGCGAGAAGAAAATCGTGGCTTGGCTGGAAGCAGCGCGGGCCGATGCCGCCGAGATTTTTCTGGTAGGCGACCTCTTCGACTTCTGGTTTGAATACAAGCGCGCAGTACCTCGAGGCTACACGCGTTTGCTCGGTAAGATTTCCGAAATCACCGACAGCGGCATTCCGGTGCATGTATTTACCGGCAACCACGACATGTGGATATTCGATTACTTGCCGAAAGAGTGTGGCGTGCATGTGCACCGCGAGCCGATTGAACGTACCTGGGGCGGAAAGCAATTTCTCATTGGCCACGGCGACGGATTGGGCCCCGGCGATCATGGCTATAAATTCATCAAGCGCGTCTTCGCCAGTAAGGTTTGCCAATGGCTATTTGCAAGGCTACACCCCAACTTCGGGATATGGCTCGCAAGCTCGCTCTCGGGCTACAGCCGCAGCACAACCGGACACAAAGACCAGGTATATCTGGGTGATGAGAAAGAATGGTTAATCGTGTATTGCCGTGAGGTATTGGAAAAAAAGCACTACGACTATTTCATTTTTGGACATCGGCACATGGCCATCGACTTCAGTCTCAACGAACGTGCTCGTTACATCAATTTAGGCGAATGGATGCACCAGGAGTCTTGGGCTTGCTGGGATGGTGAGGAGCTCACGTTGATGAATCCTGCCATTAAAGTATAATTGAAGGTTGAAGGTTAGCTGCCCCTATTTGCCTACAATCCTGCTATCCTACAACCCTCCCCTTTCACGGCTTAATCGCCTCTTCCCACACTGCGCTCCAGCCAATCCACTCACCTTGTTCGGCGACGGTTTCATTGTGCCAGAGCGATACAAAATCACCGCCTGTATGGCGCACTTCGGCTTTCAGTTGAGCAACCACCTGCATGGCCTCAAGCGTATCAAGTTTCTGGTATTGCCTGAGTGTAGAATCCATTACCACTACCGGGTGAACAATCAGTGAAGTCGTTTCATTTTTTTCTACATCAAACCATTTAAACGAATGTGCCGTACCGGCTCGAAAGCCCGGCACATCCGCATAACCCATCGAATGGTCGTGCAAGACACCACAATCCAAGAGGCGTCGATACGTTACCGGCAACTTGAACTTCAGAAAGTGCTGTCGGCTGTGGGTCACCTTCTCTCCCATGATTGTTTCCAACCGGGCAATCTCCTTCATGAGTATGCGCACGTCGTGATGACTTTCATAACCGGGATGAATGCCCACCGTGGCCCCTCCGTCGTGCATATCCTGAATCCGCTCACGCAATTGTGCATTGCGATAATCCACGTTGATGTCGTGTCTGGAAGGATCGGCCAGCAGAAAGAAACAACGCATCTCGATGTGTTGCGACAAGCAAGTGTCGAGAATATACTCGTAGGTATCAAACGGATCTTGTTCGTCGGCCAGCACGCATTTCATTCTCCTTGCGGCCCGGACGGGGTTCAATCGAAGCAGATCGAGTGCAAATCCGCCGAAGGTTCGACGAACGCCCTTGTATCGAAACGCGAAAGCGCTGTCAACGTCAATAGTTGCCACCGTGCGGAAAGATGCCACTTGAGGGTGAAAGCCGGGGTAGAATCTCCGAATTTCGTCGTGCACCTCCATACGCCAAAGATCGGCCCATGGCCTCTTCAGGAGTGCAGCACCTCCCCAAGCGGTGTAGCCTGAATATCGGCCATGCTCATCGAAAGAAGTCGCGGTGTACTCTTCATAGCGTGAAAGCAGAAAAAAACAAGCGGCAAACGGATCGAATCGGCCGCTTCCATCGAAATCGGGGTATGCCATAGTATTCCTATAACAAACCGGCGGTTGCATCGGTTTCAATGCGTGATTCCAGAGAACATCCACCTGCGGGAACACAGGTACCTCCGCAACTGGGCATGGCTCGTTGCTATACCAAATGCGCATCTCGGCCGTGCTTGCAAACAAGGATGCATCTGAAGTTACACGCAAAGCCTCACCCGAAAGCGAAAACATCCACCGCAGGGTGTAATCGAGTCGAGGGTGAAGAATTGGGGTGTATACGAGCACGGTTTACAAGAATTGAATGATTGAACTGCAAATTTGTTCCGCGGCCCGACCATCACCATAGAGCTGAGGCCAGCTTTCGAAGGAGCGCTGCATCAGTATCTGAGCAGCATCGAGAATGCGCTTGGTATCGGCATCGGCTACGATAGCGTGACCACCATGAGTGAGCTCCACCCATTCTGTCTCAGGGCGCAAGATCACGCAAGGACGCTGAACGAAGTACGCCTCCTTTTGAAGTCCGCCGCTATCCGTAAATACCAGGCGTGAAGCAGCTAGCAATGCAATCATCTGCACATAACTGGCAGGTGGAACCAACCGCAATCCTGCTGCTGTTAAATGATCCTGCTGTTCTGCACTCAAAAACTTCAGCAATCGCGGGTGAGTGGGCAACACAACGGGCATTTCGTGTTCAGCCGACCACTGCTTCAGTGCATCGAGGATGCCGTTGAGCCTTTCCGGAAAATCCGTATTGTTATCGCGGTGAATCGTCGCTACAGCATAGTTGCCCTTCTGAAGCCCTAAAGCCTCCAGGTATGCATCGCCCTCGGGTCTATTTGAAAAGTGAATTGCATTGTCGTACATCACATCTCCACTGCGCAACACTAGCGGTTTATCGATTGTAGGTGCGTGATTCGCTTCTGTGTTGAAACCCTCGCGGTTGAGGTTATCGATTGCTGTTTGCGTAGGAGCAAATAGTAAGGTAGAAACGTGGTCAGTAGCAATGCGGTTGATTTCTTCAGGCATGCGCTTATTGAACGAACGCAAACCAGCCTCCACATGCACCACCGGAATGAACATCTTGGAAGCCACCATTGCAGCGGCAAGCGTGGTATTAGTGTCGCCATAAACAAGGACTGCTGCAGGTTTTTCATCCAAAAACACCCGCTCCAAGCCCTCCATGATGCGCGCAGTTTGAACTGCGTGGGAACCCGAACCTACGGCCAGGTTGTGAGCAGGGGCAGGTATCCCCATTTCATCGAAAAACACTTGCGACATGCCCTCGTCGTAGTGCTGACCTGAGTGCACCAGCACCTCCTGCAGCTTTCCTTCGCCCAGTTTCTTGACCGCACGCGAGAAGGCAGCAGCCTTGATAATCTGAGGTCGTGCGCCCACTATCGTAATAATCTTCTTCATTCTTTCAATTCGTTTTCATCACAGAAACTGTAATAACCGCTGTCGGTCACAACCAAGTGATCAATGACAGGGCATTCCAGCATTTGTCCGCAATACACCAGTCGTTTGGTAAGCTGCCGATCTTCACTGCTTGGCTCTCGGTTTCCGCTCGGGTGATTGTGGGCCACAATAATACTCGCTGCATTATTCTCGAGCGCAATTCGGAACACCTTTTTTGGATCGGCAATGGTAGCGCTGAGTCCTCCCTCGCCCACTTTGTCGACCGAGAGCACACGGTTGGCCTTACTCAGGGTGATAACCCAAAACTCTTCATGCGGTAGGTTCCACATGTATTCGAGCATACGCTCATAGGCATCGCGGGAGTGCCTTATGGAGGCCGACTGTTTGCTGACGGAAGCCATTTTGCGTTTGGCCAGCTCAAGTGCCGCGACCACCACTACAGCCTTGGCGGGGCCCATGCCCTTGAACTGAGTAAGTTCTTTGCACTTCATCGCACCAAGCGCTTGCAAATCGTGCTTTACACCTTGCAAGATGCGCCTGGCCATGTCGAGAGCGCTCTCCTCGCGCGTGCCCGAACCAATGAGTAAAGCCAGCAATTCAGCATCGCTCAAGGCCTGTGTTCCCTTCAGCAGCAGTTTTTCGCGTGGTCGCTCATCGGGCGACCACGCCTTGATAGAGAGTGTTTTTTCCATGGCCGCAAAAGAAAAAAGGCCCTCCGATTGGAGAGCCCTTCATTATTCCTAATGGGAATATCGTATTACTTCAGTTTGTTCACAAACACTTGAGCCTTACCCTTAAGGTTGCCCGCTTTGTTTTTATGAATCACGCTGTTTTTAGCGAGTTTATCTAGCATACTAACCACCTTAGGAAGAAGGGCAGACGCCTCTTTCTTGGTAGTCAACGCACGCAACTTACGCATGGCATTGCGCATGGTTTTGTGGTAGTATTTGTTACGCAGACGCTTGGCGTTGTTGCTACGAATGCGAGTAATTGCTGATTTGTGGTTTGCCATTGTTCTATAAAATTCGGGCGGCAAATATAGTGTGAACTTGTTTGGATGCAAAAAAAAAGGAAAAAAAGGAAAAATGATAAAATGGCGAGTGGCTGCACTAGGGCATTCGCCACTCGCCGTTAGCCACTCGCCACTTCTCTGAACTGTGTGCCGCTTCCCTTGTTTTAAAAGTATGCAAAACGCCGAAGAACTTGACCGCATCATCCAAATGGCCTGGGAAGACCGTACGCCGTTTGAGGCTATTTACGTCCAATTCGGATTGAAGGAAGATGGCGTGAAAGCGCTCATGAAGCGAGAGTTGAAAGCGAGCAGCTACCGTCTGTGGCGTGAACGGGTAGAAGCTTGCGGAACGAAGCACGCGAAACTGAGAAGTGAAGACATAGGCCGCTTTAAGAGCAAGGCACAGCGGGCCATCACGAACAACAAAATCAGCAAACGATAAAAATGAGTACATACATACTAGCCGGCGCGAACAGCGCCATTGCCAAGGCCACAGCCGTTCAGCTTATGGAACAGGGGC
>Ga0315899_10001536_pt1 | contig 26327 bp, 9 predicted proteins | sample LakEriMetagenome_2_FD_203518 | JGI IMG/M metagenome (GOLD analysis project Ga0315899, IMG submission 203518) | Freshwater fungal communities from buoy surface, Lake Erie, Ohio, United States - Buoy 4 MA112 | ecosystem: Environmental > Aquatic > Freshwater > Lake | place: USA: Lake Erie, Ohio... | reverse complement strand
TGCGGGCATGCTGCGTCTCTGGTTGATAAACATGCGTGCAAAAGCATCCCGCCGCGCCCAGTTGTGTGTGCTCGCCCTCATTCGAATGGTCAATGTGTTTTGTCCAGGAGAAAGAATATGTGGATCTTCAAATTGCGCATGCCGACTTGCAAAACACAAAAAGAACGCTGGATGCTGAGAAAGGCAGAGTAACTGCACAGGGCCGCAGGGACGTGAGCATGGACGGAGACGCTGAACTCGTCGATCAATACATGCCTACCGTTCCCATTACCCCTCCCTCTCTGTACTCTGTGTAAGGGGTACGGAGTAAGACATTTCGCTGAGGGCGATTAGTTGCTGACGCCGATGAAGGTGGTGGGGGAAACCCTGAAACAGAAAGAGGAGTGCGACACCTACACACAATTATCCCGAGCACTTGTTTGCTTGCCTGATACGTAAAGACAGGCACCTGTCGATCGTGATTCCTGGCATGCTCGACATGCTCGCATGAGGTTAATGTTTAAAGAGGATAATGTTCAAATCTCTGGAGCACCGCCAGAGATCCTCGGTTGAGCTCTTTCTTTCACATTATTATCCTGTATTACTGTACAACTCGGAATTCATGTATTGAATCGTCTCCTTCCCTGTATTTGTCACACCTCGCTCATTCCCCCCCTCCTCGCTCGCTCGCACTCTCACGCCCTATTTTTGTTCCCGCTCGCCTCTTTTTGCCCGGACATCATCCGAATTCCGCGGATCCGGGAGGTATAGAGTAGTGGCGTGCATTAGGCGGTCGGGTGGGCGAGCCAGCACTATTGGCAGTGTACCATCAGCAGTGAAGGCACAACCAACGACGTTGACCGCAGCCTGTTTCGGTTGGAGGAGGCAGTCGCCAGGGCAAGTGGGAAGCACAATGTCAGATGCACCTAGCACTTCTAAAGCACCTGAGACTAGACTCACTGCAGTCGTGAAAACCCCTACAAATGTTTGCCTTGTATCCGTAGTAAAGATTGTCGTGTAATATGGCACTCTTCGTGCTATTTTTACGCGAGTTGCGTGAACGAAAATACTCTGCTCGATGCACACATTTGGGCACTATCTACTTGCAAAGATGCTTCGGATCTGACACGTTCGTTCAGAACGCAGGATCCAAGGAGCAGTTTTTGGGTGATGGGGCAGCAGATACTGACCGAAACGGTAGGCATGTATTGATCGACGAGTTCAGGGTCTCCGTCCATGCTCACGTCCCTGCGACAGAATGGCACACGTGGCAGCACAAGATCAGAGCAGATTTCGTTGTCGTGAGTAGAACACACACACACACACCCACACCCACACCCACCCACACACCCACACCCACACCCACACCCACAAACACAGACACGTATACGAAAGCTCAACTGCGAGTGTACGAAGAAGAGGGAAAGAAAGCAAGCCTAACCAGACATGGACACTATTGTCGAGGCACACAGCTCCCACAAATGCTGAGCACATGGAAAAAGCACATCCGAGCAAACAATCCGCCAAGATGATGCGACTCAGCTCAACGCCTGTCTGCACATTCCACACAATGACAGTCCTATCCATACTGCCAGAGCACACCCTTAGATGGTCTGAGGAACTTTCATGCGCGGAAAAGGCACACGCGACCACTGCTTCTGTGTGTGCTCGCAGCCTGCACACCACGGGCAAGTCTACGGTGGGCTCATTCAAGCGGTACACAGCGTCAGGGATATCCCAGACTCGGAGCGTCTTGTCTTCACTGCCCGTGCAAATGCGTCGCGAGTCATCAGACCATGCCACGCAGAGCACGGCCTTGCGGTGGCCCTCGGCTCGAGCACGCAGGGGCTGGTTTGCTGCGGCTTGGCCATCCCACAGCAACAGCCTTTTGTCGGTGTCACCGCCCGCGATTAGTTTGCCGTTGGGCGCGTAGCTCGCTGCGATGACATCCCGCTGGTGGCCTCCGAACGTCTGAGTGGCACCTCCGGACGCATCCCAAAGCCGCAGGGTCTTGTCGCGCGCCGCCGTGCATACCGACTTATTGTCAGGCGAGAAGCGAGCTGAATTGACACTCTGCGAGTGGCCAGTGAGGCGAGCTTTGACGCTGCTGCTGAATGCGCCTTGCGTCAAGCCGGACACCTCCCAAACGAGCACATCCAAGTCCAAGAGGACTGCAGCTACCATCTGCAGGTTGTTGGAGAGCGACACAAAGGCGCAGAGATTTCGGACAAGCTGCGCCGGGGCCTCTTCTTGCTCCTGGCCTCCCTTCTTTTTCGACAGCGCCGCAAACGGCGTCAAGAGAGAGATCATGAGCATTTGGTCATTCTGCCCTGCCGTGACTAGTCGCGACTCATCTTGCGTGAAGGCAACGGCAGAGATGCCGCCTTGATGCCGAATGCTACTGACGACGGGATTTGCCCTGGCCGAGAGACACGGGAATTGAAAGACGGACAAGTCGCCAGCCGTGTCTCCTGCCGCCACCAGCATGCCGTTGCCTGATCTTGTCACGCAGCTCAGGCCGGCAGAGAGAGCGACACGTAAGCCCTGCACTGGCCAGCCCAAAGGAAGCGTCCACGTGTTCCAGGGCTCGTCACGCACATCAACCTGCGCCAATTGCTCTATTTTGACATCCCCATCTTTGAGCGGGGTCAATGCCCACTGCAGAACGGTCCTCCCTACAAACGAGCAGCTGTGGAGGTACTGCACACTGTCCTCGCTGGCCTTGTCAGGGCGTACACTCCAATCGATGCCCGAGACCGGTCCGTCATGCCCGCCGCATGTCTGAACGTGCAAGTAGCCAGCCGAGACGCTGTATATATCGAGGAGGGCGTCGCCAGCGCCGAGCGCCAGCCATTTGCCGTCTGGCGAGTAGCGCAATGCATGTATCCCTGTCCCCTGCCTTGATGTCGAATGCTCTTGACAACGAACCGTTCCATAGTCGCGCACAAGGCCGCTGACATCTTCTAAAGAGGACATGCTGAGAATTCGCAGCTCTCCACTGTTCAACCCCACAGCGATGTGCTCGCCTTTACCCGCCTGGGTGACGCCAGCAAACGCGGCGTCAGGATACGACGGCGAGCACGCCACGGCAGACGCAGCTTCTCCTAACACGCGTGACTGGATGAAGCTTTTGTCTTTCCAATTCAAAATCCTCACTGCGCCATCGGCGCCAACACTGACAACCAGGGGCTTGGAGGGATGGGAGGCCAAGCCCGTGATTGCACCCGTGAAGTGCGACTGGAGCAGAAGTTTCGACATGCCGGAGCGCGGATTTAGAGTGTGAAGCGAATTCGATGAGGTTCCAACGATAAGCTCAGTCCCATTCCACCCCAGTGCCCGAACGCATGCACTAGTAGCTCGACCACCAACCGGCGCCCCATCAGTTTTCTGCGCTAAGTTGAGTCCCTGATCGTCGGAGCCTCTCGCGGGCGTCAACTCAAGGCGCGTGGGCCAACCTCTCCCTATCTTCCACTCACGAATGGGCGCATTGCCGTCTTTGCCACCAGAAAAAACCATGGCTCCATGCACTGTGAGGCAGAAGATGGGGCCTTTGCAGCACTGCACATTCCACACGGCCTTTGTGTCTTTCCAAATGAAAACACGTCCGTCTTTCGAGCCCGTGAAGGTGATATCCTTGACCCCGCTCACGTGCTCAGGGTCAGTGAATGCAATAGAGAGCATGCTCTCAGAGCCGCCTCGGACGTCATAGGAACCTTGGCGGCCCACAAGTTTGCCGCGCTGCATGCTCCAGAAGCGCACGTGTCTCACGCCGACAGTCACAAACGACATTTCACCCGCGCGCACGTGTGGGTTGAAAGCGATTGCGATGATGCGGTTCTTGCCAGCATGCTCTTCCTTAATCACTGTTGAGCCCTGTGCATAGTCGTAGACTACAAGCACATTCTCCTGAGACTCGTCGCCGCCAACAGCGGCAACCCAGCTGTCGTTCCTCGAGAAGCTCAAAGCCGCAATGCAGCAATCAAAATCATTGTGAAAGCGGTGCCGAACCTGAAATGAATATGCATTCCAGACCAATATTTCCGGATAAGTGCCCTTGGTCGCCGACGCAACGGACTCCTTATCATAGCTCACCGCCAGACACATGACCTCACCCTCATGCTTCGAAAACGCAGTCTGCTTGTTGAGAGTGCGATCGTAAACGACGACCGAGCTGCCCACAGGGTATACAATCTCACCGCCCTTGAGTACACATATGTTTGCTTGGCCTTTTCGCCCATTGTATCCGTGCATGGAATCGAAGGTGAGGCGGTACGGGGGAGCTTTTTCAAGGCTGTCCACTTGCTCGCGAGACACTTCGTCCCATCCCGACGGCGCAACGAACTCAAGCTTCTTCTCGGTCTCCTCATTTCGCTCGTCTTCCGCGTTCTCAACTTTCTTTTTCTTGGATACGCCCCTCCTCGCAATCAAGAGAGAGTCGACATCGCTCTCAGCTTCAGAAGTTTCTCCCAAGTCTTCTCCTTCCTTCGCCTTCTTGACCTTTTTGATATACGGGATGAGGCTGACATTGAGGGGAAAGCGCTGTCCCTCGGGCACGTCTGTGGTCGCTGAAAGAACCCATCTATATTCATGCTCTAACCAGTGCCAGCACTGTCGGAAATCCAGTTCAGTCTTCACGGAAAAGCTGATCCGGCACTCGTTTTTGAGCTTGATGATTTCTGCATCGCGCATTGACGGGTTGAGGATGCGCAACCTCATCTCCGAAACTTCATCCCACCCATCTTGTGTTTTGATGTTGAACTTTTCATACATAAAACACCATGACTTGAGCTCGCCTTTCTCATTCTTCTCATGAACCAGCATCTCAAGCAGCAATAGCAGCTCCTCCCAGACCACATTCGCCTCGAGGGGCAAACAGAGGGGCTGTCCGCCAACATCCCTGCCCACGAACGTGAAGTCCACCTGCTCAAAAGTGAAATCCACAACATGCAGGCGAGCCTCCTGCAGCTCCCGCGACTGGGGCTCTACGACGCGAACGATATCAGAGCGCACGCCGCGCCGCTTCAGCTCATCCATTTCTTTCCGAGTGATTTGCCAGAACTTTTCGCGATCGAGCAGCGTAAAGGTTTTCTCCGCGGCCCTTTTAGCACGGGTAAGCTGGCCACTCAAGCCTACCTCGGTGGGCGCCAGCATCCGCCATTGCAGGATGCACATGCCGTTACCACCGACCGAAAAAACCCGGGAACCGTCCCGCGAAAAACGCGCAGAAGCAGCCTCTACGGCAGGGTGCAGCTGGGATGAGGCCTTTGCGTCTGCAAGCACCGGAAAGTTGAGCAGATGAAGATAGTCCTTGGTGGTGGCCAGAACGACGCTAGGCACATCCATGTCCCCCTTAACCAGTTCTATCCCGAAACTCCCCGCCATATTCGTGAGGACATCAATCCCGCTCAAGAGTCCGAACTTGCTGGTTTCCCACGAGATTCCATTGACGGGCCATCCAACGAGCGACGACCAGGAGGCCCACACTTGGTCTCGATTTGCGCCGCGCCCTCTCTGTTCAAGGGTGTCGAGGTCCTTTCGGCTCACATCCCAGTAGCTCAGCTTCAGCTCTTGAGTGCAGGCCTGAAGGACGGTGCATTCGGAGGACCAGTCGAGGCTCCGAAGGGCCTTGTTTGAGATGTGCGCGGAGCGCGTCCAAACGTAGCCCTGGATCACGTCGAAGATGTCGATGTGCCCACACGAGCTCCCCGCGGCAAGCTGCATAGAGTCTGGAGAATGTCGCAGACAAACTATTGTTCCCCGGCGATTCTTCTCCTCGATTTGGACATTGCTTCGAACCAGACCGGGCTTGCCAGCTGTGTACTTGAAGATCGAAATGTCTCCATCCACCAAGCCCGCAGCAATGACGTGGCTTGATTGAACCTTAGGAGCCCATTCTAGACAGACGACCTCCTTTTCAGCAAAGCCCATGGCCAGCAGCAGGCGAACTTCGGCATCCCACACCTTTACCGAGTGATCGCTGCCACCGGTAGCGAACACCAACTTCGAAGGATGCGCTGCGACGGTGTTGACAGAGCCGCCGAGATGTCCTTGCATAATAAGGGTCTGCTTCTTCGTGCGCGACCCGCGGACGAGAATCTCGTTGGATCCTGTCCCCATGAGCACGAGCATCTCGTCACCCATAGACGAGTCGGCGTTGCTGACCATGAGGCCCTTGACGCTCTGGACGCTGACAGGCATCTCCACGTTGGGCGCAGGTTGGACGGCGTGGACGCTGCTGTCGACTTGATTCAAGTTCTTGAAATTCTTGGCTATGTCGCCGAGGTCGTAGGCACCTTGACGTCTCTCCAGCTTCAATCCTTGGGTTGTTGCGCTCAAGTCCCAGAATGTGACTTTGCCGTCAGAGCCAGAGCTCATCACCTGCTTCGCCACTTTCACATAGTCTAAATCCAGAACAGGTAGTCCTTGGTTGACGGTGCTGGCATGAGCACATGGCACCACACTGATGATTCGGTTATCTGACATGATGTATATGCTTCCGTTGTCCGCGCCGATCACGACGAGACCATCAGCAAAGGCCAGACACAAAAACGTGACGTACGAGTCAAACTCGCCAAAAAAAGCTTTGGTGTAATAAAGCTCTTGCACCTTCTTGTCCTTGTCGGACATTCGTAGTGTCCAGCAACGAATGTGGCGTGCGCCTATTGTGACATAGACGTCGTGATCTTTCACTTGGTAGCAGCCCACGGCCACAATGTCAGTAGGACCACCCTCGCGCCAAGCAATGGGCTTGTGGTCTTTCGATGTTACAGTGGTGTCTGTGAGATCGTAGATGGCAACCTTATGGAGTTCGTCGCCTCCCACTGTCATGATCTTGCTGCAACTCTCCGAAATGGAAAAACAGACTGCAACAACACCATTTTTGTGAAACCCTTGAAACCTGTTCATCAGCAGCCCGTCAGAAGCTCGCCAGACAGCCACTGCTGGATTTTCGCCAGCCTCGCCAGTGACGACCCTGAGCGCGTCTCCACTCAGCGACTGAGAAATGATGCTACCCATGCCCAATTGCACCAGGCGCTGTTGGTTGGTGTAAATTTGATGGATCACAGCAACTCCTCCGATGTGGTATAGGATCTCGCCCGACCATGCCACGTCCGTGTTCGCGTCTTTGCGGTGTAGAAAGAGGATATTGCCCTTCATATCGTGACCCCGGTAACCGTACACATGTTCCAGCTGAAGCACAAGACCTGGTGCCTGCGAGACAGTCTCAAAGAGCTGTCGTGTAGGTTTCCACTTAAGCGGTGCCAGCATCGAAGACGCGCTGTCACCAGTCGTGATGGGCTCCTCGACCACCATCTTTAGCTGCCTGCAATCCAGAAAAGCGCCCACCGCCTGGTGATCCAAGAGCGGTTGGTGGAAGTGACGCCATTGAAACAAGCAGTTGTCGGAGGAGCCCGCAGAGAGGACCAGCTTGTCGTTGTTCAAGAAGCGCACAGCGGCTGGAGAATGCGAATGCCCGCCGAAGGAATTTCCTGGCAAAGGAGCTCGGCAAGGGAAATGACAGACTGATAGTGATCCCGCGATATCAGCTACGGCAATCAGTTGCTTGCTCGTGGAGCGATTCACAGCGGTGACACGTTGGATGTCCTCGAAGCAATCGACCAGATTCTCAACCTGCCAACCCACTCTGCTGCTCCAAGACAGCAACTCAAGCCCTCCGATAATTTCTTGATTGTTCTCGCGTCGCACTGCCGGCAGGGGTCCCCAATAAAATAATCCCCCTCGGTCACACGAACTCTGGCAGTATCCCTCGGGATGCGATGACCAGTCTAGGGAAATAATAGGGCCCTCATGCTTTTCACCTACATACCGCCAAAACAAGGATCAGAGACACCCCGCAGGCACGCGCAAACAACAAAGCGTGAACCGAGAAGGCTGCTGGTGGGGGCAACAACGTGCAGCAAAGCACAGCAAATGGTGTGTTGCCCTCATACATATGCACCCTATCTATGTAGATATATGTAGTCACCCTCGGGCCGCGACGTGTCGACGTATGTGAGATCGCCCTTGACACTGAAGAAGTCGATCAGGCCATCACGGCGTCCCACCGCGAGGAAACGCTCGCCCATGACTTCACCCGAAAATCGCACCACTGTCACTGGTCCCTTTGCCTTCTGGTGCGAAATTTCCTCAAACACCCACCGTCCGGGCTCCTTGCCACCGTCCTCTGAAGGATCCTGCCAGCGAATATCCAACAAAATAACGGTACCGTCGGAAGCACCAACTACAAGCCAGCTGTCCTCTGCCGCAAAGTCCACCGACACAATTGGCTCCTCAAATCCCTTGGCTGCCACCAGACACTTTGAGTTGGTGTCCCACATCTTGAGCACGTGGTCGATGCCGACAGAAAATGCATGACGATGCGACACAGACGGTTGACTCTTGTCCTCACGGTCCTCGGCTGTAATTTTGGGACATGTAATCATGTCAGTCATGCTGCCACCCTGCCCAGCTGCCAACAACTCAGCTGGTACGGGCAAATGTGTTTTGTCGTCTTTTTGGACCTTTGTCTCAGCGTTGAAGGAGCATCGCAAGATTTCATCGGTGTTGGTGCCGATAAGTAAGAAAACACGCAATTGAGCGTCTCTTGTTAAGGCCATACTTTTGGCGAAAGTGGCTACAGACACATGAATGGGAAGGCCTGCAACCAGGTCCGCGAGTCGAACGGACTCGTGCGGCACGAGGTCAAGCTCCGTCTTGCTCTTGTTCTTGGGGTTCAGAAAGGTTTTGAGCTTCCAAGTCCTGATCAGTCCGTCGGCACCACATGACGCAATGAGCAGAGTGGACGCATCGTGACGGATGTCGAACACAGGTCCCTGATGTGCCATTACCCTTTGGTTCAAGACTTCTGGACGCCATTCATTGTCATGCATGACGACTCCGAACATGTATATTCCACCGTCCATACCGCCCGTGAACGTGATGCCCTTTTGCCCGGCATGCTGCACAAAATTAGCTGGGTTCACGTCCACGCACTGCATAGTGCACTTTTTAACAAACTTGCCAAAAACTCCCTCCCGTCCGATCATCTTGTGGCCGTTGCTTGTCCAAAACTTGACATGGTTCACTCCGCACGTTATCAAGCTCTTGTCGTAAGGAGAAAAGGTGCAGGCAAGGACGCGTCCGCTGCCGCACTTGCCTGCAGCAATGGTCCGCTTGTCCCGCCAATCGAGCAGGTACAACGTATGATCTTTATCAGCTCCCACCGCAGCGAGGTTCTTACCATCAGGGGAGAACGCCAAGGCAGAAACGCCAGATTCAAACCCTCCTATGCCTGGCAAACCCCCGCCGTCCAGCCTTGCCACGCAGACCAGCGCCTCCGCATTCCAAACACACACGGCTGGCGAGCTGCCTACATCTGCAGAGGCCACGTGAAGGGCATCTGGATGCAACGCCATAGCCATGACTTCATTTTGGTGCTCGCGGAAAAACATCTGTGAGCGGGCTATGGGATCGAAGACGACACACAATGCTCCTGCATTGTACAACAGGTCCCCGCTTCTCACCACGAACAGGTTGGCATTATTGTTGTGCCCACCGTATCCGTGGACAAAATCAAGCTCAAGGTGACTCGCAGGAGGCTCTTGGTGATCTAGAACGCGTCCATAACCCTTGACCATTGCTGTATTGATCTGACGCGTGTTGGGCACTTGACACACCGGCTTGCCTGGCTCGGCCTTGCTGGCCAGCACCTGGACGAGTGGATCCAATATGGTATGCAAAAGCTGCCACTGTAAGATGCTCTGATCTTTGCCACCCAACGTTATCAGTCTGCCCTGCACCTCAGGATTGCCCTTGTCCCCGACACGTCTCCGAGCGTCGCTCGAAAATCGCGCCCTCGTCACCAGAGGTGCATGCCCAATGACACTGCGTGGAATCGCCGAGGCGTCAAGGCAGGGAAAGTGGAACAATCGAACCTCGCTGTTCGTGGTGCTTACGGCCATGAGACTGTGATCGCCCATGACATCGATAGAAAGAATAGTGTGTTCATTGCCTGAGGCCTGCAAGACCCCTTTAGCATACCATCCCAATTTGCAGTTGAACGAGTGCCACACAGCATTTTGCAGTTCATCTACGCGCTTGATCTGCCTCTTAGCTGGCACGTCCCAGTACATGAGCTCAAGTGAAGAACTGACGCTTCTCATAATCTGTCCCCCCTTTTCCCTGCCAACCGCCAACCCGTGCCCAATTCAGGACTCAACTTGCCAATTACAAAAGAAGCAGACAGCTGCAACCGCAAAGGTACCCAGACAGCTGCAACCGCAAAGGTACCCAGAGAGCGGACAAGCGTGGGGAGAGCTGACACGCGCGTGCAAGTCAGTTTCAGTGACGGGCGCAGTGCGTCCTTTTTGTGTTGTAAGGAGTGTGTGGGGAGCTGTGGGTGTGGGTGGGGGCAGACAAGGGCCTACCAGTCAATTTCAATGACTGGCGCGGAGTGTCCTTTAAGTGTTGAAACCAACTTGCACTGCTTGCCAGCAACATCATAAACGTCAATCCAGTTGCTATCTATGCCGGCTGCCATAAACTGGTCGTTGGGAGCGAATTTGAGGGAGTGGATGGCATTTGAGCGCTGCTTCTCGGGCGCCAAAAACTCTGAAACCCCCATGTCTCCGTGCTGTAAGAATACATGGCCAGATGCCAATCCCACACCAAATGACTGTCCACTATTGGAATATTCAACAGCAGAAATTGGCGCCTCCATCATCTTTTGGTGTATTGCCCGCTTCTCTTGCACATTCCATGCAATGAGCAGGCCGTCAGCACCACCGCTCAGCATCAAGTCAGGGTTGCTAGGATGCAGCGACAGAGATTTGTTTAGTTGTTTTGCTGAATGTCCGCCCGCGTGCCCAAGGACGACGAGAGACGTTTCGTTGGACATCTCATTGATTTCAAAAACCTTGTTGTTGGAAAACCCCACCATCACCGTGGGTGGAAGCTCCCGGTAGCAGATGCTCTTGACAGCTGAGTCCGTGCTGCCAGTCTCCTTACACACGTCGCTCGATCTCAGATACTGCAAATCCACGGACCCGAGCTTCACCGAGAAGCGCCAGCGGTGCAGCATCCCGTCCTTTCCACCTGACAAGACCGTAGACTGATTGCACCAAAGGTCGAAAATAGCTCCTTTGTGTGCCTTCTCAATGATTTTGACGAGCATCAAACTGCCGGTGGAGAACTTAAACACGTACAAGCTCCCATTCTGAGTGGCGCCTATTACGCAGTTTTTCGACGGAAAACACACTGTCGGAAGGGTCTGAAGCTGGTCTTTGCCCTTCGAACCTGGACAATATCCAAAAGTATTGATCACACGCCGCAGTCCTAACAAACAGGAGCAGGCGTGCTATAATGTCTAAAGAAGATCCGAGACCGAGGTGAATGAATAGAATTAGCGGCACTCACCTGTCCAGCTGTGGCCCTTGAGCTGGTTCTCCTTCAACGCCCAGCCCCGGATGTGATTGACGCCTGAGGTGACAAACGTGACGGTGTTCGCCTCGTCAAAGGGGTTGCTCCTTGCAGTGAGCACCTTGTTGCGGTCGATCGGCTGAGATACTTCTAGTTTCTTTTTTCGCCTGCCAAAGCCGCAAGCACGTGCTTGTGAGATATATTTCGTGAGATATATCGCCAGAGCGTACAAATATTTCTCACGAGCACGTGCTCGTGAGATATATTTGCACGCTCTTTCGCAAGGCAGGCAGCGAAGACAGAGGCCAGGCAATCCGGCAAAGCAAGACAATACGGCCTGGCACGACTATACGTGTTCCAGCTGCCACAAATTTACCAGTCAAAAACTTGGACCAGCGCATCCACCTCCTCACTCACAACAATAAGCTTCTCGGCATCGCTCGAAAAGCACATGGCTACCACGCAGCCGGCCGGATTACTACTCAGACGCATAAGCGCCTCCATTGTCACCGAGCTCCAGACAAACACTGTGCTGCAAGCTCCGCTGTCTGCAGTAGCCACCAGATCCCCATTTTTATGCAGGGTCACCGCTACAATCTCATCGGAATGCTTTCGGAAGAAGCTCTGGCGCCCTGTGGCGTGTTCGTGCACAACAGCCACGCTGGCTACAGTATAGAGCACCTCGCCCGTTTTCACGTAAAACAGATTGCCGATCCGGTTGAAACCAGCAAAGCCGTGCACATGCTCAAGCTCGACGTACTCCACCGGCATTTTCAAGTGTTCCTTGTTGACCTTGATATTCGGCTGTATACTTGTCGAGACATAGGGCTTGAGCAAATCGGGGTCCTGAGACAGATCTGGCAAAACTTCAATCTTGGGCACGCGAGACAGATGCGGAGCGCCGGCCTTAGGGTGATACGCTAGCCAAAAAATATCTTCGTCGGAGATGAGGTGCGTAACCTTCAAGTTTTTCCTGAGAAGTCCAGCCGGGTTTCTGTGATCTGCCTCCAGCTGATTGACAATCTTGGGGAGCTTTGGGGCAGAAATTTGTACCTTCAAAATCACGCTTCCGGGCAGCAACTCGAGGACATGTATTGCGTCTCTCGACAATAGATCATCGAATTTGGCTAGCTTGGTTATGAACACATCCTCCAGCTTGCCATCCCATTCATCAAACACATAGTCGAGGAAAAAGTAGAGAATGCGGGTAGTGACGACATGCTTGTTGGCCTCACTACCCGCCACCTCAGAATCAAATTGCGAGCCAGACTTGTCAGGAATCCACACTCGCCGCCCATCCACGTCGATTTCCCAACGCCCGCCCGCAAGCGACACCTTCCACTGCACAATGCTGCAATCCGTCAACCCCACGGAAATCAGCCGTTGATCACCTTGAGTGAAGCAGAGGTCTGCCAAAGGTGCCAGATGGCCGTGGAACGACTTGCCCTCCACCGACTCCCCAATTGCGGGATATCCATAGGCCTCAAATCTGCCCGACGCCAGACCAGCAAGGAGTAAGGGGCTATTGGCCTTTTGAACGCTTGTGATCTGATTGACGATGGGAGAGAGGGCCTGCACAGCGAAGCCGAAGCGGCTGCTCCACGTCTCCCACGTCTTGTCACGGAACTCCGCTGCTCGGTTGATCGGCTTGCCTGCGGACCCACGCTCGTTGCTAAGATTCCAGAACGTGAGCTCCATGGCAGCGGTGCTGCATTGCAGCACCTTTTCATCAGTGGAGAAATCGACCTGCTCAATGCTTCCGTTGGCCTTGCAAGAGAAAATCAGCACACACACAGCGCCAACGTCGAGCACATCAATTGTTCCGCTTTCGTACCCCACCGCCAGCATCTTTCCGGAAGGCGAAAACTTGACACGCGTTACCATTTTCGTTCGCTTTTCCAGTATCGTCTCGAATTTTCCAGACGCGGCGTTGACACGCAGTACACTGCCGTTGGACAGGCCTGCCACAAGACTCTTTCCGTCCGGAAAATACGACAGCGCGCTGCCCAGGTCGGGAAGCCGCACAAAAATAATGGGCGAGAACTGCTCGCAATCCCACGTGCGCAGGGTCTTGTCGTGGCCAATGGTGGCGAATTCTTGCAAGCTGGGGTGAGCGCTGACCTGGCACAAGCTTCCATTTGCATGGCCTTGAACAAGGATCTGGGTTTCTGGCGGCACGTCAACGTCTTCCGGATGGCCATCGAATTTGAAGAGGTAGAGTTCGTTGGTCTCCATTCCGACCACCAATCGTCGTATCTCATTCTGCTCCTCATTATCTTCAAGCATGACTATGCTCTTAACAGGCGTTATGATGCCAGAACTGTAGCCCTGCAGACCGCGAGTCAATTCAGCCACATCGAGACGCGCACAACTTGTCCAGTCCTCGCTCCACAGTCTCACAAGCCCATCAATGCCGCACGTGATTACACCATCATCCGTCATGCATATGTCGAGGATAGGACTGCTGTGGGCAACAACGATGCGCTCGAGAAAGTGCTCCTGCCACATATAGATACACCCATTTTGGGCGCCCGAGAGGGTCAAAGGCCGGACCTCTTGATCCTCACGAGTGAATGCGATGCAGATCATGGTCTGCGGCTTACCGGCGCCGAAAGATCCGCTTGTGGAGTACATTTGACCCTTCTCTACAGTCCAAAATCTGATGTGCTTATAGCCGCACGTCACTAGAACTTTTCCGTCCGGATGGGCCGCCATCGCAAGTACTTGGCTCGGGCCGCCCTTCTCTATCGCCACCTTCTGGTTTGCCTCCCACTCCAAGGTGAGGACCGTGTTTTCATGATTGTCCATGACGCAGAAGATGAAGGAGGCATCCTGCGAGAAACAGAGGGAACTCGCAGATTGCTTTGGTATTGTTGACACGGTCGACACAATCGACATGTTGCTCACGCTCCATACCAGAATTTTGCCGCTCTGTCCACAGTCAGCACTCGCCACGAGTTCACCAGCTGGGTGCAGAGCATAACAGGTAACATCGTGCTCGTGCTTGCGGAAAAATCTTTGGTTCCGGCTGGTCAGATCCATAATCACGATGACCATCGCGGCCAGGTACAAGATTTGATTCTCACCTACACGGCAGATGCTTTGGTTCCTGCCTGCGCCTCTAAATCCATAAATGTATTCCATGGTAAAATCAAACTCAGGCGCCACACGCAAACGCAACTCCTCAGCATTCCAGGACGTGGGCGTGACAATGGAGTTGAGATACGCCGGCACACTGTCCAGCTCGATTTGCTGCACCCTGGCAGCGGCGGCGGCGGCATGATCATGCTTTTTGCTTCGGATAATTTCTTCGACAAGGGCATCCGTCTCTTCAGGCCCAGGAATGATCAAGTGATGCCAGACAAAAATGGCCTGATCGCGACACCCTGCGGACATAACATGCCGGTCTTCGTAGCTAAAACACACCTTGCAGACCCCGATCGAGTGTCCGGAGTAGTGTCTGAAGCGGCTTTCCTTGGAGGGACACGGAAAACGGTACAGTCGCAGCCCGCCGTTGCAATCGCCCACGGCCAGCGCATCCCCCAGCTTTGACCTGGCCGACGTGAGAAACGTATTGAAATCAGCAACCGGATGGAGGAGGCCGAAGGTGTGCCATGTCAAAATGCAGTCACGAGTCTGCCACGACACGTTGACGTGTGACTGAGCGTTACGCATCGGTGCATACCGCTGATTGTTACTCACGCTCATGTCCCAGAGGATCGTGTCATAGTCTTCGCTTTCGCTCTGCATTTGGGCCCCGTTAGAAGACCAATCCAGGCGCACCACGCCGCGCGCATGCCCCTTGCACATTCCGACATACCGAAAGGTATCGCTCGCCGCAGGTTCACGAGCGAATTCCCCACTGATGTACTGGCGCGTCAATGGGATGGCATAGACGTAGATGATAGCATCCTCCGATGCTGCAGCCAGCAGGCGGCCGTCTGGCGAGAATTTCAGGTCGCGCACTTTGCGAGTTGCCGGCCTGTCGACTCCCGCCATCTCCTCCAAGGTGCTGGCATTGAGAATCAAAATTTTGCCTGTGTTTGTGCCCACGACTAGCCTAGATCCGTCCAAGGAGTAGGTCAGAGCGGAAGGCTCGTGAGGCAGCGACCGTTCTCGAAGAATGATGCGCTCCTCACGATCCCACACCTTGATGCTCCTGTCCTCACCACAGCTGGCAAAGATGGCCTTTCCAGGATGCGGAACCAGCCCCAAAATCTTGCCTTCAGCATGCGAGGGCATGATCACTTCAGCCTGCAGAGTCGTGGAAGTCGCGTCTATGTAGACCTCGTAGATGCTGTTGTTCCCGGTGCCAATGACTAGCGAATGAGTCCCCATGTTAAGCTTCTTGATCCGCACAACGGAGCGAATGCACGCAAGCTTGTCGCGTGCTGTCTTTTCGCAACAGGCGCAGTCCACGCTCTCCAGCGGGAGTGTGATAAAAACGTCATGCTCCTTTGAGATAGTACATCGCCCCTCATGTTTCCATATGATGACGTGGCCGCCTTTACTGCACGTGACAAGACGTCCGTCGTCATTCTTCATATCAAACACTGGACCGCCGCTGTGGGCTTTCTTCACAATCTGATCGGGCGCAACGCTGCCAATGGCATCTTTATCCTCTTTCCACATGAGCAGATCGCCTGCAGTATTTCCAAGCACAACCGTGTTCACCCGATCATCATCACCGAGGAACGCAATGCTGGTCATCGTCTGGTGGTGCTCAACCAAGCCCATTTGAAGCGTCAAGTTCCTGCCCATAAGCCGCCAGAAATGGACGTGACGCACACCAGCAGTCACAAAGGTTCCTGTAACAGGATTGCACTCGATCGCGAGGATGCTCCATGGCTGAGCTGTGTGTTCTGCCAGCAGCGTGTTATGGTACCAGTCGTAGAATGCAACTGAACAAGTCTTGCCGTTGGTCACAGCCAATGCTAGCACCTTTCCATCTGCTGAAAAGCACATGGCGCACAGTTTGCCTTCGTGCAAACTATCTACATGCCCTAAAACCTTCAAAGACTTTGAATTCCACACTTGGGCCTTCGGACGGATGCCAGCTGACACCGAGGCTATAGTAATGCGATCAGAACTAAGCGCGACGCATTCAATGTCCGATCGATGCTTGTCAAAAATCCGCTGCGTCCTCCGTTGATCCTGTGGATTGAATACCACACACACGCTCGCTATGTAGTACAGCAGCTCTTGATTCTTGATCTTGAGCAGGTTGCGAGCGCAATCGAGCCCTCGATAGCCGAATACATATTCCAACTTCAACTCGTTATCGGGTGCGCTGAACGCCTCGGACGAGGGTCGCCACCCCAGCGGGGGTCGAATCGCAGAAAGATAAGGATGCACGGAGGACAAGAAATTGTCGTCGGCCTGGGATGACGGAGGAGGCTTCGTTTCCTCACCGCCCGCACCGGTCGAATGAACCTCTGTCAAGCGGTGCATGATGAGTTGCCAACAAGGGTCGCTGTCCGTGTCGCCGGCACCCATTTTTGCAAGATCCTCCTTTCCTTTCGCTTCGATACGCCATGTGAAAAGACCCCCTCCGGACTCGCTTGAGCCTAGCAGAAATTCATGTTCCCCGGCGCTCAAGCGCACACATCTCATTGGGCCAGTCTGCACGCAAGCCTGGGCTAGAATCGGCGATTTTTCCGAACACGGGAAGGGAAATAAGCTCACCTGCCCATCAACATCTCCGAAAACACACAGATTAAGCGTGGGGCTCTTATTCGGGGCGTGAGTTGAGATGATCGCGTTTTCATCCGGTGCAATGTTTCTTGAGCCCTGCACCCACCATCCCAGGGAGCTTGTCCACTCAGCCCACTGCACATCGCAGCACTTTATAGGCCTTTGAGGCTTACACCGCAGCCTGGGTCGCAACATCCGCTCCCTCTCTGCGAAGGAGACGGATTCCGGGATATCTTTTGGGTCGGTTTTATATGTTTCTAAATGCCAGTATAGAAGCTGGTAGTCCGCAGAAGTGCTCTGCATGTGTTTCCCATCGAGGCTCCAGTCAATGCTCAAAATTTTGCCAGAGTGCCCTTTGCAAGTCGTCGCAAAATTGAAGTACGTTCCCGTGTCGTCATCTTGAAACACGTGAATGAGACCATCGCACATGCCAGCAGCAAGGAGTATGCGGTTGTTGCTCGCTCCGAATCTCAGACAGGACACGCCCTCTCCCCTTCGCAGGATGCGGAAGTCGTCGTCCGACATTTTCTTGAGCATCAGCCGCCTTTCGCTAGTAACGCAGTCAACCAGTGCAAGCTGTCCCTTGCTGAAGCCCACAGCAACAAACCTGCCGTCGCGGGAAATATGCAGCCCAGTTGCCGTCACATCCGTGGCGACGGTTCCATCTTCCCGCATCAGCACGCTGGCCAGCCGAATACACAGCACAAGCCTCTTCTCCTCGAGATTCCACATCCGTAACAAGCAGTCGTCCCCCACCGTGAAGAAAAGCGAGGGCTCGGAAGGATGAAATTCAATCACCGATACAGCACTCTTGCCGTGACTAGACAACAGCATTCGCAGTTCCTTTGCCGCGCCCGGTTCGCCCGCGCTTGCAGACCCACTTCCCGGAACAATGAAGGCGAGTTCGCCTCTGCTTGTCCCTGCGACGACCTGCTGCCCCTTGATACTGATGCTCCGAATGCACGCAGTTCCCTTGGGGACAACTTCCATATTCCTTTGCTTGCAATTAGGACACAGTTCCGTCCCTCCGCCTGCGGACACATGAAACCCGCATCGACTGCAGAACATCAATTCTCGAAAGTCAGTATACTGTGACTTTACATGGTAACGACACTACGGAGCTGACATTTGAGCATTTTTCGGGGACCTGCACCAGGTGCTTTGCATTATGGGGCTTTTTTCCCTGGGTATTTTCGGTGATAACATGCCACTGTGATCATCGACAGACCACAGCCGCAGGGTGCCATCTCGACCCGCAGAGTACAATAAAAAATTGGCCCGATCAAAGGCCAAGTCAAAAATGGACCCCGTGTGGGCCTCGTTGACAATATGAAGTAATCGCTCCTTCTGCCACAGGAAAAGGCAGCCGTCGATGCTCCCAGTTACGGCAAGGCTGTACGCACCGAGCGCTAAGAAGCACACGCTGCACATCGTACGCGGCACGACCCGTTCACCATAGAAAGCATTTTCTGGAACCAGCTTCTTGCCACCATTCTCGACTGACCAGAACTTGAGATGCCTCACGCCGCACGTGACTAGCGTGTGGTCGATAGGATTGCAAGCGAGATCTAGAATTCTAGAATTTTTGACCGCAATTTGCGAGAGCAGCATCGAGGCGTGCCAGTCATACACTGATAGCACAGACTCATCAGAGAGGCCGAGGGAAAAGAGAAATTTGGACCCGGGACCCCCAAAGCAGACGTGAGATATCCCCACCGCATCTGCCTTCATCTTACCTTGGACCAGCACCCCAGCCAGAGACGCTTTGACCTTGAACTTTTTCTTGCTCTCGTCGAAGTCTGCAGAATCCCACACGAGAATGACCGAATTAGGTCCCCGCTCGGCGCTGGCGATGATGGTTCCGTCGGGATGCAGCGACGCACACGTCAACTCTCCTTTGTGTTCACAAAAGTGCCGCTGGCGCGGCGTCTCCCGCGTCTCATTTCCGTCCTGGATGACAATCATGCCGCACGCCATGAACGCAATCGCGCCTGCAGCTGTAAAGAAGAGGCAGTGACGTGTGTCATGTCCCCGGAAAGATTGCACGTGCTCGAGCGACAACCTGAAATTGGGAAGCGCAGAAACAGGGCATATGAAGGGCTGAATTGTCGGAGGGAACACGGCGCCCATGTACGGCTTCACCTCACTTATTTGAGCTTCATCGCTCGCGGCATGTGCATGCGAGGGAGGCTTAGGCCGTCGCGAGTTGACAATCTCACGCACGTCGCTGTCGTCAGAGGCAACATGTTGCACTTCAAAATGTCTATAGATTTCGATCACAGGTACAGGGCCGCCGGCAACAATGAGAAATGTATTGTCGCACGAGTGGCACACGTGATTGATCGCGCGGCAGGAGCTCTGCTGTGAAATGCCTGTGAAGTGCGCCTCGGGCGCCGGGAAAGGCATCAGCTTCAGCTCGCCGCTCCCATAACCAACAGCGAAAACGGAGGGATCCTTGCCGCGCTGACGAGAGATGCTGCGCACGAAAGATTCGTTGCCAGGTGTCACGCTTGCGAGCACGTGCCAGGCCAGGCGGCAGGTGAAGGTTGCCCACTGGGAATCGCATAAGTCTGTAGCACGGCGATTCTCGACACATGAAGGTACGTCCCAATACTTGAGCTCGTCAGTCCAGGTGTTACTCTGCAAATAGTTGCCCGTTGAGTCAAAGTCCAACTGGCTGATAGCCCCAGCGTGGCCTTTGCACGTCCCCAAGTGCTTAAAGGCCTCACTGACTGAAAAAAGATCAATCACAGAATCAGGGCAGCCCGAAGCAAGGTAGCACCCGTCAGGCGAGAAGCGCATCACCTCGATGGCTACCTTGCGTTTGCTCGCTGGCTGCGCACTACTCAACGCGGTATCGTACGGCACTGGGCTATTCAGGTGTCCGCCTGGCATCTGCCCTTTCTCCTCGACAATCAACGAAACGTCGAGGATGCGTATTGAGCCGTTATCGTGTCCCACTGCTAACAGCGCACCCTCTCCCGGCGAAAATTCAAGCGCAGTGACGATGGATTTGGTGCTCAGCACGCGATAGAGTGCGGGCGTGTCTCCAAGCTCCCAGATCCTGATAGTCTTGTCCTCGCCCCCACTTGCCACGAGTAATTTCGAAGGATGTGCGGACAGCGCCTGGATTTGTCCAGCGCTGTGACCGTTGGCGAGAAATTCTATGCAGTACCCGTCGTCCTTCTTGAACAAGTCAAATACTTCTCCCGCAGCAGTACCCACCAGACAACGATCAAGTGTTCCATTCCAGTCCAGCGTGCGTATGCTGGGGTCTGAATTGCAGTCAAGAAATGTATTCTCTAAGAGCTCGCGGAGTTCAATCACTTTCAGGAGTTGCAGATCGACACCCCATACTTTGACACAACAATCATTACTGCCAGAGCACAAGTGCTGAGTCTCCCGGTTCTCAGCCAGGGCAAACACAGGCCCGGCATGCGCCCGCACAGTGTGCGCGATCCTGTGGCCCTTCCAGAGGACAAGCTCGCCCTTATCAGTGCCCGTCACAAATTTCGCGTCGAGGGTGCCCCGAGCACAAAGTTGGATGCGCGAGGCCTCTTCATCTTCCATGAGCCCACGCTGGCTCCTGAGCATGTATCCCCCTTTGTTGTGTCGTTCGAGCGTCCAGAATTTGACATGGTTGACGCCACACGTGATGAACGTGGTGGCCGCATCTCTCCCGGGAGCAGGCGCAAAAGGGTCTACCGCGACGCTCAAGATGCGATTGCTCGGCTCGTAGTCTCCGTCTTCGATGACCAGCAGCAGCTGCGCGCTCCAATCCCACACAGAAACCGTGTGCATCTTCTCGTTGCTAACCGACACCAGCATCGAACCATCATTCGAAAAGGCCAGCAGCGCGGCATTGCTTTCGTCGACAGCTGGCAGCCGTGCCACTACCTCGAGGGTGTCGATCTTCCACACCAAAATGGTGCCGTTTGGCTGCCCATCGCTTGAGGCTACCACGTCTCCCCTTGGATGGCAGGCCATGCAGTGTATGTGGTCAGTGTGCTGTGTAAAGTGGCGCTGAACCTGAGGGTTGATGCGTTTGGACTCGTCCGTCACCAAGGAGTCGGGCACCTGTAACACGCAAGTCGCCCCCGCGGCATACACCATCTCGCCCGAGGATGACACGAAAGCAGAGGCTCGCCCGTACGACCCCTGGAACCCGTGTAGGTGTTGAAGTTCAAGACGCCACTCGAAAACCTCAGGCGGCACAACCTTTATCGTCGGTGGGCACACAGATAAGAGGTAAGGCTTGACCGATTCGAACGTGTCTTGAACGACTCCGACCTTGACCACATCGTCGAGCACGCGCGGCTTGGCACGTGATTCCTGGACAAGGCGCTCAATTTCTGGCGCAAGTTTGCCCGTGTCTTGGTCCGCGTCCTCTTCTTCCACCACATCAACTCGCGGCACAGCCTTCTCCAATCTCCAGATGAGGATGTTCCCATCGGCAGAGCCCAAAGAGACGATAATGCTACCCTCTTTCGCCCCGGTCGACACATCGTCGGGACGTCCAAAAAAGAGTGCGTGCGCCACCGGTCCGACGTGCAGGCGTGGCGGGCTGACAGGATAAAACGTACCTGGGCAAGGGTAAGGGCACAAACTGACACCCCCGCTGGCGTCTCCAGTGAGCACCAGCGTCGACGAAGAATCCCGTGTAACCGATGTAACGAAAAATTCGTCAGGGCCCGAGGCGGCAATGCCCTGGACGGGCCAGCCTAAGTTGCAGGTCCATGTCGCCCACGTCGTTTCATGGCCGGGTTTCGCAAAGTTGGCCACGGATGAGGACAGAATTGGCTTGCCCGTGAATCGATCCCAAAAAATAAGTTCATAGGCATCCGAGGTGCTGACCAGATACCTGCCGTTTGTGGACCAGTCGACGTGCATCACTTGTCCCACGTGACCCACCAATCCCCCGATTTTGCTTTTGAGCGATTCGGCATTGTAGATTTCGAGCTTGGAGCGGTAACCGACAACCAGCATGTCTGAATCTGGTGAGTACTTTGCAATCGTTATTTCGCACTTGACCGTTTCACAAAACTTGTAGCTCGTGACCGCAAGCTTGCGCTGGGGCGTCTGCGAGACGAGAAATCCTCCGCCGACCTCCATGCACACGGCAATCTTGTTGCCATCCTTGTGGTAGCACGCGCAGGTGATTCCATGGGGCAGCTTGCACTCTGACAACACAAATCCTGTTGCTGAGTCCCACAGTAACATCCGTCCGTCTGCCCCCCCTGTCACAAAAGTCTCGCCAACGGGACTAAGTGCCAACGCTCGCACCGGGCCCCGTCTGTGTCCTCTTTGCAGCAGGCGCGGCGGCTCCATAGACCTCTCGGGGTCGGGTGACAGGAGGAGGATCTTGCTGTCAGCAGTTGCGAGCACAATTTCGCCCATGGTTTCGTGCCAGCATACGGATCGTATGCACGCCTTGTGCTCCTTTGGTAGCACCATAGGCTTGTACAGGAGGTGCAGTGAAGAGTCAAACATCCACACCCCCACGGCGCCATCCTTGCCTCCAGAGCACAACTTGGTCTGTCCCTGCGCTGGTATTGCCCACAAACTAAATACTGGGCCCGCGTGCGCTTGCAGCCAGGACACCAGCACCACGCCTTTCCAGATGAGCAGGCTGCCATCGCGTGAGCCCGTGATCGTGACACCAGGCCCCCCAAACTCGACACACAAGAGCGTGTGCGACTTTGACACACCATGCCGTCCGAAGACGCCGCGCTTCGGCTCCAGGCGCTGCTGCCACACAGAAATGGGCGGCGCGGTGGCCAGCGCCTCCGTCCCCAAGCCTAGTGAGATGCTCCAGAACTTGATGTGCCGCACTCCCACCGTGACGAGGAGCCCGTCGTGGGGGTTGCACCGCATGTCGAGGACTCGGCGGCGCGGGTCAGCGCGCTCCGAGCAGATGAGCTGCCCCGTCTTCCAGTCGTGGGCGGCGATGCTGTGCAACGTGTCACAGCCGACGGAGAAGAGCAGCATGCCATCCTTGCTGAATGACAGACACGCGATGCCTCGTGTGTGGAAGCCCATTATTGCCGGGCCCAGCACCTCCATTTCATTGCTGTCCCACACATAGATCGCCGGAGTGGCTGCACGCTCGCCAGTGGCGACAGTCGTGCCGTTGGGGTGAACACACATGGCGCCAATTTCTTCAGAGTGCATGGTGAAAACCTCCTGCTCGACCGTCGACTCTGCTTGCCATTCCGCCACCACGGCGATGGAGCCCGAGGTGTACACAACCCGTCGGCTGGCAAGCCAGAAGACGTTGCTGCTCCGGCCTCGCACCGAGCACCCCGCCACCCGCTGCAAAACTGGCTGCAGGTGCGACTCTCGCTCAAACTGCATGTGTTCCTCGTTGTCTGGCCCAAACAGAGAGCCGCGGTACGTCTTCACTTTCAAAAACGCTCCTTCCTCGCGCGCATTCAGCGCAGCCAGCTCGAGCATGCCCCGGTGCCCGCATATGCTCTCGACGTCCGAGTCGGGGTCGCTTGCAGGATACAACTCGTCCTTTGCGCGGTGCTCCGAGTCCGCCGTCCGCTCAGCCGTGGCACTGTCCACCCCGCCCTTCGCCCCAGCGCCCACGTCAGGCAGGTCCTGGTGCGGCACCACAAATGTCCTTTTGGCGAAGCTTTCCCGCGCTTCGTCCTCCTGCTGCATGAGTTCCTCCTCCAGTGAGGCATTTACGGCGTCGGCCTCGGTCTGCAGCAATTTGAACCGCTCCGCGCGCAGCGACTTGATCTCCTTGGCGTTTGTCGCGGTGAGCTGCTGAAACTTGCGCAGCTGCGCGCGCATCGCCTCCACACGGTCGCGGTTCTGCTTGGCCAGGTCCCCCTGGAATTTAAGCTCTTGCTCGACCTCACGCGCCAGCGAGTGCCCTTCGTTCACTGGCGAAAGCCGCCCGCTCGCGGCGCTGGCTGGCAGCGTCGGCGAAAACCGCCCGCTCGCGGCGCTGGCCGCCATCGAAAGGCCCTGCCCCTCGAGCGAGAGGGCGGGCGAGGCCGGTGGCCCAGCACCCTTCCGGCTTGCCGGCGCCCTTCCTGCCGCCGGACTGCGCGTGCTTCTCATGCTGTAGCCGGTGGAGAAAGGTGTTTTCCGATACCCTCGGCCTTAAAATGGAGAACGTGGCTTCAAAAGGGCGAGCTTGAGACTCGCCCCTCAAGAGTCCACGCGCGCTTTCCAGCCGGCGGTCCAGGCTCTGCGTGTGGGCGCTCTTGCAGCGCAGGGACTGACCAAGTTTTCACTTGGTACTTTCCCTTTCGTCCAGCCATGGCGGGAGAACCGTTTGACGGGAAAAAAGTGCAAAGGTTCGTGGGAGTTTCTTGGTGGCAGCGAAGTGTCATGCAGGCGACTTAAAAGTGCGCCGCGAAGATCTAGCGCGGCCGAGAATCATGGCATGGGCCCGCGCGGAGGACGTGGAGCGGGGCACGGACCCGCAGGCCGCGAGCGGACTCCCAGCACGTCAGCGACCTCGGCCCACCTTGGGTGTTCGGCGGTTTGGGGGCGTGCTTGCGGTGGCGTGCGCAGCCTCGGTCGCCGCGCTGGTGCTCATGGTGCTTGCGCCGCGGGGGACACCGGCGCGCGCAGAGCTCGTCTCTGCGCCGTTTGTGCTGGGCGGGGGTGGGCCAGGCAGCGTCCTGCAGGAGCTGATCTACGAACACGCGGCGGATCGGGGCGCGGCGCGCGCGTACGACGCGGCGCGCGAGGGGGCGCGCGGGCGCGTGCGTGCGCGCGCGGCCCGTACCAGCTACGCGCGGCACCGTGCTGGCCGGGCGCAGCAGCTGGACGAGGTCAGCGACCCGGACGACCCGGCATCTGGCAGCTACAAGTGGCGCGACCCGGCCACGCTCGAGGAGGAAGAGAACACGTTTGACGATGAGGCCGAGTACCCCACGGCGCCGCACGAGTGGAAGGGCGCCGGGGAGCCCGAGGAGAACGCGATGGACTATGAGGGCTCGACAGAATGGCCCGACGAGCCGTCCGAGGGCACGTACAAGTGGCGCGACCCGGCCACGCTCGAGCAGGAAGAGAACACGTTCGACGACGAGCAAGAGTACCCCACAGCGGCGCACGAGTGGAAGGGTGCCGGGGAGCCCGAGGAGAACGTGTTTGAAAACGTCGGGGAGGAGGAGGACGGCGCGAAGAAGGTGCAGGGCGGGGCAAAACAGGCAGCGCTGGGGCGGGTCCGCGACAAGGCGGGTAGCCAAGCGTCGCAGCGGCTCGAGCAGGTGGCGCAGGAGCAGATGCAGCACGAGAAGCAGCAGCTCGACAAGGCGGCGCAGATAAAGGAGCAGCTAGAGGACAAGCTGGACAAGCGCGACAAGCAGCTGGCATCGGTGACGAAGGAGCTGCTGGCGGAGAAACAGCGCGTCGCGCAGGTGGAGAAGGAGGCGCAAGGGCACATCTGGCGGCGGCAGCACTCCCCTGTCAATGTCCTCGAAACCGTGTACCCGCAGGTCTGATTTGATTCTGTTTTAAGTCTCTTTTGCTGGCGGCGGCAGCACTCCCAGTGTGGGTCTCTTTTGCTGCTTTTGTATGTCTCTTTTGCTGGCGGCGGCAGCACTCCCCTGTCAAAGTCCTCAAACCCGTGTACCCGCAGATCAACTGGAAGTGGCACAAAAACGTTGAGCACCTCCCTGCGGCCATCTTTGATAACCTCAAGGCCAAGCCAGTCTTGTGGCACAAATACCGCCCAACAACGTCGCACGTGCTCGACTACCTGTCGACGTCGCCAGTGGAGTGGCACGGGCCGGGGGAGAGCTACAATGCTCTCGCGGCGCTGCCCACCGACGAGCACGAATGGCACAAGCAGCCGGAAGAGGTCCACGTCCTCAACTCTCTCTCTCTGTGTGTGTGTGTGAGTGAGTGAGTGTGTTTGTGTGTATGTGTGTTGTTTTACACACGCACGCACACACACAAATACATGATGTGTGTGCAGATATATGTACAATACATAATGTACTATACATTGATCAATCTACATATAATAAACAGGGTCAATTTTCTCAATCACCTCACGCCGTGACGAAACCCACCAATGGCGCTATGTGTATATTGTGTGGGTGTGTGTGTGTTTGTGTTTTGTGTTGTGCATATGTATGTATGTATGTATGTGTGTGTGTATGTATGTATGTATTATATGTATGTTCGTGCGTATATATATATATATGTACATATATATATACATATATATATATATATATATATAATATTTATACACACACACACAC